>Ga0208302_100111_pt1 | contig 26817 bp, 17 predicted proteins | sample 29_taG_FD_184103 | JGI IMG/M metagenome (GOLD analysis project Ga0208302, IMG submission 184103) | Marine viral communities from Cariaco Basin, Caribbean Sea - 29_WHOI_OMZ (SPAdes) (version 2) | ecosystem: Environmental > Aquatic > Marine > Oceanic | place: Caribbean Sea: Cariaco Basin... | reverse complement strand
TTGCTTTGGTAATACTCATCAGTACGCCAGCGCAATATCGTGTTATAGACAAACCGCACGCAGCCGAACGTTTGAGCAAGCAGTTTAGCTTGTTCATCAGTTGGGTAAAAGCGGAATTTATAAGCACGATGTTTCATATTTCACATTTTATTATTAAAAATGTGAGAAATCAATACTTTAACCATCATGGCGTTTCCTCCATACCCTTAAGTGCATGGTTCCCACGCCATTAGGAGAAAAAGATGAAGGTAGTTCTATCTGACGGCTCGATTATTGGCGGCGGCGACCTTATTAGTGCGATATATCGTACTGACTTGGTGCCAGTGCCAGTATCTCTTGAAATGGTAGTTAAAGCTACCGACGAGCTAAAAGGACTATTGGGTATTAGCGATAAGCTGATAGTTGGCGACGGCATCAGCTTAACGATCGTCAAATCACAGCATATAAATATGCAGGCGGTTAAGGCAGGAAAACGTGTGGGCGGATTAATTATTATTGCTGTGTTATCGGGTTGCGAGCCGCTGCTAAGTGTAGCAAGTAGGGCCACGTCACTAAACGATACAAGCTTTAACGAGGTTTATCGGGTCCTGGGTGCAAAGATACGATTAAAAGGCGATATCAAGTTAAATCAGTTTATATGCTTAAAGGGCCAATTGCCGACAAAAAGAATAGCAATATCGCTGCAAAAAGAAGCAGCTGTAACTATGTATAGCGACGGCGAAATATCTGTTACTCGCATTAATGATTTGTTCAAAGGTGAGTCGCTTATATACGATCGTAGTGCTTTACAGTGGATAGATAACCCCCATGTTTTATCGCATGGTAATACTAACTTTTTATCAATTGATGATAACGGATCGGATATCTTAGGTTCACCACTTAACAACAAGCAAGTAGGCTATTACCCAAGAGCAGATGCCAGGGAATTGCAAAACTTGCGTCGTATCTTAGTGACTAAGGCCAAGATGGTAAGACAGCTTGATGATAGGTTAAACGCTGGCAGTGTGGTAACCGTTGACGACGGTTCAAGCCAGGATAGTTTGGTGGTTTTAACAGCAGCGCATCGTTACGATACTGGGGCTTTAGGTGGCAGGCCGATAATGGCCACTCAAGCGTGGCTTGCACAATTGGAGGGCGAAAAATGAGCGTAATATCACCATATTTTCACCCAGCCAAGCTGGTGTCTTATGACAAGGCCAATAGAACGGCCAATGTAGCAATAGCTGGGTTAACCGATGGGGTGCCGGAGGGTATTACCGCTATGCTGGCTTATCCAATCGGTGATGATGATCTTGATACCGAGCGTGAATTGCTACCAGGTGCCGACGTATGGGTTTTCTTTGAGCAAGGCGACACCTCAATGCCAGTGATTGCTTTTTACCGTCGCCATGGCGGTGGCCAAGCGGTAGTTGATGTTCGCCGCATAAGACAGCAAAACATTGAATTGCTGGCAAGAGCTCGTATTACTTTGACAGCAAAAGACCTGATACAAATGCAGGCCCAAAGCGTGACCATTGATGCCAGTACAGTGTCTATAACGGCCGATAACATGAATGTTAAAGCAAAGATTAACCATACCGGCAGCCAAAGCACAACTGGCACTATGTCTGTTAAGGGCAATGTATCTACTGCCAGTAATATATCAGCCAATGGCGGCATTACCGCCGATGGAACCATGGTGGCTAAAGGCAATATCACAACTCAAGGCACTATGTCAGCAAGTAATGATGTGGTTGGTGGCGGTATATCACTAAAAGGCCACGTTCACGGCGGTGTTAGAAGTGGTAGCAGCTCAACTTCTGGGCCAAGATAAGGGCACAAATGATGAATTTTAGAAAACGTCTAGCAAGCTTTTTAATTGATGATAGGCAAGCTCGAATATCAGAGAAAATACCTACTATTGACGATGTGGATCGTAGTTATGAGGCTACCAATCCGTTTGAACTTGGCACCTTTCATCACAAGGCAAAGCAGCCGCGTACTCGCAGACAGATTTATACGATGTGGGAAATCATGCAGGCAGACCCTCAAGTTTCAGAGGCGTTAAGCTTACATGTTACCGCAGCTTTAGGCGGCCATGAGTCAACCGGTGATATGATTTTTATCACACCAAACGATCACATCAGAGAAGGCGGCCGCAGAGCCAAAGAGCTTAGAAAAAAGGTTGAGCGTGAAGCTAAACATATCGCACCCCTAATCAATCGTCATGTATTCTCGCTGGCACGCCAGGCTATTGCTTATGGTGATAGTTATGCTCGTATCTATACAGACGAGCGCAAAGGCGTGCTTGATTTAATGAATAACCGCTTTACCCAGCCTTCATTAATCATGCCGTTTGAGCAAGCAGGGCGCACTATTGGCTTTCACGCCTTAGAAGATGAAGATAAGCAGCGTACTATTGCCAAGTTGTCATTAGAACAAATGCTTAGAGTTAAAATGCCTCGTATTGAGAACATACCGCAAATGGCCTTAGACGTATGGCAGGATAGAACAACGCTTGTTTATGACCTAAGATCCGATAACCCAATCCTACCGTCAGAGGTAGGCGGCTCATTCTTATATCCTATTGAGGACGCGTGGAGAGACGTAACCATTAGTCGTGCTGGCCTTAACAACCAGCAAATTGCAGACAGCGTAAAACAGGCTTTTTTAACGCTTAATATGGAAGGCATGCCAGCCAAACAAAGACAAGGCTATATCAGCTCGTTAACTAAAATGTTAAGGAGCTACCGCGATCAAATTCAAGATGCGTTTGACGGCGGTGAGGCTTTGTACGGTACAAAATACCACGTACTACCGCAGTATGGCGAAAAGCAAGTTGTTCAGTCAGTAGGCGACCTAGCGCAACGTGTAGCACCACTGAATGAGGGTATCTTGATGATTAACTTACGTCGCTTAGCCGGTGGCCTGGGCATGGATCTATCACTAATTGGCTGGGCCGATATGCTGGCAGGTGGCCTGGGTGACGGTGCAGCCTTCCATACATCAGCGCAAGTTATGAGACGGTCAATGCTAATCAGACAAGCTTGTATTGACGCATTTAACCACTTAATGAGCATACACTGGGGTATTAAGTATAACGAATGGTTCGAGCCTCAAGACTACCCCTGGCAGTTTGACTTTTACTCGGATCAATCAGCGGCTGCTACTGAAATGCTTAATAACAAGCAAAATAGAGCTAATACGCTCGCTATTGTGGCCCAATCGCTTGCCGGCCTTCGTGAACTAGGCTTTGACAAGGAAACCAACCAATTAATGCTAGAGGATGTGTTTGGGGCCGATATTAATCTAGCAGAGCGTGTGGCAGCAGGATTATCAGCTAGACCGGCAGATGAGCAAGGCGGGCTAATGGGCCAAGAAGCTGGCATGCCAGGTGAAGAGCCGATGCCGGGTGAGGAAATGCCAGTAGATGATGATGTGGATGACGATATGTTTTGGGATGACGAGTAATGCTGGATTTAGTTAGCGAGTTAATCGACCATGACTTTACAGCTGGCAATGACTTTAGAGAAACAGCCTTCAACTTAGTCAGTAATGCAGCTCAAAAAACGAGCAGTGCAGTTGATAGCACTGTAAGCAAAAACCTACTAGAAGAATATGCCCGAATTTATGGAAGAGTTAAGGCTCATAAGGCGCTGATCAAGGCAGTTTACAGGGTAAAGATAGAGAATATATTTGGTCATAAAGGCGATATACCCTGGTTTAAGGATCAAACGCTTAGCTACCTTGCGACTAATGCTGAATTGTCGCTAGGTTCTAATGAGTCTGAAAGCTATCAAGCTGGATCTTACCAGGCGAACTACTTGACCCAACAAACAAGCAGTGAAATGGACATCACCTTTATCGAAACAGCCAAAGGAGATATCTCTAAATCATACAAAGCTTGTCGCAGGCTTGCGTTTAACAATGATGGAACAATGAACGAAACAAAAAGCTATGCGTTTAAACTAACGGTGGCATTGTTAAACCCCAATGATCCCAGAAGAATTGCTGTTCAGGAATCATGGATAGTTGGTGTTAAGTCAGCAAGCATTGAATTATCAGCAAGTAGCAGAAGCGAATTGGTAGAAATACCGGTTACTTTTGAAAAACTAAGACCTTTATCATTCTCAAGCTAAGGATTAATCATGATTGAAACTAAAATTATTTCAACCGCTGTTGGCGTGCAACGAGGCGACGTAAACGACAAGACGGAATCAACCCAGGTTCCCTCAACTCAAAATGGGCTAATTATTGGCCGCTTTAAGCGTGGTCGCACCGACAAGCCGTTTAAAGTAACCAATTTAAGCTACCCTGGTATGTTGGGGCGCGATATCAACAATCCTGATTATTTAACCGTTGAAGATGCTTTCAACAAAGGTGTGAGCGAGCTTTGGATTCGCCGCATAGGTGAAAGTAAAGAAACTTGATTTTCAGAGAGTGTTGAAAGAAAAGCGACTACTTTGAGTAGTGGCTTTTCTTAAATAATTGATTGGGCTAAGAAGTTAAAGTAATTATATATGATAAGAAAAATTCGCGATATGGATGTGTATTGATAGATTAACATCTAAGTTATTGTTACTATTTGCAAAGGATACCAGACTCTTAACTCTTTTTTCCTAACTTACTGATATCTGAAGGCTTAAAAATTTAGCTTGCAAAATTAATTTTTTAAGCCCTTATTTTTCAATATCTTACAAAGAGTTAAGAGCAGGGTGAGAGAGATACCTTAAATGATAAGTTGCGATATAATTATGAGTAATACAACCAATCACCAGCTTAAGTATTTTGCTTGGGAGATCACTAAGCAGCGAAGTAGCTCAGATGAATCCCGTATCGCACAATCTCTGTTTGATGCACAAGTTGATGTAAACCCGCATCAGATTGAAGCAGCACTTTTTGCATTAAGCAATCCTCTAAGCCGAGGTGTAGTTTTAGCAGATGAGGTTGGTCTTGGTAAGACTATTGAGGCAGCATTAGTACTCTGTCAGTACTGGGCTGAGTATAGAAGAGACTTATTAATTGTTTGTCCCGCCTCTTTACGTAAGCAGTGGGCGTTAGAACTGCAAGATAAGTTTAATTTACCAGTACAGGTTTTAGACTTAACGACTTGGCGCAAACTACGAAAAGAGGGGGTATATAATCCCTTTGAGAACAAAAAAATCAATATTATTTCATATCCTTTTGCCTCTCGTATGGAGCATGAGTTAGCTAAAATACCATGGGATATGGTTGTTATCGATGAAGCGCACAGATTGCGTAATGCACATAGATCCAGCAACAAGACAGGTAATAGTCTAAAAAAATCTTTAGCAGGGCGTAATAAGCTGTTACTAACAGCGACGCCACTACAAAACTCGTTGATGGAGTTATATGGATTAAGTACGGTCATTGATGAGCACCTATTTGGTGATGATAAAGCATTCCGTCGTCAATACGTGAATGAGGGTAATCTTACTGAGCTTAAAAGACGTTTAGACCAGTTTGTGCATCGTACACTTAGAAAGGATGTCTTAGAGTATATACCTTATACCGAAAGACATGCGCTAACTGTACCTTTTACGCCGAGTGATGAAGAGCAGCGACTTTATGATCTAATTAATAGCTATCTTCAACGTGATTTTAGTTACGCATTCCCAAGGCAGCAACGCCATCTAATTAGTATCGTTTTACGTAAGCTTTTGGCATCCTCTACATCTGCAGTCATTGCGACACTTCAATCTATTAGGTCTCGTCTACAAGCACTTCTTGATAATCAAACTATTGATAAGGAATGGATTGATCATTTCATATTAGAAGAGGATATTGATGAGGAGTTATTAGAAGACTTAGAGTATGAAGCGGCAGAGGAAGCGCAAGGTGTCGACTCTGATCTATTAAAAGCTGAAATAGCAGAAGTTGATCAATACTTACAGTTAGCGAATAAAATTAAAGAAGATGAGAAGTCTTACGCACTATTAACTGCATTAGATCGTGGGTTTGCCCGTATGTTAGAAATGGGTGCGCCTCAAAAAGCTGTGATATTTACTGAGTCTCGTCGTACGCAGCAATACCTGTTAGAGTTTTTAGAATTATATGGTTTTGCTGGCAAGGTAGTTGCCTTTAATGGCAGCAATAACAGCTCAGTTAATACAGGCATATATCAAAAATGGCTAACCAAACACTATGGCAGCGATAGAGTCACAGGATCTCCGGCTATTGATAGACGTACAGCACTGATTGATTACTTCCGAGAGGAAGCTCAAATTATGATTGCTACAGAAGCGGCTGCAGAAGGAGTTAACTTGCAGTTTTGCTCATTGGTTGTGAACTATGATCTCCCATGGAATCCGCAGCGAGTAGAGCAGCGTATCGGTCGCTGTCATCGTTATGGGCAAGCCTTTGATGTTGTTGTAGTTAACTTCATTAATGAGCGTAACGCAGCTGACCAAAGGGTAATGGAGCTTTTAAGTCAGAAGTTTGAGTTGTTTGATGGTGTCTTTGGGGCCTCTAACGAAATCCTAGGGACTATTGAAAGTGGTTTAGATTTTGAGAAGCGTATTCTTGAAATTTATGACAAATGTCGTACTAATGAAGAGATTGAAGAAAGCTTCAATAAGCTACAAGATGAGCTAGAAGCTCAGATTAACCAAAAGATGCTACAAACTCGAGAGCTATTACTTGAGCACTTCGATGCAGATATCCATGAGTTGCTTAAAATGCATAAGCAAAAAGCTGAAGAACAGCTAGATCGTATAAGCCGTTTCTTCTGGAGAATAACTCGATCTGTCTTATCTCCTTATGCAACCTTCCATCCTACGCAGTTAAGATTTAGTCTAAAGAAGCCGCCAACATTAAGTATAAAACCAGGCAGTTATCAGCTGATTCGAAAAGGTGAGGCAGTCCCTGATAATACTCATATTTATCGACTAACCCATCCTTTAGGTGAATATGTACTTAATGCGGCTAAAAGTTTATCAACAAACAATGCCGAGGTTGTTTTTGACTACTCTAATTATTCAAAGAAAGTCTCTAGTCTTGAGTCCCTGATTGGGCAATCGGGCTGGCTAGCGGTTAGTGTCTTATCATTAGATTCGTTTGCAAAAGAAGAGCATGTCATATTAACAGGGGTGACAGACAGCAAGCAGGTACTCGATGCGGATATATGCTCAAGAATGTTACGTTTAGCTGGGCATACGCAGAAGGAAGATATATCTACTAAGCCATCTGACTTATTTGAAAGTACGCTAGATTTACAACACAAAAATCAGCTGAGTAAGGCCTTAGAGGATAATCAGGTATTCTTTAAGCGCGAGCAAGATAAGATTGAAGACTGGGCAGAAGATCAAATGATGTCTGCGGAATCTGCTCTTGATGATATCAAACTTAAGATTAAGAGCTTAAAACGTGAGGCACGTCAGGCGGAAACGATTGAAGAGCAAAAATCAAAACAAGAAGCGTTGAAGAAAGCAGAACGTGAACAGCGAAAGCTACGCCAGAATATCTTCAATGTTGAAGATGAGATTGAAGAAAGACGTGATGCCTTAATTGAGAATTTAGAAAATATGATGCACAAAAAAAGCCACTTTGAAGTGCTTTATAGAATACGTTGGCAACTAACTTAAGCCACTAAAAAGTCATGGCAAAGCCTTTTGGATCTCTATTTATTAACCGGCTAATATGTTAAATTAGCCGGTTAACTATTATTTGCCAAGTTGTTTATTACAAGAAACTTATTTAAAGGACGTTTCATGAGTCAGTATGCCAATCTAAATCAAAAACTTAAGAATATATTTCAAATAGATCGACCTGATCTAGATTTTGGTATTTATCGTATTTTGAATGCTCGCCGTAAAGAGATTGCTGATTATTTAGACAATCGTCTGAAGCAAAAAGTTGAAAGCTATCTGGCACAAGCCAAAAGTGACGTACAAGATAGTCAGCTTGAGAGTATGGCTCATGAGCTAAAAGAAGAATTTGGTAAGCGAGCCTTTGATGATGCAGGAAAATTGGTTGATGAAGATGCTATCGAAAGCTCACTGGGTCAGCGCTATATAGCGCTTCTTGAGCAGTCAGGCAATGCTTTTGATGAGACTCAGGTGTACAGTCACTTATATACTTTCTTTAGTCGCTATTACGATGAGGGAGACTTCATCAGTCAGCGTCGCTATAAAGGTGATACATATGCTATCCCATACGCTGGCGAAGAGGTGATGCTACACTGGGCCAATAAAGACCAGTACTATACAAAGTCTGGTGAGATGTTCAGCAATTACCGCATACGGTTTAATTCGATCGGTGAGTCTGATAAAACAGTTCTATTTCGTTTGCTATCGGCAGATACTGCTAAAGACAATCAAAAAGACAATGATAAAAACCGTCGTTTTGTATTGTTATCTAAGCCAAAAACAGTCACTCGTATAGATGAAGAAGGTGAGGAATACGAGGAGACAGTACATCCTCTTGAGCTTAGCTCAGACGGTAATGAGATGACCATTTGGTTTGAATATGCGGTCATGGACAGTAAGGCCAAGCAGGATAAGCTTAATGTCGAGGCGCATGATGCTATCTTAGACAACAGTACAGTGAGCTTACAGTGGGCTGAGCTAATGACTCATCCTGCGGCAACAGAAAAAGACCCGAGCCGTGACTTACTACTTAAGCATCTAGATACTTATACCCAAAAGAATACAGCTGACTATTTTATCCATAAAGACTTGGGTAAGTTCTTAAGTAATGAGCTTGATTTTTATATCAAAAATGAAGTGATGCACCTTGATGATGTGGTGAATAGCTCAAGCTTTGTAGAGATTGAAAAGAAGCTTGCGATGATTAAGTGCCTGCGCAAAATTGGCCAGGAGTTGATTGATTTCTTAGCGTCGCTTGAAAACTTCCAGAAAAAGCTATGGTTAAAGAAGAAGTTTGTGGTATCAAGCCATTACTGCATCACTTTGGATCGTGTGGATGAAGACTTATATGACGAAATAGCCAGTATTCCTGAGCAGTGGCAGCAGTGGGAGGATTTAGGACTTAAGGTAGAAGATGACTTCGTTTCAGATTGGGGCAAGGCTGCTTATTTGAAGTCGCATCCTTGCCTGATGGTAGATACTAGCTTGTTTGATACTAGTTTTAAGGCAAAGATCGTTAATACCATTAACGATCTTGATGAGCAGACTGATGGTTTGATTATTCATGGTGATAACTTTCAAGCTCTAAATTTATTGCAGGAAAAATACCAAGAAAAAATCCAATGTGTATATATTGACCCACCATATAATGCGCCTAATAGTGAGATCGCTTATAAAAATAACTTTAAACACTCTTCATTTCTATCTTTAATTGACAGTAGGCTTGAGCTATCAAAAAACCTGATAAATAAGACAGGGGCTCATGTTGTAGCAATTGATAAGCATGAAGTAAATGGTGTCAATAGGCTAATAACTGAGCATTTCCCAAATAATAATAATACTGTTGTATCTGTTGAACATAACAGAAAAGGTGTAATGGGAGATTTTTTTTCATACACTAATGAATATGCTATTTTTTCGATTTCAGAATATAGAAAAGGTTTGAATAAGGTTCAACGAGATCCCAAGGATTTTGAGTATTCTAATTTCAGGAACTGGGGAGGTGAGTCTTTAAGAACTGATGCAGCTAATTGCTTTTATGCAGTATATGTGAAAGATAGCGAGGTTATTGGTTTCGGAGATGTTTGGTTTGATGAGTCCAGGCATCCAGAAGGAGCAAACGTTCAGCAGGCTGATGGCTCTATAGCTGTTTATCCGATAGATAGTTCAGGAATTGAAAGAAAGTGGAGATATGAAAGAGGTACTGTTGAAGGTATTATCAATAAGCTAAAAGTGGATATAGATAAGAAGACTGGTGTAATCCAAATTAAATTAGCTAAGACAGATGATCAGTTTAAAACAGTATGGTATGGACCGAAATATAATGCAGGAGATAATGGTACTAGGCTGTCTAAAAGAAATATGGGTCTTGACCTGAGTCAGTTCGATTACCCTAAATCTGTCTTTAATACTAAAGATGCAATTTATGCGGTAAGTGATAGTGACGATATTGTCTTAGATTATTTTGCAGGGTCTGGTACCACTGCTCAGTCTGTTATAACTCTGAACAGAGAACAAAGTTTAGAGGATCCAAATTATTTAGATAGAAAATATATTCTTGTTGATCAAGGTGAATATTTTGACACTGTACTTAAGCCACGTATTCAAAAGGTAATATATAGTGCCGAATGGAAAGATGGTCAGCCATTATTACCTAAAAAAATAGAAGATGAAGCTAATCCGTATCAAGGCATTGGCCATTGTCTGAAGGTTATTAAGTTAGAAAGCTATGAAGACACCTTGAATAACCTTGAACTTATTCGCACCCAAAAGCAAGAAGACTTGTTCGGTGACTTAACGCCAGAACAAAAAGATGACTATATGATGCATTATATGCTTGATATAGAGAGTCAGGGCTCGTTGTTAAATGTGAATAGCTTTAGAAACCCGTTTGATTATCAATTAAAAATCGCAGCGGATAGCGCTGGCGCATATACTGAGCAGTCGATTGACCTTATTGATACTTTTAACTACCTAATTGGCCTCAAAGTAGATACCATCGATTACCAGCTGGAACAAGGCTTTGTACAGGTTATCGGTCACTTACGTAATGGCGAGGAAGCGACTGTATTCTGGCGTGACTGTGACAAGATTGGCTATGATGAGCTCGATGCTTTACTTAAGAAGCTACGGATTAATGCCTTAGATAGCGAATTTGATCAGATTTACATTAACGGTGATCACAACATAAATGCTCACTTGGTTAGCACAGAAGGTGCTGAGAAACAGTTGAAAGTACGCTCAATTGAGCAGGTATTTTTCGAACAGATGTTTGCAGAGTAAATTATGGCTAAGAAACCTAAAAAAATAAACTTTCATGAACAGCTTATCTTAGCACAATGGCTATGGTCTAAATTTAATCCTGGGCAAATTGAGGGGATGAAAAAGCTTCTTGACTCACCAGAGCATGAGGGTATTGAGCATGAAGGTGATGATGCAGGCCAAACAAAGTTCTTCTCTCAGCTATCAAGGACTTTATTTAATAGCCATGCCTTAGATGAAAGCACCTTACGCCGCTATGATAGAAATATCGTCCGTTACTGGGAACAGATCACAGAAGCACGTAATGAGCAGCATAATAATAAACTCAACCTTAAATACTTTCAGTACTTATCATTGCTGTTTACTGAGTACTATTTAGATCACTTTTTTAACCATCAACAGCAGATGTTGATTGAGTTAAATGATGCCGTGGCTGCTTATAATACAGGCAAAAGTGATAGTGAAGTCTTACAGCCTTATAGACCTGAGGACCTTAATAAGATAGCTTACTGGAGTGCAACCGCCAGTGGCAAAACCTTACTGATGCACGTCAATATATTGCAGTATCAATATTATATTGAGAAGGCTAGTCACACAGATAAGATTGATCAGATTATTTTGCTAACCCCAAATGAAGGCTTGAGCGCGCAGCACCTTGAGGAGTTTAAGGTATCTGGAATTGATGCGATGATTTTTGAGAAAAACAAATCGCGCAATCAGTTTTTGCAATACGTGCAAATCATCGATGTGAATAAGCTGGCAGAAAAAGATGGCGACAAGACAGTAGCTGCAGAGTCTCTAGAGGGTCAAAACCTAGTCTTAATTGACGAAGGACATCGAGGTACCAGTAGTGCAGGTGCTTGGATGAGCTACCGAGATACGCTTACCAAGAGTGGCTTTAGTTTTGAATACTCTGCTACATTTGGCCAGGCAGTTAGTAAGTCAAATAACGTGGTCAAACAGGAAGAAGAGGAGCAAAAGTCAAAAGCGAAGATGCTTTTTAATACAGGGGCATTAAGCAAGCTAAATGCTACTCAAAAGCAAGCCTTAGAGCTAGATGAGCTAGAAAAGCAAAAAGCACGTCGAGAGGCTTTGCGTGAAGTTTATGCTAAAAGCATCCTGTTTGATTATTCATACAAATACTTTTACCAAGATGGCTACGGTAAAGAAGTTAATATTTTAAATATGAAAAAAGGCGAAAGCCAAGACAATCAGCAGCTTTACCTAACAGCCTGCTTGTTAGCCTTTTATCAACAGCAGTATCTGTACCATAATAATGTTAGTCGTCTTAAAAAGTTTAAAGTAGAAAACCCTTTATGGGTATTTGTGGGTAACAAAGTTAGTGATGATAATTCAGATATCTTAACAATTATTAAGTTTTTAGCTAACTTTTTAGACAGCCGTCATAAGCCTGAGACCATTAACTGGATTCATGACTTCATTACCAATAAATCACGACTGGTTGATAACAAAGGTAATAATATCTTTGCTAATCGTTTTGCACCTTTACATGGTAAAAAAGCCGAAGATGTCTACCAAAATATCCTAAGGCTATTTTTTAATACCAGCAGTAATCAACGTTTAAATATTGTCCGAATTACTCAAAATAAAGGTGAGCTATGCCTACAGGTTGGAGAAAGCACACCTTTTGGCGTGATTAATGTCGGTGATGAGAAAGGGCTTTATGAACACTGTGAGGCGCTAAGTGATAGCCACTTTATAAATGCTCGTACTGATGAGTCTTCACCAACCTTATTTGACACGTTAAATAATGATAACAGTGAAACTAACTTGCTCGTAGGTTCACGCAAATTTACCGAAGGCTGGAGTAGCTGGCGAGTGTCTACAATGGGGCTGCTTAATATGGGCAGGGGAGAGGGCTCTCAAATTATTCAGTTGTTCGGTCGAGGAGTACGCCTTAAGGGTGAGAACTTCTCACTCAAGCGTACGCCTCACAATATCTACAATTTAGCTGAATACAAAGATCTGTATTTGGATCTATTACAGACGATTAATATCTTTGGTTTACATGCAGATTACATGGAAAAATTCCGTGACTATCTAAATGATGAGGGTATTGTACTTAACCAAGATCTAGTGACATTAGACTTTAAGACCAATCGCATTAATGCACCCCATACGCTCAAAACTTTGGCTTTGAAAGATGGCTATAAAGACAATCAACCTAATGGCTTTAAGGCGCAGGTTAAATTGTCTTTATTCGAAATACCTAAGCAGTATCAAGGTAAGATTAAAAAGCCATTTGTCACTTTAGATTTATATCCAAGACTCGAGGCTTACCATACTGATAAACGTAAGCGTAACGATGATCTAAAGGACAAGCGTCAAGAACAAGAAATCTCACCAAGTGTGATGCCTTTCTTTAATTTTGATTGGCTATATTTGCAGTTACAGCAGTATAAAATGCAAAGAGGCTATACCAACATTCGTCTTGACGTTAACGACTTAAAGCAGTTTTGCATGCGACCTATCAAGAATAGCCATGATGACTGGTATTTATTGTATGTTGACAGTGAGAAGCTAAGTCGAGATATCGAAGGCATTCGTTTTCAACAGAATGTCTTGCTAGAGTTATTACAAGCTTATATGGATAAGTTCTACAAGACCATGAAGAATGCTTATGAAGGTCAGTATTATGAAGTTACTGAGTTTGATTTGAGCGATGATAATTTACCAGTACATATCTGTGATAACTATGTCTTCACAGCCAAAGAAGGACAAAATAGCGAAGCAGAACTATACTTTGAGCGCTTAAAAGTGCTTCAAGACTATGTGGACGATGGTAAGTTAGACAAGCTAGTCGACTGGGAAGATGGAGACTTACGAACAGTACTGTTTGATAAGCACCTATACTATCCATTATTTAGTAAAAAAGATGAAGGACTGCCCTTTACATGGTCACCTAAGGTATTTGACTATGATAGTAAAGGAGAGAGTAGTGAAGTTAAGTTTGTTGATGATCTCCAGGCTTATATAAACTCTAGTAAGAAATTAGATGAGCTTGATTATTATCATGTTTACCTACTCAGAAACCCGGATAATCGCTATAAAGGATTAGGCTTTGCCTTAGCAGGTAACTTCTACCCAGACTTCTTATTATGGCTTGTGCATAAAGAAACAGGCCGGCAGTATCTAACTCTGATTGATCCAAAAGGTATTCGTAATATGAATACCGATGATGCAAAAATCAATCTATACAAAGAGATTAAAGAGTTAGAGGCTAAGCTTGATGATCAACTGATATTAAATAGCTTCATCGTTACTACTACACCGATGAAGGAGCTGATTAATAACTCGTTGACAGAGGATGAGCTTAAACAGCGCAATATTCTATTTATGGTGGGTAATCAGACTAGGTATCTGGATGATATGTTTAGAGGGATATTAGGTTGAGAATCTTGTTAGACTAAAAAGATGTTGATATTTATCTTTGAGCCTATGTTCGAATATTAACGACATAAATCATGCTGTTAACGCATTACTGCTAGTACACTCGCCAAATATAGCCGTCATTTCAAACTAGGAACACCCCTAAACCATACTACCTCTCTAATGCCAAAATAACCCTATTATATTTATTGTAATAGGGTTTTTTATCATGTCTTACATTAAAACAGGCACAGCACATGCCAACCAATTAACAGAAGATCGATACGGTAACGAACAGACGCGTTACAGCCGTTATGAGACTGGCTTTATCGAAGGTGAGTACCGAGATATGCTGGCATTAATTGCCGATGAAACAGGATTTGATGGATTTGGCTTTGATTCAACAGCTGGCAGCAATGACGATAGCTGGCATGTTGTTAACTTGTTTGAAAATGGCGGCCATTACGTTGATTCAGTCGCTATTGGCGGCGCTTTAGACGAAGAACACGCACTAACACTAGCTACCACTCAATTTGATTATTTGGGTGCAGATTATGGCGTGTTGGTAGGCTATGCCGAAGGTATGCAGTTTGATCACATAACAGATGATCAGGCGTGGTCAATCGACGCTATTTCTAAGCTATTAAATAACCCCTCACAAGATAAGCACTACCTACCAATCATCACATCAAAAGAGCTGCAAGCGGAAGCGACACGAGCTGCTTTTAATGAAGTTCAATGGGATAACTTAACCCTATCAAGCCATGGTGGCAGCTTAACCAATCTATACACAGATATGATCCGAGCTGACACGTTTAAAGAGCTGACACAAGAATTGGATTTGCAGCAAGCGTTGATTGACTCAGAGGCAGAAGAAGCTGAATTCGACTCAATCATGGACACGGTCAACCGCTTGCCAATGCTCAAAGATCGCTTATTTAGAGCAATGAGCCAGGCCTCAAATGAAACCCTATCTATAACCAATGTCACTCAAACCAAGCCATTTAAACGTGGTGGCGTGGTAAACGTTGCTTTTGTGTTTGATTTATCGGACGGCCAAAAACTATCTATTTGGTTCCACAACCCAGACAGCACGCCTAGCAAATTGCTGGCAGGCGATATGATGGTTAGCTGGAAGTGGCTGTTAAACAAACGCGACGTAACCGCTATTTTGTCACCGATTAACGGCCAGGACGTCAAGATTCCAACTCTTGCACGTCAAATGATGCTGCTTGCCAGCAAAAACAGCAAAAACTTTAAACGTGCTCAAGAACGTAAAGCTAAGCGTGACGCTGATATCAATGAAGCTCAAAGCAATATTGAGCAGAAAAAACAAACCATTGAGCAGCTAGATAAAGATATTGCCAGCTTAAAAGAGCAGATTGATGCTGCTATGCAACAAAACAAATCAAAAGCCAATATTGACACTACGGAAAGCGCGGACGGTGAGCCAGCATATATACCAGAACCAGATGAAATGACGGTCTCAACTTCTTTAAATGTAGCTGAAGAGGAAGCCAAGGTGGAATTATCCGGCAATGAGCTTGGTAGTTTCGATGAAACAAAAAAGGGCTTAATAGACTTAAGAAGTAAAGCGAAAGATGTTTTTAACAGCATTGCCGGCAGTTGGGTTGATTGCCCTGCATTGGAAGATGATGAGGGTGAAAATGCGAAGGTCGAGATTCGCAAACGAGGCATTAAGAAGTTTATCTCACATAGCGCAGACCCAAGAAAGCTTAAATTAGTAGCAAAGATCGAAGATATTATAGCCACAGCTACAAACGCAACCTGGCAGGAAAATATTAAAGTTTCTAACAAACCAATGGCGTCTGGATATTATCATCTTGAGAATACCATCAAGCTTGGCGAAGAGCTAATTAAGCTAAGAGTCGTGGTTGAGAAAGATGTTAAAGATGGATTACTGCATTATGACCTTTTAGTGCCCAAAAACAAATCTTTTGATTCACTACAAGAAAATGACAATAAAAAAATGCCTGAAACAGCGATCCCTGATCACGATTCAGGGGTTGCTTCAGGCACTGATAATATTAAATCAAACTATGCAGATGAAGTCAATATGTTTGATTCTATTGAAGATGATTGTGAGAAAAAAATGTCTGAGCAACCGATCCCTGATAACTATTCAGGGGGTGACTCAGACACTAAGATAATTAAGCCAAATTCTACAGATGAAGTCAATATGTTTGATTCTATTGAAGATGATTATGAGATAAACATCGAAATACTAGAAGTAATAGAACAAGGTAATAGTTCTAAGCAGGCCGAGGACAACTTTGCAGATACCACAGATAAGAGTACAAAAGAGCAATCTATCACTAGCCAGCTTGACCCAAAAGAAGCGCTGAAATCTGATGTTAAAACTTTCTCCCCTGAAAACCCTTATGCACGTTATGCCAATAATGACGAGGACGCTATGGCAAATGCTGAGCGCTGGGAAGCTAGAAAAGTGTTGACGGAAAAAGATTTAGAAAAGCTCAATGGACTTGCTGAATCTTTTGGTTTTACAGCTTTTATCGAGCCAAGACATGCCGGATTAGGCGTATTCCAAGCGGTTAAAGAAGTATCTAACCGCAGAGTTGAAATTGAAGGCAAGTTCAAAAACTATGATGGAGAGTCCGCAAAGGAATCACCTAATGACTTTACCATTGAATGGTCACAAGATGGTGAAGTTGTCGATTATCAATATACCAATGACTTACCTGAATATATTGAAAAGGCCAATAACTGGTTGAATCAAGATATCGGGAGCTTAAATGAACAGAATATATCCACAGTAAATGCCCCTGAGGATATTGAAAGCGGTGAACAAGAAGTCAGTGATATTGAACAAGGACATGCGATGCAGCAAACAGAAACAGCCTATAGCCAAGATGATACAGATTACCTAAATTCAATCATCGATGGCTCTTTAAGTACCGATGATATTGACCTTGATAGGCTGACAGTTATTGGCGAAAAAGACGAACACAACCCGCTATTTACTCAAGCGTTAGATGTTGTATTAAGCGCAGTTGATAAAGAATCATCAGACTTATAAGGGGCGGGCATGACACCTTTACAGAAGATAGAACTGGTGAAGCAGCTCAAGGCTGCTATATCAGACGCTAAAAACCTTGATGGGTTAAAGCGCCTTGATGAAATAAAAAGAGTTATGCAGCTTAGAGCTGAGCTTGGCTTATCTGTTAAATCAGATAATTCAAACAGCCAGCCTAATCAGGTAAGCAAGGTTATCAAGGGCCGCAGCAATAATGTTAAAACAGCAAAAGGGACTAGGGTATCGACGATTCTAGCTATAACTGAAATTGATAACGTCATTGCTAGTCACACGGCAAGCGGCAGCCAAAACCCAATATATCCACAAGAATTACAGCCTCGTGATCGTGGCCGTGATTCATCAGTCGCATGGGTGCAAAAAGTATCACGTGACCTTGACCCTGAAAGCTTAGGGCGTTCCGGCAGGGCTGATAGTGGAGCGCCTATTGTCGGTGATGATATGGCCGTGGAAAGTGGTAACGGCCGAACTATGGCAATAGCTATGGCTTATGACAATGGTACAGCTGATGATTATAGGGATTGGCTCATTGATGAAGCCGACTACCTGGGACTCAGCCCCAAAGAAGTAGAAGCATTTAAACGGCCAATACTGATTAGGATTAGGACCAGCGAGGTTGATCGGGTTAAGTTTGCTATTGAAGCAAACCAGGACGACAAGCTGTCATACAGTGCAACAGAGCGAGCCAAGACGGACGCTAAAATGCTAGATGACCACATGCTCATGCTATTCAATCCAAGTGAAAACGGGGATTTAACGGTATCAAGTAACCATAACTTCGTTGTCGCCTTTTTAAAACAATTAGGCGATACAGAGGCGGCCCAATACACAACAAAGGACGGTAAGCCAACACAAGCGCTGGTGGCACGTATGAAGGCGGCTATTTTTAGCAAGGCCTACAATGACGAGCGATTAACGGAAATGATGGCCGATGACGCAAAGCCAGAACTACAAAACGTACTAAACGCCTTGAGCGTGGCCGCGCCTAAGTTCATTGAGGCACAAGCCATAAGCCGTGGCAACGTCCAAGATATATCTAGTGGCATTGTAGATAGTATCGAAAAGGGCCTTGATGACGAGGTTACAAACGCAATCATTGATGCAGCTAACGTGGTTATGAGTGCTAAGGACAACAACCAAGACGTTGCAGAGTATGTTAAACAAATGGGCTTGTTTAGTGATTTGGCAGAAGGTGTGGCCGAAATAGCCGTGTTTATTGCTACCAATAACCGTAGTGCAAAGAAGATGGGGTTATTTTTCAAAGCCATGGCCGAGTTTTGTGAAAAAGAGTCTCAACACGGCCTCGCTGATGATTTATTTGGTTCGCCACCTGTTAGCACCAAAGACGCTGCTAACTATGCAGTTGATAAGGTTCAAAGTATTTACGGTAACGACAAAGGGTTAGATATGTTCGACTCAATGACACTAACACCGTTTGAAAAGCTTAAAAAGATTAAAGAACTTAAATCAGCCGTATCAGACGCCAAAGAACTAAGCAATTTACAAAAGCTACAAGCGCTTAAAAAGATTATGCAGTTGCGTAAGGATTTAGGCCTAGTAAGCAATAAAGAAAACGAAACTGATTACCTTGGCGAAGAGGTTAAAAGCCTTAGCGACAAAGTATCAGAAAGCAGCTTTGACCCACTGGGATTTGATAGTGACTTTGCAAAAGAGCTGGCTGGCAAGATTGAAGAGGCAGATAGGCCTGATCTTGTACAGATTTTCAAAGATACACTTGAACATTATCGTGACTTACTGGTGTCTTTAGCTATTGAGAGTTTGCAGAAAACTAAAGCGGTAGAGTAAAGATGAAAAAAAATACAAACAAGCCGGCGGATAATGCAAGCAAGCCCAAGAAAAGCATAGTAGTAGGATCGGGCGTGCCTTGGATGCACAAAGGCCTAAATCAGCGACTTATCGCCAAGATACGACCGGTATCAGAGGATAACTTGGAAGGTGGCCAGGGCAAACAGACCTACAACCCCATTGAGGGGAATACTGTTATTGCTGCGCTATTTGAAGATGGTGAGTTTACAGTTGAGGCCCAGTATTCAACTCCGTTTGAAACATCGAACCCAGAAGGGCGGATGCCTACCATGATGGGGATGCTTCAATCAGGCGAACTACCTGCGTCAATGTATAGTTATTTCAACCTGGATGCAGAAACAGCGGATGACAGCGCGGTTAAGGGCGTTGTCGGTGACGCTGCCGACAAGCTGGCGGGGTTAAAAGATAAATCCACGTTTACTAAGATCAATAGCCGTCAAGTCTATACTTCTTCAAGCTCGGTGCGCATTAGTGGGACGCTTGTTTTTCAGGCGTGGATTGATGCAGCTTCCGAAGTTGAGCGTGCATTAAATGTATTACAGCAATACGCATCACCTAGAAAATTGTCAGATACGTCTTTAGTGGTGGGTACGCTTAGCGAAGGTGTTGACGGTATGTTTGCATCGACCATACCTTCGCTTGTGCAGTTTCAATATGCTGGTAAAACATACAAGCCTATGTTTATTGAAAGCTTATCAGCGCCTATTACAGCACCGATGAATAAAAACGGTGACAGAATCGCGATCAAGGTTCAAATAACATTGCTGTCCCTAACCGCCTGGGATAAATACGATATAGCAAACCTAAGAGCATCATCTAACGGAGGCAAGAAATGACAGACGTTGCAGTAATGCAGTTGCAGTTACTTGAGCATGTAGTACCAATTCCTGATCTTACGATCGGACAAGCTATGGATATCGCCAAGATACCAGAGCGCTTTAACGAGAAGCGCATCAGCGCGTTAATTACCTTGCTAACCGGCTATCAAGGCTTAGCGGATCAGTTAACAGTACAAGAGCGTTATTATTTTTTATTAAACCAACAAGCTTTATCCCAAAACAAGTATTCAGCTGAAAGTAATTTAAGCGAGTACGTGGTTGAAACAGTGGAGTCTATGGTACCAAAGGAGCATTTAGACGAAACAACGGGTATAGGCGTACAACATATTAGAGGTGCTCATGCCTGCTTACTTGAAGCAATTTGTGAAAACTTGTTTGATTGGACTTGTGGTCTTATGGCTTGCCAGCTTTTTGGTAATCTTAGCAGCATTGTGGGTGGTGATATGGTTTGGGACAAGCTAGACATAAGCTTAACCCAAAACGAGCTAAGTAAACAAATCCTAGCTAGAGCTGAAACCCTTAGCAATCTTAGCGAGTTTGATTTTAACAACCTGGCCGAATTATTTGACACGCTCATACTCAACTTATCGCATTATGTTTTTACAAGCATTGACAACAAAGGTATCACGGTAATTGGGGAGGTAGATGGCGAATACATGCCAGCACGATTTCAAGCCCTTTTTGAGTTACGAGGGCACGCGAGACAGCTTGCAAGATATATTGTTGAGTGACATCGTTTTGCTGATGGAACATGGCCAAATGAGCATGTTTGAAGCGCTTAAAATGAGTCTGAATTTTGTTGATCTTTATGATAGGTCGCAAGCATTTGATTATCGCTCAAAGATAATGGAGAGAGACGCAACAGCCCAATTAGGACTGTACAAAAGGCTAGACGCTATCATCAAGATTTTAACAGCACGTCGATAACTTAAGTGCTTGAGAGTATTAAAAGGGGTGGAGGGTGCAACATAATATTGATACTGCAAAGCTTACTATCGGGCTGATTACCAGCTCGGTAGCAAGTATATTTAGTGCGTCTGCTAGTGCAGTGGCTATTACGGATCAACTTAATCAAACGCATACTTTTTTATACCTCAATCTCCCTATTTGGGTGTTCTTTTTTACTGTTTTATTGTTGAGTATGCTTGGTTCAGCAGCATCTTTGCTTACTGACATTTATACAAGCGATATGGATCAGCGACCTTCCGTATTACAACAAATATTTCATCTTGCTGGTGGGTTTTTTAGTGGAATTATTGGAGCATTTGTTTTATTACCAGCACTTACCGACGCTGCCAGCCCACCGATTGAAGTTATGCTGATGACAGCGTTGGTTATGTCATTTTCAGGTGTGGTACTTATCAACAACCTAGGTGACTTAAAGCGTGATAAAGAACTCCAAGACTCAGTACGTAAGCTGTTAATTAGTAGAGTGTCATGGCTGGCCAACATCTTCACTAAAGGAAATGGGGATAGGTAAAAATGGAACATCCAATCATCATCAACTTTCAAGTCATTAATAATATAACGCCGTACCTTGGATTATTTATGTGTGCAGTCGTGATGTTTAGTGGCAGATATTGCACCAACCGTAAATCAACTTCTACTTTGATAGTTCTTTATGGATTTATATGGTTGGGGCTTTTATGGGCTGATGTTGGTAGTACGGTGTTTGTGCCTTCAAGACATACGATTTTAGCAAGAGTACTGCTTGTCTTATCAATGGCTGTGTTGATGTTAGATATAGCGGGCAGTACCAAAAGGATTAGTAAGCTTAAAAGCAAGATAAGAGAATTTAGAGAAAATGACAGCAAAAATTAGAGAAAACATCAAGAGATTGCAAGGGCAGGCTGGTGCCAAAGCCGATGGATTATGGGGCCTGAACTCGCAAAAAGCTTTGACTGATTCTGGCAAGCGACTTGCCTATGAGCCTGGCAAACTTGCTAAACACTTTGGCCCACTCAAACAATCCCAAGTTAATGGGTTTGATAGTATTTTAGAGGCTTGCAACCAATACGGCGGCAATGCTATTAATCCGCTTTATTTTGCTTATATGCTAGCTACTACCTGGCATGAAACAGCAAGAACCATGAGGCCCATCGAAGAATACGGCAAAGGCCGTAGCAGGCCTTATGGTAGTCGTATTGATATCCATGGCGGCAGGTACTCTGATTTACTTCCAATTTACTATGGCCGTGGTTATGTGCAGCTAACCTGGTTAACAAACTATGTCTTGATGCGCAAGTTACTAGGCGTTGATTTTGTGAATAAGCCTGAACTGGCACTAGACCCAAAACATGCAGCAGATATCATGATCGTTGGTATGCTGGAAGGTCATTTCACTGGCCAATCACTATCAAGATACATAAGATATGGTTCTTTTGAGCAGTTTAAAGACGCTCGCCGAGTCATTAACGGCACTGATAAAGACACATTGATAGCAGGGTACGCAATCCAGTTTTTAGACTGCCTGACAATACAGTAGTTTTGTGTTAGGGGGTCACAATGCCAATAGGTGTGGCGTCCCTTTTTTTAATTTTTAGATATATCAACCGCCAAGAGGTATTTTAGCTTTTATCCTCAATTCATCAGCTCTGCTAAAGTTCTTCTCATATATGCACTGAACATCGTTTTTACATTCGGTATTTCTTGATTGTATCCAACGTGATTGCTTTTGAATTAAACTGTCCGTAAGCATGCCTTTATCAGCAAGCTCTCCTAATGTACTTTGTAAATACATTTCTGACTGCATAAGAGTCTCGCATTCATTTTCTTCATCATACCCATATAAGATATCAGAACATTCTTTCGCCATAGCCGGCATGCTAGCTAGCCAAAAACAACTAATGAATCCTACTTTACAAAGTTTTGCTACTAATTGCATGATTAGATTCCTTTTAGGAGGTTTGAAATTAGGAACATAGCGCACCATGAGCAATGCTATCTGCAACAATATTACATATTAATCATATATTAGGAAATTATTTTTATGACTATTGATATTGACCGCTTGGTACCGCTTCAAACAGCCCTAAAGAAATTACATTCAGCAACTAGCGTAGAAGATAAGCTAGAAGCGTCAACCCTTGTTCGTAACGAGCTTGTTAAGCTTGGCGTGTTAAGTGATATCGACGACACAAGCAGCCCAAAAGATAATAGAGCCGGTATAGGTGCGGCTTATGATGCCATTACATCATGGGACATTAAAAAAGCGGATAATAAATTTCAAGAATTACTCGAACAAAACAACAGTGATCATAAAAAATCCGCAATGCATTTTTTTAAGGAATACCTGTCTGGTAGGGCGGTTAAGACGACTCTTGGATTGGTTGTTTTGAACAGCAAATCTAAAAATAAAATGACATGGCAGGCCAAACGTGAGCCAATTGCTTTAGCTACACCTCGTATTCCACAAATTCTACTAGAAGGAAAAATAGGCGCAAGAGAGCCTGCTAATAAAGAGCGTTCAGACAGCTTTATAGCTTTCTATGAGTTTAGCAAAATCATTACAGTAGCAAGCAAAGATTACCATGCAAGAATCAAAGTAGCAGAAAGGGAGATGGGTGACCACACTGCATACAATTTGACTTCAAGGCAGCTAGACGGAATGTATAACGAAGAAAACCCGTCACACCTTCCTCATTGGCTGAACAAGTCTGATTTAGATAATCAGCCCAGCTTGAGGCGTTGTGACGAGCTTTTAACTATTACATCACACAGTAATAATGATGTCAACGATAGCACAGCTTTTGACGATGTTTCATATGCTGAGAATGTTGGCAGTAAGACAGCATATGAAATTTTACTAGATACGCTAGAAGTGCAAGAATTAGAGCCTTCTAATTCTGAGTATAGCGACAACCCTAATGATGATAACTATAGGTATGCTGATACGGGTTATATTGCCGGCTCAAAAAAAGAGCTGGCAAGTAATCGTATAAAACAGTTAGCTAAAGATGGGGTGGCTGTAAAGGTTAAGGATATTGATTGGTCAGAAATTGAAACTGATGCGCTGCTTGCTGAGTCCCTAATTAAAAAATCAAATATTATGGGTCAGGTTGACTACAATGAGTTAAAAGATAATGGTATTGAGCCTGGTACAGCTTTTTTAATTCAAAAGGTGTTGGCATCTGTGGCAACAGAGCCTCATTGGGACTTAGTTGAATTTGCTAAAAACTCTTATGCTGGTCGTAGAAACATAAGCTACAATCAAGATCAATTACTTGCATTTGCAAGATTAACAGATGAGCTTGGCGCAGCTCAGCAAAAGCAGATGATGCGTAAAGCTTATGTGGCAGGTATTGATACGTTAAAAGCGCGCATTAGTAAGTGTGTCACGCCTCGTGATTTGTACAATGAACTTGTGGCTATCGCAGGTGAACTTAGTGGCTCAATGCTTAGTTCTGACGTCGCAGATAAATATAAAACGTTGTCCGCAGAGCAAGATTCATTAAGAACTGAGATGGAAGAGGAAAGTGAAGAGCTATACAAAGAAGCGATTGCTGGGCTTGCTGCAATGGCCAAGGAAGAGGGTATAAACCCAATTGAATATAATATACAAAAGTGGGTAATGAGCTGGGCTACAGAAAAATACCCTGAACGCCAGTTTAGTGGAAGCTACATTGGCAAAGGCATTGTAGATGCTAATAAGTTTAAAAAGTGGAAAGAGTACAATGTTGCTTTAAAAGCTATCAATGCGATAGGGGCATTTGAGACATTAACTACAAATAGGAACATTCAGCAATGGGTCGCTCTTGGTGAGAGATTTTGGTCAATTATTGAGCGTACGTCATCAGCCTTTGTTAAACACCTAAACCTAGCTATAGATGGTAAATATGACGACTGGGGGCTGACTATTACAGATAGCAGCAAGACTGGAAGTGGTGGAAAAAAAGGTAAGAAAAAAACAACCTTTGAATTAATTGTTGCTGAACAAATTGAGCGTAAGGGCGGGAAAGAAGTTGTCATCAACTCTACCAAAGAGCTTAAAGATGAATTTGGCTTTAGAGATATTCAATCAGGAGATTGGATTTTAAAAGAAAAGTCTAGTGCTGAATTTCATGTGAAGAATACGGCAGCAGCCATGTTTGATTTGTCAGATATTATCGGTATTGACCATAAAGCGCTTGGATTTAACGGCAGGTTGGCAATGGCTTTTGGTGCGCGTGGTAGAGGAGGAGCGCTTGCTCATTATGAGCCAGTTCAACGCGTCATTAACTTAACCAAAATGCGTGGTGGTGGCTCGCTTGGCCATGAATGGTTTCATGCTATCGATAACATTTTAGGTGAAATTCTAGGTAATGAAGAAGCTGTTGGAGCAAATAATTATTTAACAGAAAATCCAAGCCTTGCTAAGAACCCTAAAATTTCAAATGCCTTTAGAGATTTGCAAGATGCTATGTTTATTGGGGACACCTATACACCTGAAGTGTTTAAGCTTACAGAAAAAGATATTGAGCTGGCAAAATTAAATATCAATCCCGATAAGCTCAATAGGACGACAAAAGCAATCTTAGATGCAGGCAATGCCAGCGGCGCTGTAAGAGCGATTGACGATATGTATGGCAGAACAAATAGGAGCCGCCGTAGCAAACGGCATACAGCATGGCGAAAAGTGGCGGCTGCATATTATAATCAAGATAAGGCAGGAGAAGCCGTCATTCTTGAAACTGGTCCTATATCGTCTAAATATAAAGCAAATTCGGTATCTCTTGATGGAACACGCGCCAAGCCGTATTGGTCTACAACAGTTGAAATGGCGGCAAGGGCATTTCAGGCGTATATTGAGGATAGTCTAGAGGCGCAAGGACGCCGTAATGACTACTTAAGCTACGGCGCTAACAATGATTTATACGATAGCGTACATAAAGCTTATCCTGAGGGTGATGAGCGTAGGCGCATTAATGCGGCATTTGATAAGCTGTTCAAAGTAATCAAAGATGAGAAGGTGTTTGAAAATGCGTCAGCTGATGAAAGTTTGATGGACTCTATTTTTGGCATGCAGCTAAGTAATAATTTAGCGTTAGATCATTTGATTCGGTGGTAGCTTTAATTACGGAATAGGATATTCATATTATGCGGAGTGAGTTTTGGTGAAGAAACTCACTCCTTTTGCAAAAGCTAAGTAGGGGATTGCTAATTCAAATTTCTATACTTTACTCTTTCAGCGTTTGCTAGCCAAATTAAAGGAGCAACAATTAAGGTTCCTCCAACCAGCAAGCTTAAATTTGGCACTTCATTAAACCATATAATGCCTACAATTACTGCTACTAGTAATCCGGAATACTCAGCACTAGAAACTTTGTGAGCTTCGATGTTTTTGTATACTTCTACACATATTCCAGCATAAATTAAAATAAAAACATTTGATAGAGCTGCTATAGTAAGCGATTCCCAGCTAAACGGGCTGTTTTCCCATAAAGCTAATACTAAGGCAGCAGGTATTCCTACTAAATTAGTCAATAATAAAGTTTGATAAACGGTATGGTTTTGAGGTAGTTTTCTTACTAAAAGATTATTTATAGCAATTGTGGCCGCTACTAAAAGCGCAAATATTGCGCCTATGTTGATTTGCTTAGGTTGGACAATAATCAAAATGCCAATAAAACCCAGAATAGATACAATAATCGTTGAAGGGCTTAAGTTATCCCTATATAACAAAAAGCCTATTGGTAACATAAGAAGCGGGGCTGCGTAAAAAATAGCATTTGCAGTCGCCAGGGGGAGGGATTGAAGGGATATTACCATGAATACCACACCAATTAACCAAATATGACTGCGAACAAAATGCCATTTTATCTCATTAAACAACTTCTGTTTTTTGTTAATCAAAGAAAGTGGT
>Ga0208302_100109_pt1 | contig 26935 bp, 25 predicted proteins | sample 29_taG_FD_184103 | JGI IMG/M metagenome (GOLD analysis project Ga0208302, IMG submission 184103) | Marine viral communities from Cariaco Basin, Caribbean Sea - 29_WHOI_OMZ (SPAdes) (version 2) | ecosystem: Environmental > Aquatic > Marine > Oceanic | place: Caribbean Sea: Cariaco Basin... | reverse complement strand
CCAAAAAGGCAAACGGCTAACGTAGCAAAACCACAGGCGACAACGTGCTGGCGATGATCTCTGTGGTGGTGCTGCCCAAAAACAACTGCTGTAGTTTTGAATGACCGTATGCGCCCACCACCATAATATCGATGTCATTGTCTAATTGAAACTTTAATAGACCATCGACCGCATCGGAGGCCGATAAATGATGCGCCTTTACGCTAAAACCCGCCTCTTGTAATTGGGCAGTGGCCGCGCTTAGGCTTTGTTTGGCGGCACCATTATGATTGCCAATCATCACGACATGGCTATCGAGACCTTTTAACATAGGGCTTCTGGCCACCATTTGTACCGCCTTTATGGCAGTTTTGCTACCATCAAACGCAATCATATACGAGCGCGGCGCTTTAAACGTCTCTGAGCAAATCACCACGGGAATATCAGAGGCACGGGCGACCGTCTCTATCTGGCTACCAATATTGATGCGGCTATATTTGTGATCTTCTCCGCGGCGACCCATCACGATGGCGCGGTTTGCTGTGGCAAAATGCTCAATGGCTGGCAGTAACTTGCCTCGTCTTTGATAAATAAGCACCTCAAGATCACCAAACTTATTACGAATATGGCTTTTGGCATCCTGCACCAGCGCATTGCTATAGTCATTGACCACCTTGGCTCTTTGCTCATCTAACTGTGCCAGCTCCTCTAACAAAAACTCACGACTATTAATCCCTATCGCCCCTGACAGATCACGTCTAAATGACGCTGGCACATCGCTGACATGCAGCAGACCAACGGGTAAGTTTAATCGATTGGCGTACCATGCGGCATAATCACAGACGGATGCGGTCACGGCCGAGCCATCGATACAAGCCAAAATGTGCTGCGATGTTGTCATAATCTGTCCTTAATCATCGTTATTTACCCCGATACCGCTATTTATAGGTATATAGCTCTTTAATATGGCCAAACACTAAAACCTCAGCCACCGCCTTGATGATACCCAATTTGGCCTATATCATCCAGCGACGTCTGACAGACTCACACCCCATCTCTTAGCAAATTTTGCTACAATACAGGGATTGGATGTTGTAAGTGACATATCGCGGTTTCAATGAGTGGATTTAGGTGAGTGAATTATGGCAAAAAACGCCCTTCAGGCTCAATTATTAAAAGCTGGTTTGGTCGATAGCAAAAAGGCCAAAAAAATCAGCAAACAAGCAGAGCATGCCAAACGTACTGGCGACTCAGACAGCGCAGCAGCCAAAAAGGCGCTGGCAGAAGCTCAAGCAAAAAAGCTGGAAAAAGACCAAAAGCTCAATCAAGAAAAACAACGAGCGTTAGAAGAAAAAACACGAAAAGCCAATATCATTCAGATGATTAAGCAGCATCAGCTCACTGATACACAAGGTGAGATTACTTATCAGTTTGTGGATGATACGAAAATCAAAAAGATTTATATCACCCAAAAGCTCTATGATCAAATCGTCGCAGGCCATGTGGTCATAGCACGCCTAGAGGACAGCTATGCCCTGCTACCGCGCCCACTAGCAGACCGTATAGATGCTAAGATGACGGGCTTTATGGTGGTGTCAAACGATACTGCCGAAGACGCGTTGGCAGAAGACGATCCTTATGCTGCTTACGTGATTCCAGATGACTTGATGTGGTAGGTCGCAGTGATTCAATTGCTACTGACTAAGCATTAACCAAAACCCCCTATATAGGCGTTCTATACAGGGGGTTTTTTGACAGAGACATAAGAGCACTCATAAAGACTGTCATCAAAACGGCCATTAAGACGGTAGCAAAACATGCTTACTCTTTTGATAAGCAGATAAGCCATCAGTCCCTAATTCTCGGCCGATACCACTTTGCTTAAACCCGCCCCAGCCCGCTTCGGGCACAACGATTTGCTGCTCATTGACCCAAATATGACCGGCTCGAATGTGCCGTGCCATCTCTAACGCTGCATGCTCATCAGCGCTGACAATACTCGCAGCCAAGGCATATTTACTGTCATTGGCAAGCGCAATCGCCTGCGCGTTATCTGCAAAGGTCGCACTCACCAACACAGGCCCAAACACCTCCTCTGTCCACAAGCGACTGGTCGCTGGTACCTCGGTATAAATGGTCGGCGCAGCAAAATATCCTTGACGCGCTAAGAGGGTGCCTCCCGTTAGGCAGTGCAGGTTTCCTTCAGTTGCGATATCGATATATTTTTTGACCTGCGCCAGCTGCTGAGCACTGACCAATGGCCCCATTTGCGTGTTCGCCGCAAAACCATCACCTATTTTCAGAGTTTCTGTTTTTGTTTTTAATACTGCAAATAATGACTCGGCAATGTCTTGGTGGACAAGCAGCCTTGAGGTTGCTGAACAAATCTGCCCAGCATTGGTAAAGATACCGCCTATGATCAAATCGCAGGCATAGTCGATATCAGCATCTGCACATACCACGATAGCGGACTTACCGCCCAGCTCTAGGCTGATGTCTTTGATACCCGCGGCAGCTTGGCGCATCACTTTTTCGCCGACGCTATTACTACCGGTAAAGGAGACTTTATCAATCAGCGGATGACTGGTCATCGCAGCGCCCACCTCTGCCGCGCCGGGGAGGATATTGACCACGCCTTTTGGCAGCTGTATAGCAAACAATATATTGCCCAGCATCAGCTCTGGCAATAGTGTCACCTCTGACGGTTTGAGAATAACGGTACATCCTGCTGCCAGCGCGGGTGCCAGCTTCCAGGCGGTAGTCACCATCGGAAAATTCCAAGGCACAATAAGGGCGCAGATACCAACAGGGGCGTAAGTTTTCAATAAGCGGATGCCCGTCTCGTCGGTGCTGACCTTAGACCATGTTTCCTGCTCGATGATAAGATTGGCATAATAGCGATAACAGGCGATGGCATCTCCGACATCTATTGTCGCCTCTGCAATCGGCTTGCCGTTATTCAATACCGACAGTGCAACCAGCTTATCAAACTGCTGCTCCATCGTATCGGCAATCGCCTGTAAATAGCGCGCCCGTGTGCCCACGCTGGTTTGTGACCAAGACGGATAAGCGCGAGCGGCGGCCGTGACAGCCATCTCTACTTGTGCGCTATGACACAAACGGGTCGTTGCGATGACCTCGCCGGTATTTGGGTCATACAAAGCATGATCACTTACTGACTCAGAGGTTTCAACCATGACCCAATCACCATCGATATAGGCCGCGTTTAACCTTACTTCGTTTTTTATGCTTTGCTGAGCGGCGGCTCTTGTTAAAGATAAAGAATTGGTCGTTTCCATGATACTCAGTTGCCTTATATTATTGATAAATCTATCTTTACACTAAATATTCACTGCTTTTTTAATGCCAAATGATGGTTGCCATCACGACTAATACAGTAGATGCGCCACTGAGGTAATAACCACCAAGCTGATCAGCGTACGTAAGATAAAAATCATAAACAGCTCTAAGACGTTCAGCTTAATGTTTGATTTTAATATCAGCGCGCCCACCTCGGACATATAAACAATCTGGGTAATAGAAGCCGCCCCGACGATAAAGCGTGTCATCTCACTCTCGATGCTTTTGCCGACCAAGGCTGGCAAGTACATATCAGCAAAGCCCATAATCATCGCCGGCGCAGCTTTAGTCGCCTCTGGAATTTGCAACAACTCAAGCAACGGCACAAGCGGTGCAGACAGCCAATCAAACACAGGGGTGTACTCTGCTAAGCCAAGCCCAATGGTACCGATAGCGAAAATCACCGGAATCAAACCAAAATAGATATCAAACAAATTCTTTAGGCTATGCTTAAACACGCTACCCAAACTTGGCATAGAGTGCGCGCGCGTGACGGCACGATTGACCGCCCATTGGTAAGTAGAATACTGCGCAGGAATGCCTTCATCCAGCATGCTGTTGCCAGAATGATAAGTATCTGGTTTTAGCGATAATGGCGGTATGCGCGGCATAATGATAGCGGCGATAAACCCTGTCAAGGCGATGGTCAGATAAAAGAAGATAAAGTTATTATCGACGCCAATGGTTTTGGCAACGACGTAGGTAAAGGCAATGGATGTCACCGAAAAAGTGGTGGCGATAATCGCCGCTTCACGCTGGCTATAGTAGCTTTTATTGTACTCCTGCATAGTCACCAGCAAGCCAATAGAGGCCGCGCCAAACCAAGAAGACATGGCATCGACTGCAGAGCGCCCAGGCAATCTAAACAACTTCACAAACACCTTGCTGGCCAAGGTCCCCAAAAACTCCATCAGACCAAAGTCGGTGAGAAAAGGTAGAGATAAGATGGCAAAAAAGAATAAAGGAATCAAAATGGGAATTAAGTCTTCAAAAATCACCCCGCCAGTATTGCGATTTATAATAAACTCAGGACCGACTTGTAAATAAATCATCCAAGCAAACAGCGCCCCAAAAAACCGCGCGGCAAGCCAAAACCAATCGACATCAAAAAGCTTTGCCGTCATGGAGTCTGCATGAACCTCTGGTCTAACGAGCTTGACTGCCAGCGCCCCAACCAAAGACAAAGTCACGATGGCCAGTGCAGCATACACCACGTAGTCCCCAAGTGAGGCCTGCAGAGTATCTGTCAGCACGCCCAATAAAATGGTGACCTTACCCTCCCATTTAAACGGGATGATAAACAGCGCCAAACCCAGCGCAGAAAACAGTAAAAACTTCCACATTGAGGCGCGCCACCGCTCCCCTTGTGGAGTGGTAGGTTCGACAGCATCATTACCCAATAGCGGCTGCTGTGACTTATCGATATAGTTCGTCATTTAATTCCTCCTTGATAGGCGACGACGCCAGCTTTCCTTTCTGCTGCCTGCCCGATCCCTCATTTCAGCGAAAAAACAGCTTGATACGGTTTTATTGGTTATTTTTAATCCATGCAAATGATTAACCAAAAGACGATTAGCCAAAATAGGTAAAGTCTTGACTCATTTTTGACAAAAACGTATCGCTTTCATCCACCTCATAAACCATTGGCTGCTTGCCACTTATGTCTGTTTGCAAAGCCTCTAATAACTGCTGCTTATCAGTAATTCGGCGGTAGCCCGCGCCAAACCCTGTGGCCAATGGCTCAAAATTAGGTGTTTTGATATTGACGCCAATCAGTGGCAGCCCGCCTTCCTCCATATAGCGGCGAATCTCACCATATCCTTGATTGTTCCAAAGTAGGACGATCAGTGGCAGCTCAAGCTCGGCGGCGCAGATGAGCTCGGCAATGGTAAACTGAATGCCGCCATCGCCGATAAGGCTAATAACGGGCGCACTTGAGCCAATCATGGCGCCAATGGCGGCAGGTAAGCCATAACCCAAGGTGCCAAACCCCGTCGACGAGTTAAACCATCGACGCGTGGCTCGCGCCTCAAAGCCAAGGTTGCCGCTATAGACAGGCTGCGTCGAATCGCCAACGAAGATGACATCCTCCACCTCATCTCGAATCAGCTGAAGCAGGGCGTTTTGACCGGCAAAGTCAGGTGTCATCGCTTTGATCAACGCCTGCTTTGCTTCGGTTACGCGTGCGGCGGCTTGATGATTTAGCTGATGATCCTCTAAACGTGTACATAGGCCGCTAATGGCCATTTGTGCATCAGACAACACCGCGATATCCGCTCGAAATGGCCGCTGCAATTGCTGAGCGTCGCAGTCAATACGAATGAGTGTGCCATTGATTTGGAACTCGCCATTAAAGAACACATCATAATCGGTCTCACCAAGCTCGGTACCGATCGCCAACACCACATCGGCCTCGCTAATGACGGCGCGCCCCGCCTCTAACGACTGATTGCTTCCCAAGCTCAGCGGATGACTAGGCGGCAACAAACCTTTGGCATTGATGGTCAAAAATGTCGGCGCATCGATACGCTCTGCCAGCTTTTGCGCGTCCTTATCGACATCGACGCAGCCGCCACCATAAAGCAACACTGGATTTTTTGCGCGGTTTAGCTGCTCAATGATCAAATCAAGCTGCGCAGGATTGGGCAGCGGTCTTGTGACCTGCGGTCGCGCCAAACTTGCTACACTATTATCATTGTTAGGCGGCTTGGCGACATGACTGGCATCAGCGGTAATCACATCGATGGGCAGCTGAATATGTACCGGCCCCGGACGCGCGCCATCAAACATGGCAAAGGCTTCGGCGATGACCTTAGGCAAGGATTCAGGTTGCCAGATGGTTTTGCTTGCAAGCGCAACCTTACTGACCATACCTTGCTGGTCGTGCAGCTCATGCAAGTGCCCTTCACCGCTACCCGTGTCTTTAACTTTATTGACACTAGAGATCACCAGCATCGGAATAGAATCTGCCAACGCTTGCGCCATTGCTGTCATGATATTGGTCATACCAGGGCCGGTGATGATAAAGCACACCCCGACTTTGCCAGACGCGCGGTAATAGCCGTCGGCCATAAAGCCTGCACCTTGCTCGTGACGCGGGGTCACATGGCGGATATTGGTACTCGGCAGGCCACGATATAGCTCGACCGTGTGCACTCCGGGGATACCAAATACGGTCTCCACTCCATAATACGCCAGCCACTGCACGAGTAGCTCACCACAGGTCAGAGACGAGGTGTCTGGCGATAAAGAAGGCGTTTGCATTGATTGAGTCATGAGTCGATCATCCTAAAAATTTCAATAGTATTTACGGCCTAAATATTATTTGGCCTGCAGTAGCATCCTGCCCAACACAGGCCAATTAATATAACGCTTTGACCTTATCGTCATAGCGCACACCTGGCAAGATACAAAGCATCTCAAACAGCAAGTTTGCTGCGAGTACCGAGGTGTTACCAAACGGGTCGTAGGGCGGTGACACTTCGACCAAATCGCCACCGACTACGTCAAGGCCACGCATACCGCGAATAATCTCGATGCCTTGGGTGGAGGTTAAACCGCCAATTTCAGCCGTGCCTGTGCCAGGTGCAAACGCAGGATCAATGCCATCGATATCGAAACTTAAGTAGACAGGGCCATCGCCGAGCTTTTCACGCACTTCTGCCATGAGCGGTGTCAGCGACTTGTACCAGCACTCCTCGGCTGGCACCACGCGAAAGCCTTGCTGAGTTGACCAATCAAACTCTTCAGCACTATAGCCGGTGCCGCGCAGGCCAATCTGTACCACGCGGTTGCCATCGATTAGATTTTCTTCGACAGCACGGCGAAACGGCGTGCCATGGGCGATTTTTTCGCCAAACATCTCGTCATTGATATCAGCATGAGCATCGATATGCACCATCCCGACAGGGCCGTGTTTTTTGGCAAGTGCACGTAGGATAGGCAGGGCAATGGTATGATCACCGCCCAGTGTTAATGGAATCGCGCCATGACTGACGATATTATCGGTGTAAAATTTTTCGATAATGTCGACGCTTTTTTGCAGGTTAAAGGTATTGATAGGTACGTCGCCAATGTCAGCGACTTGCAAAGACTCAAAAGGCGCGGCGCGCGTGGCGACGTTATAAGGGCGAATCATACGCGACTCATCACGAATCTGTCTTGGGCCCAGTCTGGCACCGCTACGGTTTGATGCGCCGATGTCCAAAGGCACGCCCACAAAGGCTGCGTCCAAGCCTTTGGCGTCTGCTTGCATCGGCAGGCGCATCATAGAGGCAAAACCGCCAAATCTTGGCATGTCGTTGCCGCTTAATGGTTGATTAAATTTCATCACTCACATCCTTGTTTTGATTAGTGTTATAGACAGTTTGTCAGATGCTTTGACAATACCGAAATATCCGAACACAGACCATGGTAAAATTCAGAAGTAAACTTCTGGTTTTTCGTAGTAACTTGGATTTATTCGTTATTATTAGAAGATTTATCACAAGGATTTGATATGGGAGAGGCGTATATATGCTAGATGAGCTGATAAAAATAGACATCAAAACCTTGCGCAGCTTTATGGCCATTGTAGAGTGCCAAGGGGTAACCGCAGCGCAGTCGCGCTTAAATGTAACGCCTTCTGTCATTAGTGGTCACTTAACGCACTTAGAGGATCGTTTGGGGATGACGCTTTGTCATCGCGGGCGCGCAGGGTTTAAGCTGACCGAGGATGGTGCGGCCGTCTATGAGGCGTGTTTGAGCTTCACCGAGGCGGTGGCTAGCTTTCAGCATCAGCTGCATTATATTCGCCAACTAGACTCCGTACGCGGCGGCCATATTCGCCTGTGCCTTATCGATCAGATGCCGACGTTTTTTTATGAAGCATTACGTCAGTGTTTGGCGGCCAGCTATCGTCATAATCCATTGATACACTTTTCTATCGATGTGCAAAGCCCTGAGAGTATGCTAGATAAGCTGCTGAGTAATGAGAGTGATCTTGGCGTGGGGTATTTTGGCAGTTTTCCGCCTTTACTGACCTTTCAGCCGGCCTTTATTGAGAAACAAGTGGTTTGCTGCGGGCGTGAGCATCAGCTGTTTTATGAGTCAGAAGGCCTGAGTTTTGAGGCGTTGGAACAAAATCATCCTTGGATAAAACGCGGTTATATTACCGACTTGAGTATCAATCATATCCGGCCAAAAACCTTAAGCGCCACCACTTACCATATGGAGGCGACCGCGCAGCTTATCTTAGCAGGTCATCACGTCGGCTATCTGCCCAATGATTTGGCCAAGCGCTATGAAGAGAAAGGAATGATGAAAATACTGTTGCCCGAAGAGGCAAGCTACGAGGTCAAGCATCACTGGGCATATCGGCAAAACCTGCATAAGCATGTCGCGGATTTTTTGCAGCATATGATGAGTCTGCTATCACAGCCGGCAAACGACTAAAGCGCTTTTTCCGGCTCTTCATGTTTTAGACCGATCGTTCTGAGCTTGCCTTTGTCATCGACCTCCTTGATCACCAATGACCACACATCATCGATCTCTACCGTATCCCCCGACACAGGCGCGGTCTCTAAGCTTTGTGCGACATACTCAGCGACGGTCTGCTCCCACTTGCTCTCAGTCTTTTTTAGTTTTTTATACTTGAGAGTATCTGCCAGCGACTCTGAGGTCGCCATGTCGGTAAAAAAGGGCAAATCACCAAGCTTGACACTAGGTGATAGCAGCCAGTCACCATAAAAGTCATCGATGGCTTTACGGTCTAAAGTCGTGTCATTGAAAATCTTGGCGATCTTGCTGGCATGGTTGCCGCGCATGGCATACCAGACGCTATCGCCATATCTGAGTTTGGTGTCCTCCTCGACCACGACGATTTGCTGACCGCGCACCAAGGCAAACACACTGATCTCATCTGGGCTGATGCGGTTGGAGATACCGAGCGGATGGCGACCTATCGCAAACGCCCCTGCTTGCACCTCAAACTCATACAGGGTAATACTGGCCTTGTCTGACACCCAAACTTCATGCTCTTCTTTTGGGTCTTTATTGGTCGGAATACGCACCCGAAACGCATTGGCCATAAAAGGAATCGTCGTCCCTTGCAGGATCAATGACAGCACCACTACCCCAAAGGCAATGTCAAACAACATAAAGGCATCCTCTATGCCAGCCATCACAGGCAAAATAGCAAGGGTAATCGGAACTGCCCCGCGCAGGCCCACCCAAGAGATAAAACCAATCTCTCTGTCTTTAAACTTAAAGGGCTTGACGCTGGTATAGACCGCAATCGGACGTGCCACCAGTATCATAAAGGCTGCAATCGCCACCGAATAATGCCAGACGTTGATGACGTTTGATGGCGTCACCAACAGCCCCAGTACCACAAACAAAACCGCTTGCGACAACCAAGCAAAGCTATCCATCACGCGCATGACATGCTCAGTCGAGCGTACCTTATGGTTGCCGATCAGTACGCCCGTCAGATAGACCGCCAAAAAGCCACTACCGCCAAGCAAATTGGTCGCAGCAAAGACCGAAAGGCCCGCGGACAGTATCAAAATGGCATACATACCCTCGGCCAGATGCACTTTTGGCAACAGACGCGCTAGCAGGTAGCCAAATAACAGTCCCATGCCCAGACCCACGCTCAGCTGCTGCAACAGCAAACCCAAAAAACCAAGTACGGTCTGACCTGCCGGATCGACATTTAAAGCAATCAGTCCTGTCACCAATAAAATGGCCAGCGGATCGTTGGCACCCGACTCCAACTCTAGCGTGGCTTGTACGCGGTCGTTTAGCTTGACCCCGCCATTACGTAGTAGCGAAAATACCGCGGCGGCATCGGTTGAGCCAACGATAGCGGCCATCAACAGCCCAAAACGCCAATCGACATCAAGCAGCCAAGTGACAAAGACCCCAAGCACCATCACCGTCGTCAGCACGCCCCATGTGGCCAACGTCACCGCCGGCTTGAGTCCGACGCGAAATGATTTAAAAGAGGTACGCAGACCACCATCGAGCAAGATACAAGCGAGCGCCGCCTGCCCGACAAAATTGGCAATACCATACTGAGAAAACTCAATGCCTAAGATACCTTGCTCACCTGCCAGCATGCCAACTATCAAAAACAACAACAATAATGGCACACCCAAACGCGCGGATAACGTACTTGCCATGATACTGGCAAAAATCAACAATGCTCCTACGAGATACAGGATATTTAAGGTATCCATCTATTTTAAGCCCTATGGTTATCGGTGATGACAATTGTTGCACGTGCGATAGTACTGACCTGACGATATGGTGACGCGATCGATAATACTGCAAATAAAATGCTCAAAGCGCCTCTAAGAATAACATCTACGAGCGAGAGCAAAAATCCTATTTTAAAAAACACTTTTCATATCTATTTATTTTAGTCAGCCATACCTTCAATTCATCTATAAGCATTTTTAGCCAAATCATGATACGGCCTCTCCTATCCTCTGTTAACCGTCTAATTTATCATGATAATACCCGCCTCGCTCACCATACCTGATAATAAATCTTAACTATCGACACGTATCGATAAGTGCACAAAAAACCCCACTTAGCACAGATGCCAAGTGAGGTCAGGTATAGTTAGCTGAATGTAAAACTGTTATGGATTTAAACGCGCTACTGGTATAAATTTTACTTGCGTGCTGCGTTCCCAGAGGCTGCGCAACCTACATTTAAAAACAGCATCCCAGTAGCGCTATGACATTTTTAGAGTGTATCGACTATAGCGAGTAAACACAAGCGAGCAGATGACTGCTTTAGCTATCGTATAGCATTACCATGCCATCAGTCATTTTTTGGTTTTAGCGCCGCACTGATATCGGCCAATAGCGGCGGAATATCATGCTTATCAGCCATCACCTCTAGCATCACCAGCTTATCGGTGGTAGCAGCCGCTTGCTTGAGCGCGGCTTTTAGCTCACCTGCCGTGGTGACTTTGAGCAGTAAGCTGTTGTCTTCGGTAGCACCAAAGGCTTTTGGCATCATCTGCCAGTCACAACGAGGGATATCATTGTAGTGCTGGTTTTCGCCATGGATAGCGCGTTCAACGGTATAGCCATCATTATTGATCAGCACAATCACCGGATTGATACGCTCTTGAATCATGACAGCGATTTCTTGTACCGTCAGTAAGGCCGAACCATCACCGATGAGCAGCACGCTACGCTTATTTGGCGAAGCAATGGCAGCGCCTAGGCTGGCCGGCAGCGTATAACCAATGGATCCCCACATCGGCTGGCCATAAGAAGTCACTCCTTCTGGCAAGCGCACATCACTGATGCCAAAATACGAGGTGCCTTGATCCGAAAACACCAGATTATTATGATCTAAATGATCAGCGATGATATGCCACAGATCGTCTTGACGAATAGCCTCATCATCTTTGCCGTTTTGCTCATGCGGTGTCATCTCTTTACAAAATGGCTTGGGTACAACTTCGATACCAGAAGTCATCACTTCATGCAGCACTTGCAACGAGTCCTTTAGCGCAATCGGAGCAAAGTTGCGACCACTGATAGACGCCCGCTCATAGTGCAAGTCGACCACTGTTTTTTGATCGATATTTTGGCTAAATCCTGCCGTCGTCGTATCAGTATATTGCACGCCAATTTTAATCAAACACTCACAGTTTTCTACGGCGTCCTTTACCACAGGACGTGAGGCGACACCAGCATAAGTACCCGCCCAGCGCTCGCTGTTTTCATCAAGCAGTGTTTTACCCCATGACAGCGTAGTATAAGGAATCTCGGTCTCAGCGATTAACGCTTTTAGCTGGTTTTGTAACCCCAAACGATGCACCATCAAATCTGCCATCAGCGTGGTGGTCTTGTTGGGCAAAAACTCGGTGAGCGCTTGCTTGAAGTCTGCCAGCGCCGCTTGACTGGTGATGTCTTCTTGACTGTCATCGAGCTTGGTCGTCGGCGGATAAATCGGCATTTTTGCCACATCTGGCGACAACAGAAGATAGCCTGGGCGGTGTTTTTTGAGGATCACGCGGATCACACGGTCGATCTCTGAGGCGGCGTTTTCTGGCGTAATCTGTGCCCGTGCGACAGTCACAGGCTCTACCATCTTGATAAAGTGATTGAATACCCCGTCTCCAAGCGTATGATGAATACGGCGTTTGGCATCTTGCAGCGCTGTGCTCGGCGCACCTACGACGTGCAGCACTGGCGCATACTCGGCAAAAGAGCCTGCCGTGGCATTTATCGCTGATAACTCACCCACCCCAAAGGTCGTCACCATGGCCGCAAAACCACGCTCACGTGCGTAGCCATCAGCGGCATAACCTGCGTTTAGCTCATTGGTGTTGCCGACCCAGCGCAGCTTGTCAGAGGCGATGATATTGTCTAAAAACGTGAGGTTAAAATCCCCTGGTACACCGAATATATCACTTGCACCCGCCTCTGCGATGCGATCAAACAAATAATCTGCGATGGTATATTGTTGACTCATTTCCTTATCCTTATGACCTGTCATTATAAGTATGTATGATTGGTAGGTATCTATGATGATAACCATCATAAAAACAAACTATAAAATGCATCCCAGCTTATTTTTCAATGCAAAGCTTTTGGAATGCATATTATAAGAAACCGTTATAACATACATTTATGAGCAGATGACATACCTGTCTTGCTAACTTTTACTTTTTTTCGTCAAGGGTGTTGACACCTCAAAAAAACTGCGTATAATACGCCTTCATCATCTGATGATAGTTAATCAAACGATGAATCAGCGGGATTAGCTCAGTGGTAGAGCACAACCTTGCCAAGGTTGGGGTCGAGAGTTCGAATCTCTTATCCCGCTCCAAATATTTAAAAAGCCTCACTTAATAGTGAGGCTTTTTTTTGTCCATTTTTCGGGGCTTGTAGAATATTTTTTCGAATATTTATTTTCTTATAGTTAAGTTTATCTACTCAATTAAAAAGCTCATTTTCGGTGCGGTGCCCATTTGGTGCCCAAACCGTGCCCTGCCCTAAAACTGCAAATACCGAATTGACCCCAACCTATTTATATCATCAAAATTAATGACACTTAACTCAGTAGGTTGAGTGTCATCTTAACCTTGACCCCAACCTCATTTTGTAAAAACTACAATATTAAACTGTTGGATTTATAGCGCACGAATACAAGGCTATTTATGGAATAGTTCCTCCAATCCCATTATGAACCGCCTCGGAATTGTCGGAGACTCAACGCTCCAAGAGAATACGACAATGCAAAGACAAACCTACACTCCTGAGATTAAAGAACGCGCTGTCCGTATGCTGATCGAAGCAGCAAACGACTATCCCTCCATCTGGTCAGCGATTCAAGCCATTGCCCCAAAGATAGGTTGCACGCCTGAAACCCTACGCTCATGACACAAGAAGCACATTGATAAAACCATTCCTACAAATATTCAAGATCAAAGCCAAGCCGAGCGTATCAAAGAGCTTGAACGTGAGAACAGAGAACTCAAACAGACCAATGAGATTATAAGGAAAGTAGCTGGACTTGAAGCCCAGGCGGAGAAGGGCCGTCCACCCAAGTAATGGTTGATTTTATTGACGATCACAAACAACAGTATGGAGTCGAGCCAATCTGTAGAGTATTACCGATTGCTCCATCAACCCATTATCGGGCTAAAGACTTAGAGGACTGTCCTGAAAAGCGTTCACAACGTAGTCAGCATGACGACTATTATATCAGTGAAATCAAACGTATTTGGCAAGATAGTAAATGCCTTTATGGGGCTCGTAAAGTCTGGCAGCAGATGAAATCCAAAGGTATACATGCTGCACGCTGCACTGTAGAGCAGTTAATGCTCAGCATGGCATGCAGGGTATTTGGCGGGGTAAAGGTAAGATAACGACTAAGTCTCGTGATGATCAACAGCGAGCTGATGATTTAGTCAATCGTAACTTTACTGCCCATCGCCCGAACCAGCTATGGGTTGCAGATTTTACTTACGTTAAAACATTGAGTGGCTGGGTATATACCGCCTTCATCATGGACGTGTTTGCCTGCTGTATTGTTGGCTGAAACGGTCAATGGGCTTTATAAGTCTGAGGTGATTGATTATTTAAAACAGCAGTGGCAAGGCGTGAATGACGTTGAATTAGCAACCCTAGAATGGGTCGGTTAGTTTGACAAAACCCGTTTGCATAGCACGATTGGATATGTGTCACCCTTTGAGTTTGAAAAGCGGTATTATGATAGTCTTAATCTGTTGAGCATTGCTGCTTAACTTAAATAAATAGTCTTCGATATAGTCAGGGCGGTTCATCAAACAAAGTAGCCCAACTTGAATAAAAAGCCTCTGACAAACCTCACAGGGTTGAAGTGCTGCCTTTCATTCAAAATTTCAGGCAGCACCCTCATACATTTAAGCGTCGATATTACCTGGTAGTTTACTAGCCAAAACATCTACTTTTTCAATAGACGGTGGCTCTGAAAATAGCTCATCGGCCTGATCCATCAAAGCAGCTGCAACCTTGCCAGATAAATGTGCTTGACGGCCCGCCTCATCAGGAAATGCATCAAAAATACCAAATGTTGTAGGTCCAAGACGTAGGCCAAACCACGCAACTGTCGCAGGTTCTTCCATTACAATAGGTAAACCGCCTTTAAGGAAAGCTTCCACTTCGTCTTCTTTGCCCGGTTTAGCTTCAAGACGGACATATAAAGCTGTTTTAAGCATGACTAAAACTCCATAATTATTAGAATTAAAACTGATTCTGACATTTCTAATATATGCATGTCAGACAGTTTTGTTGTATAAAAGTTAAAAAAATTTCCCATAGCTGAGCCAAAATCTGGGTTTTTATTTCGACATAATGCTATTGTTGCAGAATTGCACCACATTCCATATTGTCTTCTAACGCTTTTTCAATCGCTTGCGTCTGACCTTTGATCTTTCTGACACGTAGAAGAATCTTTTTTTTGTCTTCAACCTGATTAGGCATAAGACCTCCTTATTTGCTAGCATTAATACTATAGTACCCATAGTATAAAAAAAGCAATATTTTTTATAAATCGAAAATCAAAAATATCTTTAGCGAAAATTTTCTATCCCTGTTTTTAGTTTTTTTTAAATTAATATCATAGAGCTTATGCGAAAGTCACAAAAAAAATGGGACTTTTAGCTCCCATTTTTTTATTTTGGCTCATGTTCTTTGTAATGCTGTGACCTTTTAGAATTATGTTTCAAATTTTAGCCACTTTGTAGATATTTTGAACATTTCAAGCCTTGAAAATACTACCGATAGTTTAGATTAAACTGCCTTTACAGACTGTACTAGAATATTTTTAGTGAGCGGATGATATTTATTATTCATTATTTAGGAATTATTAAATCCTATAAATATCATTTATTGGATTAATTTACTTTGGTATTGTGCATGTCATCCCCCAGTTAAAAATAAGGAACAACTATGAATAAGATGATGAATGCGCTTATCCTAGAAAATTTTGGTGATCATGAATTTAAGCGTGTAGAACTCCCTATACCTCAACCAGAGGCTGGGCAAGTTCTAGTACGTATTCATGCGAGTGGTGTAAACCCTATTGATTATAAAATTCGTCTTGGTGAAGCACCATATGCTATGCCAGAGCTTCCTGCCGTGTTGGGAACGGATATGGCTGGGGTTGTAACTGCTGTTGGTGAAGGTGTCACCCACTTCAACGTCGGAGATGAAGTTTACGGTCTGATTGGTGGCGTTCGTGGTCTTCAAGGATCTTTAGCAGAATATGTTGTAGCAGATGCTGATCTGATCGCATTAAAGCCACGGAATATCTCTATGCGCGAGGCAGCAGTACTACCATTGACGTTCCTCACCGCTTGGGAAGGTTTAGTGGATAATGCGAAGGTCCAACCAGGGCAAACTGTACTGGTTCAAGGTGGTGCTGGCGGCGTTGGTTATATGGTGGTTCAGCTTGCAAAAGCACTTGATGCAAATGTTTGGGCGACTGCTCGTACCGCTGATCAATCACTGATTTCAGAACTCGGTGCAACACCTCTCGATTACACAACAGCATCTTCCGATGACATTATTGCTGCAAGCCCTGAGGGTCAAGGTTTTAACATTGTTTATGACACTGTGGGTGGTCCAGTACTCGAAGCTTCACTTTCCATGACGACTCACTATGGCCACATCACCAGCTGTGCTGCATTTGGCAATCATAATTTAGCGAATTCATCTCTACGGTGTGCCACACTGTCTGGCGTATTCGTCCTAATGCCGACGTTAACAGGCAATCGCCGTTCTCATCATGGTGATGTCCTTAAGATCGCGACTCGTCTCGTTGAGGAAGGTAAACTGCGTCCTATTGTTGATCCTCGTCATTTTACTCTAGACCAAGCGATTGAGGCTCATGATGCTGTTCAAGATCGCTCTGCCAATATTAAGGTAGTTATTGATGTCATTTAACGCACTTCAGGCCAAGACTTGGCGCTTCAATGGTATTGGAGATACAGATGTTCTGACATTAGAAACACTTCCTGTTGCTTTACCAGCCGCAGGAGAAGTTCTAATACAGATGAAAACGATCGGACTCAACCGGGCTGATGTAATGTTTCGGCGTGGTACTTATATTCAAAAGGCAGTATTCCCTTCTCGTCTGGGATATGAGGGAGCAGGCATAGTTCTTGCGGTAGGTGAAGGTGTACGCCAATTTTCTCCAGGAGATGCAGTATCGATTCTTCCGACTGATAATCTAGCCAAATATGGGACATATGCGGACAAGCTTCTGATTCCAGAAACTTTTTTAGTTCACAAACCCGATAGTTTAAGCTGGGAAGAAGCTTCTTCAATCTGGATGCAGTATTTGACGGCTTGGGGTGGTGTAATCCATGCTGGTGGATTATCGAAAGGAAAAACGATCTTGATCACAGCAGCTTCAAGTAGCGTAGGACTAGCTGCGATACAGATAGCTGAAGCAGCGGGTGCCAAGGTCATTGCAAGTACACAGACGATAGAGAAAAAGCAACGTTTACTGGATCTTGGTGTTAAAGATGTTATAGCCAGTGAAGACGAACCAGATTTGTATGAGGCGCTTGTTTTACGTTTAGGTGGAGAACATCTTGATGTCGCCTTCGATGCTGTAGGAGGGCCGCATATTGAACAGATTGCAAAAGCGATGTCTGTGGGAGGAACTATGGTTATGCATGGTGCGCTTAGCCCGGAGATCACACCATTTCCCCTTAAAATTGCATTACGCAAGAGCTTAACCATGCGAGGTTTTTTGTTCCTTGAGGTTCTCCATGACCCTGTTCTAAGGGAGCAAGCCAGACGATTTATTCTGAGCAGTATAGGTGCAGGATATCTTCGTCCAGTGATCGACCGTTGCTTTAACTTTGAGGACATGCATGACGCTCAGCGCTATCTTGAATCAAATCAGCAAATAGGAAAAATCGTAGTTACTCTAGGGCGTGTTGAACATTCGCAAATAGGCACTGCTGATCGCTAAAATTGTTCCAGACAAGGCACAAAGCGACGATAATGCAGATGCCTTAGCGAGATTTGTAACGCAGTATGGGGCAATTTTAGCATCAGCCCCAACGATAAAAGCAGGGGACAGGACTCTTTTTTGCCGCTTCATCGTTAAAAATAAGCGCTTAGAATGACTAAACTTATTATTTTTAACATCGAATCGCCTAAAAAATAGTCGCTGTCAGTGCCATGGTCGAATGTTCAACACGCCCTAGATACATGATGGTCTTATCTGATTCAGGTTTCTATATGGCCCAGCACTTCCACTAAGTAATCAAACAATGCTCGGATTCGCAAAGGTGTCGGGCCCCGCTGTGGACGATATAAATACAGGCGCCAAACGGGAGAGGTTTCCTCATGAAGTACATGAATGAGCTTACCACTCCTAAGCCACGGCAAAACGAGAAATCCAGGCATGTGTCCGAATCCAACGCCAGCGAGAATAGCTTGAAATTCAGCTTCTAGATCATCTGTAATAAAACGAGGCTTTGATGGCGTGAAGCTTCGACTTTCGGTGAATGTCCATGGCCAGTAACGCCCTGTTTTATGATCGAATAGTGCTGTTAGAGGGTATTTATCAAGGTCAATAATTTTTTTGGGCATTCCAACCTTATCAATCAACTCTGGCGTACCCACAGAATAAAATTTCACTTTAGCCAATTCCCTTGCCACATATCGATTGTCCGGCAAAAATCCAAATCTGATCCCGATATCTATCCGCTCATCGATCACATCCGAGTGTGAATCTGTTAGCACACAATCCACGACAATATCTGGATAACGTGTGGCAAATTCTGCTAGTGCAGGTACTACCACTTTACGCCCTAACACAGACGACACAGTAAGACGGACAGTCCCACGCATTTCATCTCGTTTTTCCTTGGTGTCTTTTACAAGCAAAGCATCAATCGATTCCACCGCAAGACGTGCTTGCTTTGCCAGACGCTCACCATCAGCGGTAATTTTAATTTGTCGAGTACTCCTGTAAAACAGAATCTCACCGCGCTGCTCTTCTAGCTCTTTTATTGCCCGTGTCACTACCTGAGGGGAAATACCCAGCTGAGTTGCTGCCTCTTTAAAATTTCGAGACTCTGCTGCGACACAAAAGATACGCATCATTTCCAATTTGTTCTGCATGTCAATCCTGTGTTATGGTAATTATTCCGTAAATAGGAATTCTGAAAGATAATATTATTCATTTATTATACCTAACAAGGCTGTAATAATTCACCCATCAAATATGATTGACAGATAGGTTGAAGGTTACTTGTATGAATAATATAGAAAATAAAGTTATTGTTATCACTGGTGCAAGTAGTGGTTTAGGTGAAGCTACTGCTCGCTTACTTGCTAAAAAAGGTGCAAAGGTTGTCATTGGTGCTAGACGTACTGAAAAATTAGAGGCTATTGTTCAAGACATTCGTGCTGAAGGTGGTCAAGCTGAATTTATTGGTGTGGATGTAACCAAGCCAAATGAAGTGCAAGCACTTATTGAAAAGGCATTAAGCGCATTTGGTCAAATCGATGTATTGGTAAACAATGCTGGATTGATGTCTATTGCACCATTAAGTGAGCTAAAAGTTGATGAATGGGATCGTATGATCGACATTAATATTAAAGGTGTTCTTTATGGAATAGCAGCTACCCTACCTGTTTTCCAAAAACAAAACTTTGGACACTTTATTAATTTATCATCTGTTGCAGGGGTAAAAGTATTTAGTCCAGGAGGTACTGTTTATAGCGGTACTAAGTTTGCTGTAAGAGCCATCTCTGACGGCCTTCGTCATGAAGTTGGGGAAACAATTAGAACGACTACTATTGAGCCTGGTGCAATTGAGTCAGAACTAAAATTCGGTTCTTCTCATAAAGAAAGTTCAGAGTTTGTTACTGATTTCTACAAGCAAGCCATACCAGCTAACTCAGTCGCTCGAGCAATTGCTTATGCAATTGAACAGCCTGCGGATGTAGATATTAATGAAATTGTTTTGCGTCCAACGAGCCAAGAGTTTTAATGATTGAATAATATAAAATGGGAGCACTTCGCTCCCATTTTTACTCTATTTTTTTAAAGCTGAGGACAAATCTATGAAAGCCGTATCGTATGTTATCAATAACCATGATGATTTTAAAAATTCATTGGTAGATATTGAAAAAGCGAAGCCTACGCTTAAGGAGCGTGATGTACTGGTAAAAGTTCAGACAATCTCTGTGAATCCAGTTGATACCAAAGTGAGAAAAAATTCGTCTGAAGCAAACGATCGTATTTTAGGTTGGGATGCCGTTGGGGAAATTATTGAAATTGGCTCAAAAGTTACCTCGTTTAAAGTAGGAGATTCTGTTTGGTATGCTGGCGATTTAACCCGAGATGGTAGTAATGCTGAGTATCAAGCAGTCGATGAACGAATTATCAGTCTTAAACCAACTACAGTATCTAATGCAGAAGCAGCAGCATTGCCATTAACTGCAATAACGGCATGGGAAATGCTGTTTGATCGGCTTCAAATTTCAGAAACAGAAGTTGGCAGTATTTTAATTATTGGTGGTGCAGGTGGTGTAGGATCAATCGCTATCCAACTTTTAAAAGCAAAAACAAATCTGACCGTTATAGCAACAGCGTCACGTGAAGAAACGAAATCTTGGGTGGAATCACTTGGTGCCGACCATGTCATTGATCATAGCAAAGATTTAAATGCACAAATCGAGACACTAGGTATTGCAAAACCAAAATACGTATTCTCTACCAATCATACAGAAACATATATCGAGCAAATAGTTTCTCTGATTGCACCACAAGGCAAGCTTGGATTAATCGATGATCCACAAACCTTTGATATTATGCCGTTTAAGACTAAATCTATTTCTATCCATTGGGAGTTGATGTTCACCCGTTCAATGTATGAAACCGATGATATTGAAAAGCAAGGTGATCTATTGCAACAGGTTGCCCAATTAGTTGACCAGCAAAAAATTAGAAGTACCCTCAACCAAAATCTAGGCAAAATTAACGCTGCAAACTTGGAGAAGGCGCATAAGTTGCTTGAATCAGGCAAGTCAAAAGGCAAAATTGTACTAGAAAACTTCTAGAGCGTGTCCCTAATTCAAGCGTTTATGACTAAATGGGCTAAAAATGGCTAAATCTTTGGCAAACGGTGTCAAATAGCTGACCAATATCTTGATATTACCTGCGCTATTTTTCTTGTTTGCCTTTAATTTATCTCATTTTTATCACCATTTTTAAAATAGGGACAAGCCCTAAAACAAATTCAAGGTGAAATAATGACTATTTCAATAATTGCGAACTTTAAGGCAAAATCAGATCAAAAAGAGACGTTAGAAGCGCTTTTAAAAAGTGTAATAGAGCCTACGCTTCAAGAAGAAGGATGCTTGAAATATGAGCTTTATATTAGCGAAAATGACTCGAGTAGATATTTCTTCTTAGAAGAATGGCGTAGCAGGGAGAATTTAGATATCCATATGGCCACTGATTATATTCAAAGTTTATTTGGTAATATCCAATCGCTCATTGAATCAAGTGATATTGTAGAAATCAAAAAAATATAGCTGTATTCGGACATTATGATGAAGTATTCTTCAAAATAACATAGAGACTTAGAAGAGAGCTTCCCAAACTTTGTGTAACTGCTTATATTCCACTAACCGGAGAATAAGCAATGACGACTCAATCTGACATTAAGAAACTGGCCGAGCAAATAGCCAGCAGTATGAGCAGCTTCGATGATATCAAAGACTTCCAGAAGCAGCTCATGCAATCTTTTATCGACACTGCCTTAGAGGCTGAGATGGAAGATCATCTCGGCTATTCCAAGCATGAGAAAGCCGATAAACCTAATAAGCGTAACGGGCACACTAAAAAAACCATCCGCAGTGACACAGGCGATCTTGAGATATCTACCCCCCCAGAGACCGCAATAGCAGTTTTGAGCCTATGCTGGTCAGTAAGCATCAAACTCTTTGTCTTTCATTAAAGATTTAACGCTAGCCATGTCATGCTGTTGCCCTTTCAATAAAGTAAAATCAACAAGGTTGCCTCATGCATCAACCATTGCCATGATTTTAGTGGTCATACCGCCTCTTGATTTGCCAATTGCCTGATAACAAGCCCCCCTTTTGCGCCTTGTCCATGACGATGTACCTTAACAAGAGTGCCATCAATCATGGTATACTCTAAATCTGAGTCATTCAGAGCATCAAATAGCTTGCTGAATCTATCGCTTTTTACCCATCGACGTTAGCGCTTATAAACACTGTTCCAGTTACCAAATTCAGGGGGTAAATCTCGCCACGGACTACCTGTACGGACAATCCATAGAACAGCTTCGATAAATAGTCGATTATTTACGGCTGTTCTATCAACATCGGTCTCTTTACCTGCACAATATGGTTCTATCTTTGCCCACTGGGCAGCACTTAGTGTTAATCTAGTCATGACACTATGATTATCAATTATTCTCTATATGTCAACAAACCCTAGTAAGTATATTTATTACTATCCTAAAAAAGCTTGGGGTTCACACTCTCAGCAACCAGCACCTATAGTTGATACCCAATCTTTAATTGATCAAGGACTAAACTCCCATGACTCTACCTCGATTCGATAGTGTAAAGAAAACGGTTAGTGGGATTGTACTTCTACTGCTAATCACATCTGCCAGCACCCAGGCAGAAATACACGATAATCAATTGAAATCAAGTGAAGTGATTGATGTTCAATACTTAATAAGCGAATCTACGTTGAACTGTTCTTTTAACGTCTCAAGTGGAGAACTAATAAGCTTTTATAAGAATCTTTTGGAAAATTCATCAATAAAGCAAAGAAGTAGCCAGTTTATCATTGGAAATAGATATAAAGTAAAAAATGTAAAATCAATAAATAGTACATTTAAGAAAACGAAAAATGAAATATCTAAAAATATGGATACCGATTTCAATAAATTCGGTGTGAGAGTACTTAGGATTTCTAGTTTTTCTCAAAATGGAAATAGTGAAAATTTTGGATATTATATTGTTTTAAAAGGTAATCCTTCAATCAATAAGAGTATTTTACAGAAGCATAATATAGAATTAACCTATTCAACTATAGAAGAGACAATTGGCGGAAACACACGGGTTCGATGTATTTTAGTCGGTTAATATAGTAACCTGACCACAAAAATGTTATAAAACAAATCAACTAAACGATTACCACTATAAACAACTAAGACTTACTCCCTAGATTACCGCAAACAAGTTTTAAAAAGCTTAGATGAGGGCATGACCTTTGCCGAAGCTGCTGTTTTCTATGATATCAGTCCAACGACTATCCAGAAGTGGAAAAAGCGTCTTCATAGTAAAACCACCCGATATATTAAGCCCTATAAAATACCAGATGATGTGCTACTTAATGATGTGAAAGAACATCCTGATGATTACCAGTATGAGCGAGCACGTCGTTTGAACTGTAGTAAAACAGGCATTCATCATGCCCTAAAGCGCCTAGGCATCAGTCAAAAAAAAGACTTTAGAACATCCAAAAGCCTGTCCGATCAAAAGAGCGATATACCACAGTAAGCTTAATAGCTTTAGGCAGCAAGGCTATCCCATCGTTTATATGGATGAAAGTGGCTTTGAGGCTGAAACCATTCGTTCTCATGGTTACGCGCCTATTGGTAAGCCTTGTATCGATAGCTACAACTGGCAAGGTAAAAAGCGAACCAACGTTAACGGTGCTCTGTATAACAAGATGCTGTTTGCCCTATGAACCGCCCCGGGATTGTCGGAGACTCAACGCTCCAAGAGAATACGACAATGAAAACACGAAACTATACCCCTGAAATGAAAGAGCGAGCAGTCCGTATGCTAGTTGAAGCTAAAGACGACTACCCATCCACATGGTCAGCCATCAAAGCCATAGCACCAAAGATAGGTTGCACGCCTGAGACCCTACGATCATGGCATAAAAAGCACATTGATAAAACCATTCCTGCAAAGATTCAAGCTCAAAGCCAAGCCGAGCGCATCAAAGAGCTTGAACGTGAGAACAAAGAATTAAAACAAGCCAATGAGATCATAAGGAAAGCAGCCGCTTTTTTCGCCCAGGCGGAAATAGGCCGCAAACCTTAGTGATGGTTCAATTCATCGACGAGAATAAATCTATTTATGGCATTCCAGCTATTTGTAGAGTCTTGCCGATTGCCCCATCCACATACTATCGTACCAAAGACTTAAACGACAATCCGGAGAAGCGTTCACAGCGTAGTCAGCATGACGATTTCTATCTAAATGAAATCAAACGTATTTGGAAGGACAGCAAATGCCGTTATGGTACTCGTAAAGTCTGGCAACAGTTGAAAGCAGAGGGTATACATCCTGCACGCTGCACTGTAGAGCGTTTAATGCGTCAGCATGGCATGCAGGGTATTTGGCGAGGTAAAGGTAAGATAACGACTAAGTCTCGTGACGATCAAAAGCGTGCTGATGATTTGGTTAATCGTAACTTTAATGCCCATCGCCCTAACCAACTATGGGTTGCTGATTTTACCTATATAAAGACACTGAGTGGCTGGGTCTATACCGCTTTTATTATTGACGTGTTTGCCCGTAGCATTGTCGGTTGGAAAGTATCTAATCGCATGAACACCGATATGGTTATGGCTGCGCTAAATCAGGCGATAGCAGACAGGAACAACCCTAAGGATGTCATTCATCACAGCGATCGAGGGGTTCAGTACTTATCCATTCGCTATACTGACAAAATGTGTGACTCTGGTATCATCGCTTCTGTCGGCACGACTGGTGATTCATACGATAATGCGTTGGCTGAAACGGTTAACGGACTTTATAAAACGGAGGTGATTGAATATTTAAAACAGCAGTGGCAAGGTGTGAGTGATGTTGAATTAGCAACCCTTGAATGGGTCGATTGGTTTAACAAAACACGTTTGCATAGTACGATTGGTTATGTGTCGCCTTTTGAGTTTGAGAGACGATACTATGATAGTCTTAGTGAGTCAGACAAAGCGGCCTGACTCAAGTAATCCACTCTCCGATATAATCGGGGCGGTTCACTAGATTACTTTGAGACAAACATCAACAGCATCGTCTTCTATCACTGGTGCAAACACAAGCTAATCCCAACTCTTAAAACCAAATGCGTGATTGTGATGGATAACGCCAGATTTCATAAACGAGTACAAAAGCTGCTTAATAGACACGGCCATCGCCTTTTATTTTTACCACCCTACAGCCCTGATCTAAATCCTATGGAGAAGAAGTGGGCACAAGCTAAATTTCTACGCCAAGGATGGATGGAAAATAATCTGCCTAAACTATTTCATTATATGGGCTGTATCGATTTTATATTAAACTGACTATATAAGTAGTACGTAGCCTCATTCGAGCCTTGGCTTCGAGACAAAAAATATTTTCCATTAATTTTTTCAGGACTAAATGTTTTGCAAGATTTATCTTCATTACATTTTTTACTAGAAAAGTAGACGCCTGTTTCAATACTATTATTCTTATCTGAGTATGATTGAATGCTATTTGACTCTAATTTTGAGTTCGTGTCATTGCTATTATGTGAATCAATCACAGGAAGCTGAACAGTATAGTCGACTCTAAATAAAACAGATACATTATATATCAACGTGGAACTGGTATAAATTTTCCTTGCGTGCTGTGCCTGCGCCGACAGAGGCTGCGTAAAATTTATTCCAGTCCCACTGTATCGTTTTTATACTGAACTCACTATACCATTTTGGCAAATACGAGTTACTTCTGCTCCTGGCGCAGCATATCTAATGACTCTACCATTAGCAATGTTATTGTACATCGCTCTTGCTTGTTCTTCAGGTGTTCTTAACGTACTGGTTATATATATTTTTTTCATTCCGTATTGAGAAGCAAGCTCACGTAAAATATTTTTAGATTTTTCTGTGACTACATTAGGGCGTGTTGAACATTGGCGACAAATTAATGGCAAAAAAAATAGCGAACGGTTAATCTTTAAGTTCTCACACAAAAAAGATATCGTTCGCTATGCCTCGCACCATGCTCAAAGATGAACACTGGACAAGACTGAAACCTATATTACTAGAACTTAATATCTATGACAAAGGAAATCTTAGACAAACGGTTGAAGGCGTGCTTTATCGCATGCGTGTTGGCTGCCCTTGGCGCGACTTACCCGAGTATTTTGGCAAGCCCAATACCATCTATAAAGCTTACCAGCGCTGGTTTCGCAGTAATAAGCTGATTGCATTATTTACGTTACTGATCAAAGACGCAGACCTTGAGTGGGTCTTCATTGATGGTACTCATATCAAGGCGCATCAGCACAGCAGTGGTGGCAATGATAACCTACAATCCATTAGCAAAAGTGTGGCAGGACGTGCCATTAAAATTCACTTAACAGTAGATGCTCATGGCAATCCACTCACTTTTATCTTGTCAGATGGTACAACCCACGATGTTAAAGTCGCTCCTGACTTAATAGACAAGGTTGATTTGAGCGATACAGAGGTTTTATGTGCCGATAAAGGCTATGATTCTGATTCACTACGAGCCCATATTGAACAAGCAGGGACGTGTGATAACATCCCTCGGAAACGAAATACAAAGTCTTCTAACGACCATATGGACTGGGACTTGTATAAAGCAAGGCATCTAGTAGAAAATGCTTTCGCCAAGCTAAAACAGTATAGGGCAGTTGCCACCAGATTTGATAAGCTCAAGCAGAGTTATGAAAATACGGTCGCTCTTGCTTGTGCTTATATCTGGCTCAAATTATGAATGTTCAACACGCTCTAGTTCTTTTTGTTTTAAATTTAACTTCAACATTTGGTATCTCAGGCTTCTTAGCCTTATAAACATAAGGGATATCATTTCGATCGGCACTTGCTGTAATGACATCTTTCTTAACTTCCTTACCGTCTTCATACACCAGTACGGTTATATCAACACCTACTAGGGTGTGTTGACATATATAGAATAATTGATAATCATAGTGTTATGACTAGATTAACCCTAAGTGATGCCCAGTGGGCAAAGATAGCACCGTATTGTTCAGGTAAAGAGACCGATGTTGGTAGAAC
>Ga0208302_100108_pt1 | contig 26960 bp, 24 predicted proteins | sample 29_taG_FD_184103 | JGI IMG/M metagenome (GOLD analysis project Ga0208302, IMG submission 184103) | Marine viral communities from Cariaco Basin, Caribbean Sea - 29_WHOI_OMZ (SPAdes) (version 2) | ecosystem: Environmental > Aquatic > Marine > Oceanic | place: Caribbean Sea: Cariaco Basin... | reverse complement strand
TACGGGCGGCGGCCGTTGCCAACTTTAGGATAAAAGGGTTCAATCACTTCCAGCAGTTGAGTCCACGGCAACAAGTTGTCCATCCGGGATAAGAATATCTCTTTACGGGTCTGACGGCGCTTGCTGGTAAACTCACTGTCGGCAAAAGTTAACTGTTGGTTCATCGGTCTTGGTCGTTACGATTTACTATACTGCTATGATCTCACATCTGGGACTTAATCGCATCTTCCCTAGCGACACAACCTAGTAAATATATGGCCGCAGAAAGGTGCTCGAACATGGTAAAAAAGCGTCCAATTTACTCCTGCCAGCCAGCGAAGTATTCGAGTAAAAAATCGATAGCCAACCTCGCTCTTAATGGCAGGAAATGCCGGTTTTGGTACACAATCCAGCTACTATTGCCACTGCCCCAATAGGGTTCAAGTATCGGTACTAAACGCCCAGAAGAAATAGCATCGTTAAAGCTACTCTTTGGCAAATAGGCAATACCTAAACCTTCGGTACAGGCTTGCAGAACCGTGTGGACATTATTACTTTTCCATCGACCTTGTACCTTCACTCCGTCTAACAGCTGTCCGTCTTTCTCAAACAGCCAAACGTCTTTGTTTGTGATGATGCAGCTGTGATGTTTAAGCTGCTCCGGGTGCGTTGGTAAGCCATGTTCGTCAATATAGCTCTGACTTGCAGCCGCTGCCATTGGACGGTCTACCAGCTTTCTTGCGATTAAACCCGAATCACTGAGCCTTCCATAACGAATCGCAAAATCAAAGCCGTCTTCAATAAAGTTAACCATGCTGGTGTTGAAGTTAATCTCTACCGTGAGATTGGGGTGTTGTTTACCAAACGCCATCAAAGCGGGAGCGACATGATTTTCAGAAAATGCACCTGCAGCACTGACTCTTAGTACGCCGCTTAATTGTGTCTGCCGTGTGGTTAAGGTCTCATTTGCTTGCTGAAGCCCAATCACTAACTCCTTACACTGTTGGTAATACGCCTGCCCAGCCTCAGTCAAACTCACCATTCTTGTTGAACGCGCTAGAAGAGCGACACCTAACCGCTCTTCTAACCTCGTGACTTGGCGACTCACGTGACTGGTGCTGCATCCCAACTGTTTTGCCGCGGCAGAAAACCCTTTGCTCTCCGCAACCGTAACAAACTCATTAATACCCTCGAAACTTTCCATAACCACCTTTGCTATTTAGCAATAATGTTTTGCAGATTAAGCTTATTATCAACCATATGTTTAGCAATTAGTATGAAGGTATTCAACAAATACACACCACCTTAAAAGGACACCATCATGAAGAAAGTACTGATTATCGTTACAAACCACGCAACACTAGGTGAAACTGACCAAGCAAACGGAACTTACGCGCCAGAGCTAACGCATGCCTTGAGCGAATTATTGGATGCCGGCTTTGATTACGACTTAGCTTCTATCAAAGGTGGCCAGGCTCCTCTATACGGAACAGACATCGAAGGCGATGCAGTAAACGCAAAAATCTTGGCGGATGATGATTTCCAAAACCGCGTGAACAACACCATTCCTGTATCGCAAATCAATGGAGATCACTACGATGCTATCTTCTACCCAGGTGGCTTTGGTCTGCTTTCAGATCTAGCAAACAACGAAGACTTCGCTAAGATCTCGGCAAAGCACTATGAAGATGGCGGTATTGTCGCAGCAGTTTGTCATGGCCCGGGTGCCCTACTACCAATTACGCTGAGCAATGGTGAGAAGCTGCTTGCATCTAAGTCAGTGACTGGTTTTACTCGCGAAGAAGAGATTGATTTTGGCACCATCAACGACATCCCATTCTTATTGGAAGAATCTTTGGCTCGTGGCGCAGCGCGTTACTCGAAAGTGCAGCCATGGCAAGAGCTTATCATCGTCGATGACCGCGTCATCACAGGTCAAAACCCGACGAGCGCTCATGGTGTAGGCAAAGCTATCGTTGATCTTCTGAAGTAAAGATTAACTTCAAACCGAATAAAAAAGGAAAGCATGTTTGGTACTGCTTTCCTTTTTCTTTATCTCAGGACTCGTTTGTTCACCGTGTATGCAGGCGGATAACCGAAGGCTTTGAGTAAAATTAAAACAACCACTATTTACTATTCTTTATGGCAGCTGGTTTTAATGCTTGTTTCATGCGTTACAGATTCAACAACAGGAGGAAATTACCGAGAGAGTGTCGTCAAGACAAAAAATAGGCAGGCCATTGGTACTGTAAATGTGTTCATGATACGTGAAAAAAAGTACCTCAACATATAAGTGTTCAAGCTGTATTGGTGGTAGCGCTCTTAAGCGCCAAAATCAAAATCTTTCTGGATTTCATAGTCATCAATCTGCGTGGTATGCAGTGATTCTGTGAGTGGTGGCGCTCTGCATGAGTTGCCAGTAATCACAGACTACGCGCAGAAATCCATGCTCAAGTCGACCACACTTGAGAAACTCTTCAAACTCTTTGAACACATGGTATGGCAATGGCTTTCCCTGAAATTGCATCATCTCTGCGAAGGCAGGGTAATGTTTCTCAACAAGCTGATAGAGCAATGTTTGCTCTGGACGGTGGCGTTGATAGGTGCGTTGTTCAGCAGCTAACATCAGCATCCTTGCTAATGTAAAAGTCTGTAGTGTGCCTTGTTGGGCTAGTAAGTAAACTGACCAGAGTGACAGAAATTGGCAGTGGATCGTGGTTATCTGAACGACCGGTATACGATCAGATAGCTAGTCTACAACGGAGGCTCCTCTAACGTTTGCTTCTCGCTCATGGGTGCCATTACATTTTGAATCGGCCAACTTCCGCTTTGCGCACAAAGCAGAAGTAGGTAGTCAATAATCTGTACTTCAGCGCCTAATATTTAAATGCTTGTCGAGTTATGGTGGAAGCTCCAGTCCAACGAGCCGGGTATGGGTTACGTAACTCAGCGATGAAGGTCAACATTCACGCATGATAATGCTTGTTATCATGCGTGAACTTATTATACTTCAGACACTTAGCTATTAAGACACCATCCCTAATTCTTTTTCCCAATCTTTGCGCACCTTTTCAGCACATTTAATGGCAACCTCTCTGGTTCTGCTATTCGCTCTGGTCGGGTTGTCTTTGTACATAAACTTCTTTTTGGTATTACGCCATTTAACTGGATGGTATGCAACAATATAGGTTCTCTCGTATACAGACCCATTTTTATGATGTTCAACGGTTCTCACTTCAGATAAACCTGTGATCAGGTCTGACTTTGTCGCATCTGCCTTTTTTTGCCGAACCCAGTTTTTATCGGCGCCAATTAACTCTGCGTCGTTATCTCTTTGTTTCTGAGCAGCAACAAGCGAAGCTTCTTTCGATCCATAGTCTTTATCTAAAAAACGACCATATATGTATTCTTCTCCCTTTGACCTGGGAAGCGCAACGCGAAGCGTCCAACCATTTCCAAGCCTCGTTAAGTATTTCATTGCTTCATCGCGCTTCGGCATTGATGTATGACCTATTACTGATGACATCTTAAACATTTAATTGTTAAGTTCGATATAACGTGTTTATCACTTAAATGCATGTTTACACTATCTAATATGTTTATGGTTTTCCTTGCAATCTGCAATCTGCAATCTGCAATCTGCAATCTGCAATTTCGATTGAGAGTGTGGTACTTTATTTTAAAAAACATCACATGAGAAAGGATGCCATGAAGAACACTGCCCTAGTCACGATATTTTTACTTCTACTTACTGGGTGTCTCGACCCAAACACGCTCGATTCCACGTCACAAGAAACCATAAAGAGTTCTGCTCAAAGCATTACTGCTGATATGACGGAACAGGAACAGGATGAATTTGCCAAAGCCCTAATGTACTACTCACTCGGAGGACAAAACGCATGGACTTCTATGGTTGGCTCATTTGATAGCAAAAACGACGGTGCTAGCCCTGAAACGCTCATATCTATTAACCTTCAATCTCTCGATGGCCTTACCGGGCAAGAAGTGATCGAAAAATACCGAGAAGCTCTGGCGAAGGATAAAGAACTTAGAGAGCGTAAACGAGCGGAAAGAGAAGCCAAGCAAGCTAAAGCGCGCGAAGAGCAAGAAACCATCCGCAAATTACCTTCGCTTGCCGAGACATTTCTGCGTCATACAACGCAGCGCTGACCGTCACCTGAAGCTTTCCTCGATATAGCTTGATGTCCGAACGCTTCGTTTCACTGGGGCTAACTTTCAACACATAGCGGTGCATCGATTTAATAAATTACTCGAATATAGCAGAAGAAAACATTCCATTTTTAACGAATGGGGAAATAGTAGTCATCGACTTTGGGACTCGAAGACTACTAAAACCGATAAAAAGCTCTCTTATAATTATCTATCGCGTCTATCACGGTTCTTGGCTGTAGCATACTTTGATTGATAAGCTCCGAGTGAATCAATTCGTTTATCTTTTTGATCTTTTCGAGCTCACTTTTTTCTATCCATGGTTCATTGTAAACCTTTGTTTTCCCTTCATGTCTAACTACCCTTTCTTCGAAACTCGAGTAAGTACCAGTTAAGTCTAGCTTAGTTAGCTGTTTTCTTTTTGCTTCTACTTCTTGGTTGTGATGGGCGAGAAAATCGCATAGCAAAGTTCTTAAGGGAGGCTCTAACTCATATTCGTACTTCCCACTAAACGTAATCCTTATATCAGAGACATGCGGAAGTGACTTCCAATGATATAAGCATCGCATTAAATCCTGTTCTAGAGATAACCTTTCGTCAAGCGGAGGAGGCTCAAGATCAAACAGACCGTACTCATCAAATTGTAGCGACTCTGCGTACGAACTCCCTTTGCTTGGAACACTAATTGGGTGATAACAGGTCCGCTTTATATCTTTGTTTACAAAGTCTATTTCCCAGTGGCCGATATCATCTTGCAAAAAATTTGCAGATAGGTGATCACAATATCTCCACCAAATGGCCTCGCCGAACATTAGAACGTAATTATTCTGTAGGTCGAACTTACGTTGCAACCAGGCCGAAAGCTCTGGCCATAGAGTTTTAAAATATTTGAAAAATATACCTTCTCTTCGGAGTATTGCTGCTTTCGGCGATTCAGCGAGATATTTTAAAGGACTATTTAAGTTATCAGTAAACCAATAAAGTGTAGTTTTTCCGTCAATTGGGCACGTAATATCAAATTGAAATATATTTTTCACACTTGTTACTGATAGTTCTTTCAAAGACACCGCTATTATGAAGGCATTTTGTTCTACATGCTTCGGAAGTTCCTGCATTAAGTCCTTAATAATAGCAACAACATGCCATCTGATGTGAAAAGAGAAAGGCAAATAATATCGTCTCGATTTATTGACGGAGACGATCTGATCCCAGGTTTTGTAACCAAAACTTTTGGCAAAAGAATTTAACAGATCTTTTTCTCTAAGTTTTATGGGGGATAGTTGGTTATAGACGTCACAGACTAATGACGCTTCTTTTCTTATTGTTTTCAGGTTGAAATTGTCAAACGGTTTTTTTTTAATCGAATTGCGCAAACACTGACCCCATGTTTTTCCCGTCTTACCCAGCCGCTGGATTCAGTAAAGTTTGGAAAATTAAGAATTCAGTATATAAAAAACAAATTAATATGTGCTAACGCGGCACGCACTTGCGTAGTGTAACCCACAAAGGCTACTAAAAAAAGATGATGGACGAATTTATGCCTGTCTAACAGATGCTTACAGAGAATAACTAGCGATATCTCCCGCTGTTCCGCTTTTCATGGTAGGTCTTGGATATCGTAACCGTTCACCAGGGCCCTATTGACAGGCAGCTTTAAAGTCGTTGAGCAGAGGATAAGTGGTTTTATTCAGCGTCGCAGCAAGTATTGCCCGGATCCACTTCAGAGGATTCAACTTTTGTTTTCGGCAGGTTTCTACGATGGTGAGTATACGTTGTCTGAACAGTTCGCCCCGATGTGACCACACGCCATAGCTGCCTTTTCGCCACAGCACATAGCTTCGTAATGAACGCTCGGCTTCATTGTTAGTGAGGGGGACGCCATCGTGACTGAGGAATACCCAGCACATGTCATCGTGTTTTAGCAGCAGCTTACACCGGTTCTGATAGCGGGGAGTCACACAGCGTCTTGATGCCAGTTCGAGTTGTTGTCGCCATGCGATGCGTAGCTTTTCCATTCGGTCCCGGTATCGCTTTTCACTTAGCTTGTTACTTTCATACCGGTGTTGCAGCCGGAACAACAGGCGGATGAGCCTGACCAATTTCATACCGTAGATTTTATTCGTGCCCCAGCTTTCCGCCAGCGCATTCATATTTCTTAAGATATGCGCCCAACATAATTGACGATGGTCAGCATCAATATAGTGATAACCGGCATACTGGTCAGTCACAACAATGTTTTCTGGATTATCGCCCAGTAATTTCTTCGCCGCCCAGGCTCCGCGAGAGAAGTGTGTCGGAAAGCAAGACAATTCAGCTGTGCATACTTGCCACATCCAGCGGTTTTCATTGCCCCGCTGATGACGGGTTTCATCGCAATGAACCACTGCCTCATTATGCATAGTCTCTTTAATATCCTGTTAGGCAGGCGTCAGTACCGCACTGACGCGGCCTTGTGCTTCAGAGATAGCACCGCGACTGAACGATAAACCAAAGTTTTGCTCGAGCTGTTGCTGGATTTTACTGATACTCTGGTGAAACTGACCCGACTGCATCGCCACATACGCCAGCAGGTTATTGCCCATCTGCCCTTGATTCACGTTGTCGGGTAGTGTGGCTTTTACCGTTTTACTGCACTGACAACACTGGCCCTGATGTAACTGATGTTCAACCACAGAGAAGGCCTGTGAAGGGATATTAAAAACCTGATGGCGTCTATACGGTGAATCACTGATTGAAATGACACCGCCACAGGCACAGGTATCGTCGGGATAATAGGTGCGCGTCTCAGCAACGGTATCGGCCAGCATCCGCTTACTACCTTTATGGCCGGATTGTGCACCGCGCTTACGGCCTGTCGGCTTTTTAGCTGGCGCAGAAGAGGACGCCCCCGGCCCATTAGACGATGGCGGGCGCGATGAATTACGACTGTTTTGATTCAGTCGGTCTTCGAGATCATTTAGCCTGTCCCAGAGTGTACTAATGTGCTCATTGGCATCATCGAGATTAGTAGCGACGGGTGGCTTTGTGGGCTGTTTTTTACGTGGCATGAAACCACTCTGACAGACTGGCGGGATCAATCAATAGGATCCCCACGATCATTGAAAATAAATATTACTAACTGTCAATAGGGCCCTGGAGAACGGTTACCCTGTGCGGAGCCGCATGCAGGGTGTTGTGGGGCTGGAGACTAGATACCTCCGGCTACCCGATTATGTGCAATTTTCATTCTGAGGAACTTTGCTAACGTTTGATAACGATATGCTAAGGCCTGTTTAGCTCCACTGTGCTTACATGCACAAAAGTAGCTATTTTAAAATAATTTGTTATTATAGCTACTTAAAGGAGACCACTATGAACAATAAAGCTATTGCTCACAATCTTAAGAGATTGCGCTCTAATGCGCGATACAATCAGTCAGATCTAGCTGAAAAAGCTGGGATGTCTCTCAGTGGTTACCAAAAGCTAGAGCGAGGAAAGGCGACTCCTAGAGCTGACTCCATACGAGCCCTAGCCATCGCACTTCGAGTGCCAATTCAAGAAATCTTGGCAGAAGTTAAGCCTCTAAAGCATATTCGATTTAGATCACTCAAGAGACTGAAAACTAGAGAGCAGATCATCTCCGATGTGGTTACTTGGTTATATGACTTTAGTTCTCTCGAAGAGCTAACTGAGGATAAACAGGTAGCAGACTTGCACGAATTTTATGCTTATAAAGAAGGTAGTTCGTATAGTATTCCTGACCTTGCAAGCTATTGTAGGGATAAGTTTGGACTAGGTCCCAAAGAGCCGGTTTTAGACATCTGCGGGCTACTTGAGGCAAGAGGGATCAAAGTCCGCTCAATTGAAGTGGAAACCGACTCATTTTTAGGTTTATCAGTTAGCGAGCAAGAAGAAGGTGGGCCAGCTGTAATAGTTAATACTTGGAAAAGGCTGCCGGTGGAAACTTGGATATTTAGTGCCGCCCATGAACTCGGTCACCTTCTAATGCACCTCAATGCATATGACATCGACCAAACTACCGAAATTGATGAGCAAGAATCTGAAGCCGATCAATTTGCTTCACACTTTCTTATGCCACAAGAAGCTTTCGAAAGAGAATGGAATGAAGCTGCAGGTTTAAGCTTTGTCGATCGAGTATTGAAAGTTAAAAAGGTTTTTAAAGTCAGTTGGAGAACTGTTCTATATCGGTACGCTGAAAATATGCCGTCCGAAAAGAGAAATAAGCTTTGGATGAACTTCAATGTCGAGTTTAAGACTCGCTATGGGAAATCTCTTCAGAAACATACTGAACCAGTAGGCATTGAAAGCGATAGTTATAGAATTAACCATAGGTATACCACTGCAAGCGAGCCCTTCAACCTTGATGTATTTGATTTTAGAGAAGATCGCTTACCATTCCTTGTTAGAAAAGCAGTCGAGAATGGCAATATTTCACTATCTCGCGGAGCAGAAATATTAAGGTTGCAAAACAAAGAAATGCGTCAGTTGGCGTCTTCATGGGTTGGTTGATTCGGGATTAAGAGATGCCAGTAATAACAGATGCAAACGTCCTTATTGACTATGCCGACGCTGATATAACTATGCTGGCATTGTATTCAGAAAAAATTGAAAGGGTTGTTATACCTTCAGTCATACTGGATGAGGTTAATCAGCTTACGCATGATGATTGTTTACAATATGGTTTTGAAGTAGTTGATGAGGAAATTGAGCTTCTATCAGAAGCTTCAAATGCTCAACATGGCCCATTATCTTTTCAAGACAAAGTTTGCTTGTATCTCGCCAAAAGTATTGGCGGCATTACATGTATAACTAACGAAAAAGCATTACTGAAATTTTGCGATGAAGACAATATACCAACAAAGCGAGGATTGAAGTTATTACTTGAACTGGCTGAGCTTAACCATATTTCCAAAGACGAAGCTATCGGTGTGGTTTATTCTATACACGAGTGCAATCCTCTCCATATACACCAAGGGGTTATAGATGAGTTTATTCGCCTGCTTGATGAATACAATACGTGATCGCTGTTAGCATTGCTGTAGTGGCATAGTGAATTTGGCCACCTGATTAGAGCTGCTATGATAGCAGCATAACAAAATTAGGTGACAACATGGCAAAGAAGAAAGGCCCGAATTTCAGCCCTGAATTCAGACTTGAAACTGCACAACTGGTTCACGACCAGGGGTATACGAATAAGGAAGCGGCTGACGCGATGGGCGTTGGTTACTCAACATTGAGCAAGTGGGTGCGGCAGCTACGTGAAGAACGGGAAGGCAAATGGCCAAAGCAGGCCACGCCAATGACGCCGGAGCAACGAGAATTCCGCGAGCTGAAGAAACAAGTTTAACGCCTTGAATTAGAAAATGAAATTTTAAAAAAGGCTTCTGCTGCTGCGCAGCGCCTTATGCTGATGTCGGACTCCATAAAACACTCTCGTTAATCGAGAAACTGAGTCAGAGCAATAAGCACAGATATTCGGTCAATCATCTGTGTGCGGTACTGGATGTCCACCGCAGCACATTTAAATACTGGCAACAGCGCGATAAGCGGCCATCGCCGGAAGCCTGCGTGGTGGCTCTGCCCGAGCGAGAACCATATCAGACATCATTACGAACGATGAGTCTCATGACATTACTCTGAGCCGTTACCGTGCTGGAAAGTTGACGAAAGCGCTCAGCTTGTTCAGTTGTCAGTTGTCGAAACATGCGTAACGGAAAGCAACTCAGGAACACGTTGCTATCCCGAACTTACTCGACAGGCAGTTCGCCGTTACAGCACCAAATCAGGTCTGGTGCGGCGATGTGAGCTTTATCCGGACAGGCAATCGCTGGGCTTATCTGGCTGTGGTAATCGATCTGTTCGCCCGCAAGCCAATAGGCTGGGCAATGAGCCATTCACCGGACAGTAACTTGACTTGCCAGGCGCTGACAATGGCATTCGAATATCGGGGACAACCTAAAAACGTGATGTTCCATAGCGACCAGGGATGTCACTACACAAGCCGTAAATTCAGTCAGCAAATTTGGCGGCATCGCTTGACACAAGGCATGAGTCGCAGAGGAAATTGTTGGGATATAGCCCGATGGAACGCTTCTTCAAAAGCCTTAAATCCGAATGGATTCCAACAACTGGCTACCGGAACTTTACTGAAGCAAAGCAGAAGATTGGTGATTATATTCATGGCTATTACAGTCGACTGAGACCGCATTCATATAACGGTGGTTTAACGCCCAATGAATCGGAGAAACGTTACTGGAATAGCTACAACGATGTGGCCAAAATGACTTGACCACTACAAGCTAAGTATCAGTTTGACTATTAACCAGCATGCTAAACTTGCGATGGCGTCATTTTCATTTTTGCCCATTCGGCAAATTCTTGATAGGTACAGCAATCGGAGAATCCCTTCCCATCACCTTCAACCACCCTATATATAAGCAAGTGCTTATGCCTACTATTATGTTTTCTTTCGTCTACAACCTGACGAACAGACCATAAACGCCCAGGTTGGTTATTTGTGTAGAATGCGCCCATTTCGAGCTCAAAACCGGCTATTAATTCTTCGTGTAAAATCGTATCAGCTAAGTCAATGATATGTTTAATTTGCTCGTCACTGGCATCAATAACCAATTCTGACCGGTTGATTGCCTCATGGATATGTCGCATTTTTATGCGTCTCGTGTCAGGGTTATAGCCTATCCCCTTATATCGCATAAGACTTTGCGGGTAACGCCTCCAGTGAAAAAGATTGTTGAACAGTATCGCAACAGCAAACAGAATCATGCAGTTGATAATAGTTGGAGTAAGCACGTACCAATAACTTAAATCCGTTATCGCAGACCCACCAATTACAGCAGCCAAAGCGGTAGCACCACCTGGAGGATGTAGTGAGCGGGATAGGTGCATAACAAATATCGAAAGCGACACTGCTACCGGAGCGGCAATAAAGAGATTTTCAATGTATTGTGCACTTGTAACGCCGACAATAGCAGAAAGAACATTCCCAGCGAAGAATGCCCATGGCGTCGATAGCTGGCCATGAGGAACAGCAAAAAGAAGGACCGTTGACGCTCCCATGGATGGTAAAATTGCTGCTGCTCCCTCCGTGCCTAGCAACCATGTTGTAAGAAAAAAGCATAAAAATATAGCGAGCATTCCACCGATAGTGGCAACGACTTTTTCTGATACAACTACGTTGTTTTGAAAACCCCAAAACCGTTTTAGCTTATTTAACATATATTCCTTTGTAAGGTCAGATATAGGAAACGTATAGACAATATCTATAATTTCTATGAACGAAAAGCTACGTTCTTATCTTTTTCACTAGGGTGATATTAAGGCGCTTCGCCAGTCGGACAAGATTTGCACGGTCCATTGACAGAGATCTGGCTGCCTTAGACCAGTTGTTTTCTGCGTGATGCAATGCCTTGATAATGAGTTGACGTTGAAATTTATCTGTTGCTTCCCGTAAGTCGGTATGGCTATCGGTCTCGAAATATACGGTGGACGAATCTGTGTCTTTACTTGTTAAAGAGTCTGAAGACACGGTTAAACCGGTAATGTCAGATGGCTCAATTATTGTATTTCCGGTTGGATTCTTCTCTCGAGCATAAAGTGCTGCGCGTGATATGACGTGCTCTAACTCTCTTACATTTCCCGGCCAGTGATAAACTGTCAGTTTATAAATTGCTTCTTTAGCCAGTATCAACTTTTGCAGTCCCAGACTTCGCCGCATTTTCTCTGCAAAATAGCCAGCCAGAAGCGGAACATCGCATTGTCTGTCTCTAAGAGGCGGGACATATATCGGAAACACTATGAGACGATGATAAAGATCGGCCCGGAAGCGTTTATTTTTAACTTCATGCCCTAACTCTCTATTCGTAGCAGCAATAATTCTAACGTCCACTTTTCGACTCTTATCCTGACCGACCACCTGGATTTCCTGATTCTGTATTACTCTCAACAATGTACCCTGAATTTCAAGCGGAAGCTCTCCAATTTCGTCCAGAAATAATGTTCCGCCATCAGCAAGTAAGAACTTACCATCGCGGTCGTTTGCGGCACTGGTAAACGCACCTTTCACGTGGCCGAAGAGTTCACTTTCTATCAGATGAACAGGAATAGCAGCGCAATTTACATATACGAGCGGTTTATTCCGCCGGTTTGATTGATAATGTAACTCACGGACCACAAGTTCTTTGCCCACACCAGTTTCACCATGCACCAAAATTGTGAGGTCGGACGAAGCTGCCAGTCGAATGGTCTGCTTTAATTTTTTTGTCGTAACACTATTTCCTATTATTTCTTCACCCTGATGATGCTCAGAGCTATTCTCATTCATTGTCCGTAATACATGCTGAGTATGAGTCTTCTGTTTATTTAACTCTCTGATATATAACGCAGCATATAAAAGCCGGGCTGCCAGCCTGGACAGTGTGTCAACTGAAGCGGCATCAAGCGCATCATACTCATTAGGCTCCAGGCTATCGAGAGTAAGTACACCTAGCAACGTTTCATCTTTATACAAAGGAATTCCCATACAGGAATGTACGTTCATATTATGGTTATGACTTGCAATCATTCCATCATAGGGGTCTGGTAACGGCGAATCAGCTGAAAAGCGAGTGACCGCCCTCGTGCTACAGATTGCTTTTAACCGTGGATGTTGCTCTGGAATAAACCGTCGCCCCATGACGTCATCGGACAACCCTCTCTGCGCAACGGGAACAAGTGTCTCGTGTCGAAAAATCAATAGTGCTACAGCATCTGCTTTAATAGTTGCACAAACGGCAGAAATCAAACTTTCATAAAAACAATTCATCGAAACTGCGGCGGACAGATCAAGGGCAAAGTTAACCAAACTAAATTGAGATATTTTACTCATGAGACCATTTTGTATTAACAGGAACTATAGGTCATTATGACACAAACGTTCCTAATTATCCGATTAAGTAATGAGTCATTTTGACACATAGCTTAAAGAGTTATTCGTAACACATTGATACTAGGTGAAATAAAATTTGGCACACGAGTCGCATTACTCATAGCTACCAAATACTTAACGTCATTAAAGGTATGTTGATGCTTACTCAAACTCATATAGATACTGTCAAAGCGACCATTCCACTACTTGCTTCGGGAGGAACCGCAATTACCGAACATTTTTACGCCCGAATGTTTTTACATAATCCTGAGCTTAAAAATATATTTAACATGACGCATCAAAAAACAGGTCGTCAGCCAGCGGCTTTATTTAATGCGATAGCTGCATACGCTGCCAACATAGATCAGTTGGAGCTACTGACAGATTCCGTTATGCGTATTGCACACAAGCATACCAGTTTTAATATCCAGCCTGAACAGTACGCAATAGTGGGCCATCATCTGATTGAGACATTGAGAGAATTGGCTCCGGACGCGTTTACTCCTGATGTTGAAGAGGCATGGACAGCTGCATATGGTCAATTAGCAGACATTTTCATTAAAGTTGAAAGTGAATTGTATCAACAAAGAGCTGCTGTAAAAGGAGGCTGGTCTGGCTTCAGAGCCTTTTCTGTCGTCTCAAAAGAGACCGAATCCGAACTCGTAACCAGTTTTACCTTAATGCCCGTCGATGGCGGTAGTGTTATCGATTATAAACCGGGCCAGTATTTAGGAATAAAGGTGCATCCTCATGGTAGTGAGCATGATGAAATAAGGCAGTATTCACTATCAACTGCCGCGAATGGAAAAACCTATCGCATTAGTGTTAAACGGGAAGGCCTGGGTGAAATGTGTGGTGTAATGTCTAATTATCTTCATTTAAAAATAAATGTTGGCGATGAAGTCTTGGTCATGCCTCCTGCCGGGGACTTTTATCTAAAACAACTTGATACTCCGGTTATATTGATTTCTGCAGGTGTGGGTCTGACGCCCATGCAAGCGATGTTAGATTCTTTAGTAAAAGAGAACTTCGCACATCCGGTGACCTATCTTCACGCATGTAAAAATCGAAAGCAGCATTCTTTCAAAGGACATGTTGAGAGTGTTAAGAATACTCTGAACCTGCAGTCGCACACGTGGTATGAAAATGACGTTAGCAGTAGTCAAAATGAAACTACCGGAAGAATGAAAATAGAAGACGTTAAAGGTTCTTTACCATTGAAAGAGGGCGAGTTTTATCTCTGTGGACCTTTGCAATTTATGCTTACTATCAAGCAAGAATTATTAGCCTTGGGCGTCAGTCAATCGCGAATCAATTATGAGTTATTCGGACCGCATCAAGAAGTTTAATCAAGTTTCAACGATAATTGACGCCAATAAACTCTTTGATAAATCAGCCAAAAAAACACCTTAAAGAATAAAATATTGCTCATGGCGAAAAAATCAGAACTTTTCACTGCTAATTCCATAAATACGGAGCGATATAATCTTAAAAGTTCTTGTTATTTTTTTATTAATTATTAATATCAGTGACAGCAATGAGGAAATCATGACTAAGCACTGTAATCTTAACAAGAGCATTTTACTCACCTTACCCAATTAAGCCGAATGCAGTTCTGCATTCGGCCGCCTCTTATTTATCTAAAACCAGAAATTCCGTACCGGAATAAATTAAAGCTATAGATTAAATTTCTATTTCCTCACAGGGAAGGCTCTCCTGCGGGTAATTTTTAATTCAAAGAGGAAGGACTATCATGTCAAGAAAACCTAACATCACAATTTCATATGAAGACTTGAGTGATATTGAGGAACATCTAAGAAAAATTAAATTACCGGCTGAAAGGTTTGACGAATTAGAAAAAGAATTAGTTCGCGCCAAAGTCGTTAACATTAAAGATCTTGCTCCAGACGTGGTGGCAATAGGTTCTCAGGTTACATTTAAAATAAGTAAGTTTGATAAATACTTGACTAAAACACTCTGCTTTCCATTGGATATGCATAAATACGAAGACGGCATTTCAATTTTCGCACCAATTGGCTCGGCATTACTAGGTTTAAGAGCTGGTCAAAAAATTAGCTGGAATACTAAAAGTGGCGAACAACAAATTGATATATTAGAAGTAAAAAGAAAAGTCCGTTATCTCGCCTGTGATTAGAAGGTAATCATTAACAGGTTGATTTATCAGGGCAAGATCACGAACATTAATTAATCAACTGAGTTGACAATAGATATTATAGCTGGACGAAATATAGTGACTGTGATCTTATACTCTCTTTTGCGGAGAGAGTCATGGGTACAGGTGCATTTGAACAGCTTTTTAGTGAGTTAGAAGATCCTCGTCAATCAGCTAAGGTAGCGCATTTATTCACTGATATTTTATTCCTTAGCTCAGCCGCTTTGACAAAAGCACGCTTCGCCACTGCCGTGAGAAGTCATTGGGCAGTAGAAAACAGTCTTCATTGGGTTCTTGATGTCTCGATGAAAGAAGATGAATGTCAGATATATCGTGGCAATGCCGCCGAAATCCTGTCAGGGGCGAGGAAATTTGCCTTGAACATGCTTCGCGCGGAGACAACCAGAAAAGTGAGTGTGCCACGGAAACAGAAACGTGCGCATGGTAGCACTGATTATTTGGAAAAGGTGTTAGCGGCGGGTTTGGTAGCGTTGAACGATATTTGATCGTTCATGCTCTCACCGTGCACTTTCAACTGTACTTTCAACTGTACTAGCTCAGAATTGATGCTTACTCGTTTTTTTAGGCGCCGCTGTAAGATTAGATTTGAGCTAGATTCTTCTCAGCCAAGCCCGTTTCCCATCGATTAATGTTTCCAGTGGTGTTCTGCTACAGCACATTTTGCCTTGCTGAGTCCTTTCATTGTTTTACTAATCCATCTACACTGTCTCATTAAAGGGGAAGCGGACAAATGCACAACAAGTAACTGTTCATTATCGGTAGCGGGAAAAAAGTCAGTCAATTCATCAGACGAAAACTACCATACCCCAAGGGGGCTTCTAAGGTGATCGATTGTTATCGGCATGGTAATTTCAAGAAAAAATACTTTGAGGAGGGACAAGCCATTAATAAGATTCAGTTTATCGGCACTATCTTTATTATATTAACATTATTAGTGGTAGGTATTGGCTTTTATTGGATTGCACGTCGACATGATAAATAGATCCTGTTGCAAAAGGCTACTTGACAAGAAAGTTAGAAAACAGCTGACATACCAAAACATCCCATACTGAATTTTTGCTCCTCCAAAAAAGGATAACTAACCATCACATAAGGATGCCACCGCATGATAATGCGGTCGATTATTGCCTCTAACGTCTAGAACAGCTTGAGTACATGAAGGTATATCAGTATGGAATTTCACGATACTCCGAATGCCTCTCCCGACTATATTGATTGAAAGAGTGGCCTTTCGGATGTTCAGTTGCCATACTTCGTGACAGTTCTGCTATTCCCAAAGACATGGGATAGGCAATAAATAAAATTCACAAATGTAACCCTTAAACACCAGAAAGACAGCAGGTTTATAAAGCGGTGTACGTCCCGATGTAGAACTTCAGATTGTATACTGAGTATATAAGTTAGGGAAAAATAGGTTAATATAGGCCCATTCAACAAATGCGAATACTCGCCGTCAGCTGGACTTTTGAATCACATTTTTTGCTGTAACACGTATTGTGGGAGTGCATCATGTTAACGTACACGCGCGACAGAGGGAAAAAGCAGACTATATGGGATATCATTGACATCCCCCAGAGAGGTCGCCAGCTTCAAGAGGCCATAGCAAGAGGTTTACCCTATTCCACCTTTTTGCGCATCGCACGTTACGCTGAAATGACCAATGCAGAATTGGTTGGGTTACTCGGGATTTCAGTATCCACGCTACGTCGTCGTGCAAATGCTGGAAAGTTGAGTGTTATTGAAAGCGAAAAAGTAGTTCGCCTCATTCAAGTGATTAATGCAGGGATAACGCTTTTTGATGGCAGTAAAGAGAAAGCGCTGTCATGGCTTAAGTCTCCCTCTCGTGGATTGAATGGCATTCAGCCTATCACGATGATATCGACATACGCGGGGACAAACGAGGTTATGGCGTTGATTGGTCGTCTAGAGCATGGTGTGTATTGTTAATTAGAACGCGCTATAATGTCTAGTAGCGAAAGACAGCACAAGGCTAGTACGACATTGTTATATTCGCTGAATTTTGACCAACTTAGAAGAAAAATTGCCTTTACTAGAACGGCAGAGCATCGATTGAAACAGTGTTTAAAGGTGTATCATGGCAAGAGTGTCGAGAGTTCCATTGAGCTTCATTTTATCAAGCAAAAACCCACGGCCTGAAGACAAGGCTCGATTGGATAAGTTTATGAGTACGTTTAGAGAACGTTCAAAAGAAAAGATTGCGAGAAAATTTCCTCACCTTCCCGAAGTCGAAATTGACTAGATTTTTACAGGTTCTCGTTTTCGGTTTTGTTTTAGATTTAGTCTTAGTTGATGCTCAGTGAGCGCTTAGTTGAGTAACTCACTGAAGGCGACACCGCTTTTTGTGCTCAACATTGTTCGATGTGTGTGGGCATCTCATCATAAGTGGCTTTATCAAGTTTACATGCCCCCCTCTCTGCCAGCATTTTACCTTATCAACGAGTTTTTAAATTTATTGCGTAAACTGCTCTGATTGTTCATATCGGGTAATGGCACAGCTTAGTGCATCTATAAGCAATAGGTTGTTATCGTAGTCCTGTAACAAAATTTCCATAATGTCTAAAGCTTTTTGGTGCTCTTCTTCGTTATTTATAATACTTAATATTGGAAATTCACTTTGAAGTCGCTGCCCCATTTCTCGCAATCTTAAGAGAGCATTGCTACGTTTTTGCATAGTCTCTGCCGAATTTTCGTCGTCAGAGATTACATCAAATATATTCTTATATTGAAGAACCTCATCTCCTGTTTGTTGCTCATGCTCAATGACTTGTTTACTTCGTGCAGTGTCATCAGCTACTTCATCAATAAGTTCTTCTTCGCCTGTTGGCCAGTGAAAATCGTTTGGGCTAAGAAGCTCCTCTAGCGTGTACTTATTTGTGATTATTTCACGTTTTTCACACCAATCTCTCGCTATCACATCAAAAAATTCTGCAGGAATTTTCACCGACACCTGAGAGTCTAATATTTCAACTGGTAACGGCATGGAATGCGAAACAACAATATCTATTTGGGCACTACTCTCGGGGGGTAGTGCTTCACTATTGCCAGACTCATTATTATCTATCTGATAGAGGCTCAATGCGGTGGAGGCCTGTGATATCAAACTTTTCTTGCTCATACTCTTGTCCTGAAATTATCAGCTTCGCTACATTAATGGTTAGGCTCTGAGCTTAAATATATGCTCACACCTCAATATTAACTCAGCGGCTTATTCTGCTTTTGGCGATAATGATTAAACTAACCCGGGCGGCTAGCGCCGAACTATTAACCAATGGAGCAAATATTGATACTAATATGAAATCGAAAACTTTCACACGAAAATTCCTACGATAAGTAGGTTTAGCCAACTATCTTGACCGGGTCTCTATAAATATTCGACAAGACAATAGCTATGCCGAGCTTAGAGCGATTTTGGTTGCGCTGTTCAATCCACTTATCTTCCACCAGCGAGCCTGTGTCAAAAGTCTCAGTGTCTTGCTGTGTTAGCATATCTAGTAGTTCAGCGGTTCGAAGATAGACTGTGACACTAACCCACGTCGCTTTTTTCTTGTTGCTGACCTTGGTTACCTTTGTACTTCTTTGTTGTTACGAGTGATAGATTGGAAACCAAGTCACTTTACGGAAATGTGTTCACTTCAATTGAGCCGATATTTGCTCTTTACTCTCACATTAAAAAAACCTTGTGACATAGTGTGTATTTCCTCAAATTGAATTAAGGTGTTCAATTTTTTCTCGAAAAATGCCTTAATCATGCCCTATACTCGTATGATAGCTGCTGATTGCTTTGGGTCTATAGTACGGCTTCGTTGTTAATCCATGACTGTGAGCAGCATGGTTAAAACTAGGAAGCCTGCTAACATTTGTGTTTGTTAAATGTGAGGAACGCGATGTATCAAATTATTGTGTACGGAACGATTGGTATGCTGGTGACGCTAGCCTGTGCAGCCATCTTCATTGACTGGGATAAAATAGGTCACAAATACTTTCCAGAAACCTTTAAGGCGCCAGAGGATAATTCCTGAGAGCCGCTCAATATCAAGTGCCCTAGGGAGGATGCGAATAAGTCCCCAATGTGAGATCATAGCTGCATAGTAAATTGCAGTCATTACCGTCCATGAGCCAACAGTTAACTTTTGCCGATAGTGAGTTTTCCAGCAAGCGCCGCCAGACCCGCAAAGAAATTTTCTTATCCCGGATGGATAATTTGCTGCCGTGGTCTCAACTGCTGGAAGTGATTGAACCCTTTTATCCTAAAGCAGGCAATGGCAGACGTCCGTATGCGCTTGAGACCATGTTTCGCATTCATTGTATGCAGCAATGGTATAGCCTTGGTGATGAAGCGATGGAAGATGCGTTATATGAAATTGCTTCGATGCGTCAGTTTGCGCAACTGTCATTGGATAAAGCCATTCCAGACCGCACCACCATTATGAATTTCCGGCACTTGCTGGAAAAGCACAAACTCACTCGAAAGTTATTCAAAACGGTCAACCAATGGCTGTCGGACTGCGGTGTGATGATGGCGCAGAGTACACTGGTGGATGCGACGATTATTGAAGCTCCCAGCTCCACTAAAAACAAAAAGAATGAACGTGACCCAGAGACGCATCAGACTAAGAAAGGCAATGAATGGCACTTCGGTATGAAAGCCCATATTGGTGTGGATGCCAAGAGCGGTCTCCACCATACATTGGTAACCACCGCCGCCTACGAACATGACCTGAATCAGATGAAGAACCTGTTGCGTGGCGATGAGAAATTCATCTCTGGCGATGCTGGTTATCAAGGCGCAGAAAAACGCCATCAACATCGAATATTTAAAAGCCAGCATTCGGGCGAAAGTAGAACACCCGTTCCGGATCATCAAATGTCAGTTCGGCTTTATCAAAGCACGCTATAAAGGGCTGACAAAAAATGACTCACAGTTAGCCATGCTATTCACCTTGGCGAACCTGTTTAAAGTAGACCAGATGTTACGACGACAGCCAAGATCTGTCTGAAATCCGGGAATAGTCCGGAATTAGGTCGAAATCCGGCCTAAAACGGCAGTATATTGACCAAAATTGAGAATTTAGCGTTCAAAAATTAGACGGCGAATGCAAAGGCTAGTTCAAGAACTAAATTGCAGGACTTATTCGCAGTTTCCTTTGAGCCTTTCAGCATATTCTAACTAACTATCGTAAAGTCGATATCGGTCCAGTGTGATTATTATCACCACAAATGAGATTTGTAGAAAATTTATCAAAACAACTGAGGTTTCATATCACATAAATGAGACGATTTATCAAACTTCATGAGAATCCACACTGTGTGTCGTACACATGGTGCGTTACCCACTTAAGTTCGAGTCATGGAAGAATTACAAAGTTGTCACCGCAGATTTAAAGCGCGTATATCGCTCAGCAACAGAAGATGAGGCACTGCTAGAGCTGGAACGGTTTGCTGAAACATGAGACGGCCAGTATCCACAAATCGCTAAGTCATGGCGGACGCACTGGCACAACCCCAACACCTTATTTAATTATCCAAAGGACACCGCAGGCCAATTTACAACACTAATGCCTTTGAATCTCTTAACGACGTTATCCGTAAAGCTATCAAGAAGCGGAAAAGCTTCCCCAGCGGGGATTCAGCAAGGTAAATGGTGTACTTAGTAATAAAAGACGCCAGTAAGAAATGGTCGATGCCAATACAAAACTGGCGTCAGGCTCTTTCTCTATATTGCATTACCGCGATCCCTTTTTTATTCGTCTGAAAACTGGATTTATTCACAAAAACCGTATAATACCTTCGCGTGGGTATGCGGTTTGCCGTTTTGGGCATAAATAGGTTTATATCGGCGCCGAAAACGGCATATCGCCAGTAAAAACTAGTTGCAATTAGCATGACTGCTCTATGCATCTGCCACAGTGGGATTACCTATGAGCTTGTATCATTCGGTAACGGGAAACTATCTAGCGATAATGATACTTGTTTTTTGATACCGTTCTTTCATCAGATCGAGTAAGTAATTAGCCTGTCTTGTGCTCAGTTTTTCCATTCCCCATTCGTTTAGGATGAGTAGCTTATTCTTGGCGAGTTGGGCAAGCTTTTTTTGGTAACTGCTATAGGCGTGGCCGATATTCATTTTATCAAGGAGTTGACCAAGTCGGTAACATCGCACTGTATGATGCTGCTCACAGGCTCACCTGGCTAATACGCAAGCAAGGTTGGTTTTACCGCACCCCGTTGCACTACTGACGATAATGTTATGGGCGTGATGTAAGTATTGGACGCTGTCTCGATGGCTTAATCCTACTTCAAATTTGAGGATCGGAACGTCTTTAATATTTCTCATATCTGTTCTATTTCTCGCCATGGCTGCTCGTTCCTTCAATCAAATGATTAAGTTAAGCTTACTAATTGGTTTGGTGAGAAAAAGAAGGAGATCTCGGAATGGTCCGGAACGTCTCTACAACCTTATTAAAGTCTCAGTCAAATAAAAAAATAGTTTGTGGGTGGGTTAATCCCCCCTACCCTTTTCTTTCTTTTTCTATCTTATTCTAATGTGGTTAGTTTTGGCACGTTCTGAATGTGGTTGGAATTTTAAGCATATCTGTGGAGCATTTCGATTATGGATGGAGCTAGTTCTATCCATCTGCGTATGGATGGCACCACTTATGTTTAGCGCGGGTTCCATAGCTTTTGCTTGTCTCTTATTTTCATTATTTTATCGTGTATGGTTAAAAACTTGAGCGTTCGCTTTGTTGAATTGTATAAATTGCAGACTAATCTGAATTTTAGGCACGAGAAAACTCCAGAACAGTGTCTGGATTCCAAATAGTTGTTTTTTGTCAGTGGTTTTGTGCTTTTTTCATTGCTGCAAGGTAGGACGCGTGTTCCGCTGGCGTAGCATGCTTACCCGGCCTATTTAGTCCCATTGGCTTATTTATTGAATTGCGAGTAACACCAACAGTTTTTTGTCTCACGTCAAAAAGTCGAGATTTTAGCTGCTTGTATCCTTCCCTGACCCGCTCAGCTAATCTAACTTGTAAAAAAGCGATTCGTTTGCCCTCTAGCTTGAGAGTTACTAGCCCGAGTTCGACAAGTGTATTCACTACCCGCCTTACGGTATTCCTTGACCACTGCATCATTGCTGATAAGTAAGGTACGCTTAGTGACAAGGTCGATTTATCAAATTTGTCTCTGAATTTGATCTTATTGTGAAGGTACCCATGCAAAACTATCGTTTTATGAAGGTGCCGAGATTGATTGCGCTTCCACTTTTCCCCTTTTTTAGAGGCTTGCAGCGCGTTAACATAAACTTTGAAAAATACATTTTTCAAATCTGGCTTTTTATGTTTACTACTTTTCCTTAGAAAATTTAAGATTTCTGACAATTCAGATGAGAATTCCTGAGCATACTTATGAGTACCAAGTACTAAATAATGTGATATGTCGTCAAAGTAGTTATAACGAAGAGCCTTATTTTTGTCGTCAGGTTTTTCAGCACGTGCTAAAAAGTTCTTCTCGACAAGCTTATCTATTGTTGACCTTATTGTGTTCGCGGAGTATCCAAGATTGTTACAAAGACTTGCTGTACTACGTTTAAATACTTGTCCCTTTTGTTTATCACAAGCAAAATAAGTAACAAAAGAGAAAACATATGATTCTGTTTCGTTGAGGTGTTCAAAAAGTCCCGTGCTCATGAACACAAATTCTGTGTTTTTTCTCATGTTTTTACCAACAAATCGAGTTATTGTTGATAAAAAACGCCCTAACAGTTGACGTGATCGATCAATCCGCTAGAATTGGATGTGTAACTCGTTCCAAAAAGTTACATCCTAAGACCCGTGCAGTGCGCCAACACTTCACGGGTTTTGTCTTTTCAGCGCTTCTTATCTTCCCAAATAATTTATGTTGCTCTTCAGTGAGCAAATTAAAGATTCAATATAAGTAAGAGAATGTCTTTAACAGATGTAATCTTTATATGAAAGGTAATAGAGATCAAGTTGGATCGTGATCTAATTTAGATCTTTTTAAAGATTCGATCCGAGCCATAATCTATTGATTTTCCTTGCTGTAGATTCGATCCAAGGATTTTTTAACATCAAATTATAAGTTACCGCTGACTATTGAAGTGGCTCAAAATATGTAATGCAGACATATCTCGTCTAAAAGCTATAACTGATGACCCATGCTCTGGTGAATAACCAATATTTATCAGGTAACCTTGTACCGTGGCCCGACCGTATTCGACTACCAATTCACCTTTTCTTGGCTCAGACAAATGACATGTCTCTATGATTCGAACGATCTTGTCTTTGACAGCGTTATGAATTTTAGCTTTATATTCGGGATCTACATTCGTAAGTACCATGTTTGAAAACTTACGCTTAAATTCACTTAGACTGGTCGAAGGAGCTACTGATTCACGAAGCTCGTTCCATGTATACATCTGCTGCGCCTGACGTCCAGTAATGAGATGTTCCCTCGCCCATAGACCAAACAAAATTTCAATTTCATTCTTTGTTGCGAAAATATCACTGTCAATCAACAACATTTCGTTAAGAGATTTTTCAGCGCGCACGGCAGCTATAATATTTTTCACTGTCGAGCGCGGAAACTGAATAACTGCTGCTTTTTTTTCTATCTCTCTTTCATCTTCATAGGTAACAAGAGCCTCAAGTCTGAAAAGCTTGTAATACATTTCAATATCTTTAATTGTACTGTGGTCTTGTCCATATAAATCGCGCATATCAAATGTAGTTGCTGATATTCGCTGCAACGATTGGATAGCATTATTCATATAACCACCAGCTGATGCATCTGAAAGCGGAATATCCTTCGCCATTGATATAAGAGGCTCTAGTGGTAATGTGAATGTTTCTCCAATAGTATCGGCCTGTTCAACTCGTTCAGAAATATGATTGATAAGCCAGGTAATAGCGCCTGCGTAGTAGCTCATATCAGGTAAATAGATAAGCCTTCCCTCTTCTGCTCGGGCGGTGATGGAGATTGGTTTTACTCTACCGTCTACTTTTAGTTTAACGTTGATAGTACCTGCTTTATCTTTACGATTGGTTCGCATCGCTTTGACTAGATATCTAACAATTTGTAGCTCAAGAAATCGTGTTTTATCGTCATATCGGTCAATATCTATGGTTTCAACGGTATTAGATGACACCAATTGATAATTATCTCTCTCCGGTATTGATGAATGGTCTGCAGCTGCTACAGCTTGCCCTTTAGGTATCGCTAATGTAAAAAGCTTTCCTCTACGACGTCGTATTGGATCAGTTGTAATAAATTCACTTTTTATAAGATTAGCTTTTTCAAGAGTGACGAGATGATGTCGAATATTTGATACTTTTCGATTTATACGTTCGGCGATATATTGGATACTTGCAATGCGTTCGTCGATATCCTGTAGAGCTATAAAGACGTCAGAAATCACAGCAATCGTAATTGGTGAAATAGATAATGCTCCACATAAACGAAGGTACAGTTTCAAATCGAGTGATTCAGGAGCGTCAACCAGAGGCGCTTTAAATCCATATTTTTCTGACAAGTCAAAAAGCTCTCGCACTATAATTTCCCCCGTTGTTATAGATTACAGTTATTTCGTAGATTCGATCCTGAGGTTACCCAACTATCTTTATCAAGTCCATTTTAAAGGTTGAATTCAGTAGTATGTTCAAAAGAAGTAAAACCTTTACTAGGTTCAGGTGAACCTGATAGGAGTTAACACCTCGCAAGAGCTTGCCCGTAAAAGCTTTTAGGGAATTTCTTATTAATAAATCAAATACCGAATTTATTAGGTTTATTGCCGTCATTCCGCACCTAATTAACTGATTTATTTTTCTTGACACCGATCCCCCATTTTGATCTATTACTCATCTTTGGGTGCAGCAAAATGGCTATTTCTACTTCCTCCCTATCAGGGTTAACTATCAAACGCATGGACCATCTTGGTTTAGTATCCGGTATGTGTCGGGAGCTTGGTATCGCTAAGATGATTGATGCGGTTATCCCAAAAAACAATGAGCATAAGGTGACTCATGGAGAAGCCTTTGTCGCCATGCTTCTCAATGGTTTGGGTTTTCACAGTCGCACCCTACACATGTTTGCAGATTTTTTCGCTGACAAGCCCACTGAACGCCTGATTGGTCCGGGTGTACAGGCCAAGCACCTGAATGATGATGTACTTGGTCGGTGTCTTGATGCCCTCTATGAAGCAGACGTGTCGTCGCTATATCAAGTCATGGCTGAGCGAGTGGTCGACACGCTGGGGTTAGCCAGTAACGCTGTGCACCTGGATATCACCAGTTTTCATGTCGATGGTGAATACGCTGTTGATGAACAAGATAGCGATACTAAACGCATTGAGCTGGTTAAAGGTTACAGCCGGGACCACCGACCAGAATTAAACCAGGTGATACTGGAGCTGATTTGTGAAAATCAAGCCGGTATCCCTGTCTATATGCAGGCTTTAAGTGGCAATACGAATGACCAGAAAGCTTTTGCAGAAGTGACCCGTCACCATATTCAGTGTTTAAAGGCCGCACAACAATGCCGATATTTTGTTGCCGATGCGGCGCTTTATACCGAAGAATCTATCACTGCCCTGGCAACACAGAACCAATTGTTTATCTCACGAGTCCCCATGACCATCAAAGACGCCAGGCAGCACGTAAGCAACGTGACGGAAGCCAGTCTCACTGCCATGAGTAACGGTTACCACGGTTGTTGGGTGGATGCAGACTATGCCGGAGTGAAACAGAAATGGTTGATTCTGCGCAGTGAGCAGGCGACTAAACGGGAGCAGCAGACGCTGGCCCGCAATTTACTTAAAAGCAGTGAAAAAGAGCACAAGCAATTTATTAAATTGTGTAAGCAACGCTTTGCCTGCCAGACCGATGCCGAGACGGCAATGAAAGTCTTTAGCAAGACGTTAAAAACAACCCGCATCAGTGAGTTTGACTGTATAGCCCACCCCGTGTTCTTAGGTAAAGGTCGCCCCAAAAAAGGACAACAGCCAGCATACTATGAATACCAACTCGATGGGCTGATAGCCACCTGTTTGGATAAAGTTGGAATAGCTCAGGCGCAAACCGGGATGTTTATCCTCGCAACCAATGATTGTAGCGGGGAACTCAGTATGCAGACATTGTTAGATACCTACAAATCCCAACAACATGTTGAGCGGGGATTTCGTTTTCTCAAAAGTCCGGAATTTCTGACATCCTCACTGTTTCTAAAGAAACCGGAAAGGATTGAAGCGCTGCTCATGGTGATGACGTGCAGTCTGATGATATACGCCGCCCTTGAACACCGGATCCGAACGTCATTAAAAGAAAGACAACAATACTTCCCTGACATGAAAAAGAAACCGTCCCAAAAGCCAACGGCACGATGGGTATTTCTGTGTTTTAGTGGGATCCACGAAGTCAGCATTGGTGACTCTCCCCCCGTAATCACAGACAAACAGGAGCGCCAGCAGGTGATCATTGATGTACTTGGCACATTATACCAAGAGATTTATTCCTGAATTTGATGCGGAATGTCGGTTATTGACATTAAAGTCTTGGTTTTCTTTGATGATGTTTCAATAATAGGTACAAACTTTTAATCTTCTCTTAGCTTGCGGGATAAGCTTATCTACTTAACATTTTCTTTATTGGGTTCATGTGAACC
>Ga0208302_100107_pt1 | contig 26977 bp, 34 predicted proteins | sample 29_taG_FD_184103 | JGI IMG/M metagenome (GOLD analysis project Ga0208302, IMG submission 184103) | Marine viral communities from Cariaco Basin, Caribbean Sea - 29_WHOI_OMZ (SPAdes) (version 2) | ecosystem: Environmental > Aquatic > Marine > Oceanic | place: Caribbean Sea: Cariaco Basin... | reverse complement strand
ATACGTTGCCAAATCCGATAGACGCTCGAATAGTTAAGTACATTTGCCTTATGGCTGGGAATGTTCTCATCAAATGGCAAAAGTGCTGTTTTATGATTTGTTAGTCGTCTAAACAAAACGCCTTTGTGCAGGCCGCGTAAATCTGAAGAAAGGCGGGTTGCTTTAGTCTTTGGATCAAGATTAGCTTCGTTAATATACTCTTGAACCATTGATATAGTGCTGGAAGAAATATAGCGATATTGACCTTGGCCAGACTGGTCGCTTTTCGAAGAAACAACCAACAGGGTGTTATTACGCGCAGATATATCCTCGATGCAAACTCGAACTAATTCATCAGCGCGAAGCAATGCATCAAACATCAGGTTAATGATTGCAAGGTCGCGGAGCTCTAATAGAGAATCAGGAATAATTGCATTGTTTATTTGTTCAAGCATATCTATGGTAAGCGGAACCGCTTGTTTGTGAGACAAGCGAAACTTTCTATTCTCTATAAGCGATAAACGGATGAAGTCTCTTAGATACGCTGATCTAATAATAGGGTTTGGCAATTTAGCCACGCCTAAAAATTTACTAAGGGCAGATAACCGACGCTTGATGGTTCTATAGGCTAGGGGAGAACGGCACAACGCTTCGACATATTGTTTAATGCAGACCTCATTGTGTTCGAAGTTGTTCTTAAAGCCACTTAATCCAGCTTGCTTACAAAAAATTGCGAACTCATTGTAGTCACTAATGTACGCCCGTTGTGTGTTGTATGGAAGCTTGGTAAAAATATCTTGATAATAGCTTTCAACGTTTTTATCAGAAGATGAACATTGACTTGTTGTTAGGTCGTCAGAACCTGACGTGTGCTGCTTACCACGAGAGTACTCGATATCAAAAGCTGGAACCGTCGCGCTACTTGAGTCTTGTGGCTGTGAGCTGCTATCACTGTTGCTGCTAACTAATTGAGTTGTGAGCAAGTATGAGCTATTAGTTTTTGAGGGCATTGAGCAATCTGGTGAAGACATTATTGTAACTATTATGCTAGTTTTAACAGAACTTGATAAGCTATTGATATATAACAATATTCACGCATGATAACTGTAATTATCATGCGTGAAGCTACGCAGTAATCCATTCATCACTCCACAAACCGCTTTACTATTATAATCTCAAGTACAGTGCTACTCTATCATATTACTGTATATATAAACAGTTTGGGTGTTTCAATGCCGTCAATTGTTGGCCTATCTCGTAATTATTCCAAATCATATCGCTAGATAAGGCTTGTGGCCTGCTGAGAGAGTACTTTTTTTGTGCAATTCAAATCGTGCGCTACGTGAAATCTGCAAGGTAACACCCCTAATGCGCGCTCAGATTTCACGTAGCGACGCCTAAAAAATAAGCTGAAAAGTGATGGAAAAACACCCTAAGAGCTTATTTATTAAAGCAATACTTCACATGATTTACTCCCAACATGTTTGCTGGCTAATCGCACATTTTTCAAAACCAAACGAGTTAAAAATAAACGTTACAAAAGCGGAATAGGCGATAACCTAGAAGTTATTACCTTTGCTTTTTATACGCTTTTCATAGTGCCTCTATCTAATGGCGACTACGGTACGACGATAATAAGACGTCGATACGGTACGTTGCCGAATTAACGACGTCTACTAAGATATGAATTCAATAAACATCGTGTCGATTATTTTTAATTCTACGTGCCATCCACGCCACCCAAATTTAAAAAAACGAACGGTCTTCATGCACGATGTTTAATTTAATAAGAAGTATAGATAATTGATGGTATTTAAAATAAAGAGCAATCAATAAATGAGTTTTACGGGCCGTAATTATTACATGTAACGCTAAATGTTAGAAAAACCTTAACCTTACAGTTAGTCGTCTTATCTTAGAAATAATTAGTTTCCATTATTTAACTCATCAGCGTTAAGCCTTTGGTTATTTGAGCTAGTAATTAATATTACAAACTGTGCGTTCATTATTCAAAGCAAAGAAGATTAAAGCCTGATGCATATTTTTAGGAACATGATTAAGTCCCATTATTTATCTTTGTTAGTTGTCATTAAACCTTACGAATACCTAAATATTACGAGAAGGATAGCGTAAAGCACCTTGCTAAGCTCCATCTGGTTCATTCACCATCAACTTTGATATTGTATTTAACATAATATACATTATGCGCAATCATAGGTTATTGAATTTCAGCATATTGTTTAATTTGACAGGTTCGACCACGTTTTATGTAATACGCGCCGTTTTTCGCGGTTAAGGAGTTGTTACCATGGATAAGAAAAACTTATGGAAAAAAAATAAAAAAAATTATTCAAAACCTGAATTAATTTTTTACAGTGCGCCTTTTCGCCGTAAATGCTCGTTAGCTGGCCTAACGCATGGCGGCATGAGTGACGCGCAAGAAATTGCCACATTAAGTGAATTTTTCGGCGTAGCTGGGCGAACGGTTCGCCGCTGGCTCAATGATGAAGTTATCCCGCATCCGTGCGCCGTTGGCTTGCTTAATAACTTGTATATGGGATTCCCTCAGCATGGCCGCTGGCAAGGCTGGCAATTAACGCATGATTACCTTGTAACCCCATCTAGCGAAACTATCAGCCCTGATATGATTGGTAAATTGTGGTTATGGCGTAACGAAAAAAGCGCATTACAACAACGTGTAAACGCGCTTAGTTTTGAAAATGAACGCTTGAAGCGTATGGGCGCACCTCATACACAACAAGTAATTCAAAATGCAATAAATACCCTTTCTTCTGTGATTGAAACGCCCCGATTTAAAACAGCGTAGGATCACAATGGATGGTTTTTCGGGCGCGTTATGCGCCCATTTTTACTGATTTAATGTAGCCCTCTAACGTGCTAACGCGTGTGTTTAGTTTCCATAATGCCCACGCTACTGCAATCATGGCCGTGTCACCGCCTGCGGCGATTAATTCGAAAACCTTAAATTCCGTCATTCGCCGGATTCATCTTTCAAAGTTTCGTATAAGCCCACACCCGCAGTACCTGCCGCGAATATTAAATCCACCACCTCTACGGCCTGCACTACGGGGAACGCGACCACCGAAGCCACGGTTAAAAATAAACCGCGATACGTTGACCATTGCTTTGCTAGTTTTTTTGCTTTGTTTAACATACTGCTTTTCCTGTTAAGTAAAGTTAATCGTCCACTATGCCGGACGTTCGTTTTTTAAGTTGATACACCACAATAGCGCCCAATACTGCGCCGCCTACCGTTGTTAATAGCCATTTCTTACTCATGCCATTGCTACCCCTTGCGCGGCTTGCTCCATGGTAAACGCGCCCTTTGCGCCCTCAAATTCGGCCATGTAATACAGCAACGCGGGGAACTCACTTTCAAACACTGGCGTAAATGTGAATTTATCCAGCTTATCGGCTACGTAGTCGATATACGCTTGCGTGTGGTTGTTGTCCGATTCTGGCGCCCATCTGGTAATAATGTCGGCCACACTATAAAGCCCGTATTTATCACGGTAGGTTTTAACCAGTTTCATAGCGGCACGAAAACCATATTCCGGCGTTTCGAACACTACAAACGCCCCATCGTCACCCGCTGCACCTTGCCACTTGTTCCCGTCATTGTGGCGAATGTTTAACGGGTTATTGTTGCGCACATTTCGGCTTGGTCGCATAGCCATAAAAATTACCACTCCCGCCGCGACTATCGCGGCATATTTCATGTTCATTTGAAAAACTTCTGACGCTCGGCCATGAACGTCAAACAAAAGGTTTTGAAATCTGCAGCGGCTTCAAATGTCATTAATTTAAAGCCTGCTGGCGTTTGCGCATTGAAGTTAAGCGGGAAAATATCCGCGCCCATTTCAGCGGCCAAATTCACACCCTGCATTACAGCGGCCATGCCGTTTTGATTTTCTTCTGTAAGGCTGATTTGCTCCCCTGCGATTTCCACACCATTAAACTTTGCAAGCGTTTCTAATCGCTCGGCGGTGGCTTCGCTTTCCTTAGCACTAATCGCTGCCTTATCTGCCTGCGTTAACCACTTAACGCTGATTTCTCCGGCCTCGTCCAACTCTATTAACTTTTGCCACACATCAATTTTATTGTCGCTTTCGTCGGTTCTGGTGAACCCCTTGTAAATATCACCAACATGCGTCACCCCGTTTTCTTTTAACGTCCAACAAACAGCGCCGTTTTCACATTCTTCAAATGCATCAACTTTCATAAAATCGTTTGTATTTATAAATTTAAGCATTTACTCACCCTTAACTGTTTGCTGTTATTTTGCATTGCGTTTCCGCTACCAATTCAAGCTTTTGCGTACCGCCTTGCGCGGCCAAGCCTGCAACATTGCACGTTAAAACGATTTTAGAGCCTGTGGAGTTGCTTGTATTAAAAGCAGGCGTTACCCCCTCCGCAATTATCGTGTTTGAAATCGGGGTGCGTATTCGATACGTTCCCGACACACTGACGCTTCCCGGCCTGCTCTGCATTTGCGGGTTTAAGTAAAAAACGGCAATTCCCGATGATGCGTTGACTCCCTCAGCCATTACCCCGCCCGGCTGCGCATTGAACTCACGCGGGTTAAAGTTTCCGCCATGATAAAAAGAGCGCCACGCCGACCATGTATGATTTGATTGGCTACGCCAGTAAATCTCATTACCGTTTACGGGTATTTGAAACTGCACTGTTCGCCCCGGTGTTTTCCCCGGCAACACACGAACAAAAGAAGTAACACTTGTTGCGCCGTTTATAGGGCCGAAAACGTAATGTGTGCCGCCCGTATGAAGCTCATTTAAATCTGGCGCGTCTATCCCTTGAAGTGCATCTTCCACACCCATTAAGAGATCGCCTTTTTTAAATAACTGCCCCGCCACACCGCCAAGGTAATCAGATGTTACGTTGTGAGAAGCCGCCGTTCCCAGCGCTGGCTTATCGCTTATTTCGCTGTAAGTCGGCCAACGCGTTGCTTGCTCCGGCTTCCCTGTCACCTCGCTAAATGTCGGCCAACGTGTTGCTTGCTCCGGCTTGTTTGTCACTTCGCTAAAATGCGGCCAACGCGTTGCTTGCTCCGGCTTGCTTGTCACTTGCGACCAATGATGATGGTGTGATTGCGGCGGGAACGTTAGCGGTTTGTTTTCTAATAAATCCCATGTATGCGTATGCGCGGCGGGTTCAAACTTTGTCGGCTTCCCTGAAATATCGCCCCATGAATGCGTATGCGCTGCCGGATTGAACACGCTTGGTTTGTTTTCAATTTCACTCCAAGAGTGAAAATGCGTTTCAGGCGGGAACGTCCCCGGCTTTTGGGCGATTTGCTGCCACGTATGAACATGCGGCAAAGGCTCAAACTCCGTAGGTTTCCCCGTGATTTCATTCCATGTATGACCGTGCGCGGTTGGCGGGTACATGGTGGGCTTATTAGCAATTTCAGACCATGAGTGACCATGCGCCGACGGTGCAAACGTTGCCGGAATGCCTTGCAAATCTGCAAAATTAAACGCACCAAGCCTTTCTTCAAGTGATAGATTTGTGACGTAATCACCCTCTTGAATTTGCTGCACTTGCGTGTAATAGGTTTGCGCATCATTTCGGTATTCTAGCGCGGTATCTCGCGCCGCTTCTGCGGCATTCAGCGCAACCAGCGCCGAATTTTTCGCGTCCGTTGCCTGCCCTGCTAATTCTTCAAGGTAAATGCTTGAAATAATTGGTGGAAAATAGCTTGCACTCATCGTTTAAAGCTCCGTTAACGCCAGTTTGACACCTTGGCCGTTATCGTTATAAGCGAAAACGGGCGCTCTGGTTGAAAGCGTCACTGTTGCACCTGGTTCTAATTTAAAACCGCGATTTGCACTTACTTGATTTCCGCCAATTCTCACGCCAAATTCATCTGATTGATTTTGAATAATGAGCGTCTGGCGCTGTTGATTTTCAACGGCTACTTGTGTAGATGCGTTAATACCGCAAAGCACATCCGGCAACGTGTTTAAATTGTTTGAACTAATTAGCTCTACTGAACCCCCGTTAAACTCAACGTTTGCCTGAAAATCAAGCGGCTCTTCAATTCGCTTAATAACAGGTTTATTGGTAATGGATACCGAACCACCGCCGCCGCCTGAAATCTTCACACCTGCGTCTTGAAGCTCTACCGTTACCGCTACGTTATCCACGTTTTCAATCGTTACTTGTGGTATTCCATCTAGCTCCAATTGCCAACCCGGTTTAACGCGTAACGGCTTCAACTGGTAACTTGGCGAAGACACCGACAAGAGCCCATCCAATTCAAGAATGGAAAGGAACCTACTTGGTGTTTGAATGTTGCGGGATTCTCCCACCTGTAATGTATAAACGGCCATAATTGCCCCTATTTAAACGCGAGTGCCGCAAGGCCAACGGCCACGGCTACCGCCAAATATTTAACCTGAGTGGTTGAACCCTCAACCAATGAAGACGCGCCGCCCGTAGCGGTCGATTCCGCTAACGCTGCAACGGTTTCAAGCTGCAATGCATTGGCCTGATTACTGGCTGTAACCTGACTCCCCGCGTTGCTTATTGCGTTTCGCGTCACTTCCTCTAATGTTTCGCTGAACTCGTCCACATTGGCACTTAGCGCCGCCGCATAACTATCACTTTGGTTTTGCAATGCCGTGATACTGTCGCGGCCAAAACCTAACGATTCTTGCAAGCTGGCAAACATGGCATTAAGTGAATTACTTGCGGTTCTCTCTGTTGAAAGAATGCTTTCGTTTGCGGTGGTTGTGATCGCATCAGTGGCAACGCCTAGCGTATTCGCGGCGTTATCAGTAATCACATTGATTGCTTCTCGCGCCGTTGCATTGCCTTGCGCATTCACTTCACTAGCAAAATTAAACGCTTCCTCAACTGCGCCACCGTCTAAAATGCTGATGTTTCCATTCACCCCCGCAAAATCACCACTATTGGTAATTGAATTGTCAGATTCATCAACAAACGTCTGGCTGCGGTCGCTGTTGTCTTCGAAATACTGCGAGTTATCAACGCTGTTGTCGCTGTTATCTTCGTAATATTGCGAGTTGTCAGATTCATCAATAAACGTCTGGCTGCGGTCGCTGTTGTCTTCGAAATACTGCGAGTTATCAACGCTGTTATCTATATTCCGGTTGTCTTCGAAATACTGCGAATTGTCAGATTCATCAATAAACGTCTGGCTTTGGTCGATTTCGCGGTTGTCTTCGAAATACTGTGAGTTATCAACGCTGTTGTCGCTGTTGTCTTCAAACTCATAGTTATTTGTGGTGTTGAAGCTATCGTCCACATTCATCGAATTGTCAGATTCATCTGTATAGTTAAATGAATTGTCTGATTCATCGGTGTAGTTGTAGGTTTGGTTATAACTGTCCTCAATGCTCAGTTCATTGGTGGTGTTATAACTGTCCTCAATCGAATTGTCGCTTTCATCAATCGTGAAATCTTGCGCCCCTGCAAAATCACCATCATTAACTTGTGAATACTGCGAGTTGCTCGTTTGCTGGCTCTGACTGGATTTTGACTTGCCGCCCATAACCTACCCTTAACGAATGCGTGTTTGCATGTCGTAGCTTCTGATTTTGTTCATACGAACGGCGGTTGGTCGCTCTACTTTTGATAAAGTCGAAACGGCCTGATTGGTTTTTGATGTTTTTGGTACACCGCGAAACGCGCTCACTTTTGGCGGTATCACTGGCGGTGTGGAATATACAGGGTCAACCTTGCCGCCTTTGTTGCTAGGCACGGTTAAACGCTGCGGTTTCTTTTGGGTTTTCGGTGCTGACGTAAAAAACGAACCCGAACCCATTGGATTGCTTGTGAAGTTTGGCAAGCTTGCTGTTGCTGCTTTCTGCGGCTTATTGTAAGCGCTTCGGGTTTTGGCGCGGTCTGCGCTTTTTGCCTTTTGCGTGTTGCCATACAAGTTAAAAACGCCTTGCTGCGTCTGACTTGATTTATTGCGATTCAGAAAACTGAAATCACCCATGTAAAACCCCTTAAACCGTCATGCGGTATATGTATTCATTCCCGCGTTGCTCGATTAAGTGAAACGGCCATTGTTTTACGTGGCGGTGTAACCCTTTTCGGCGGGTATGAAATCGAATCGTTGAAAGCCCGTTTTCACGGGCAAATTTAAAAATTAGGCGTGTGGCGGGTAGAAGCCCCCGCCCAGCGGCGGCCACAACAACCAACTCGTTTCCCTCTACACGTAGCACAACGGCAAGCTTGCCCACTCTGGCTAAACCTGCATCACCCCGTTTAACTTGCCTTTTAATGAATTGTCGACTAGTACCGGGTAACGCGGGTTTTAATATCGCGCTTGCTTCGCTATCCCACTTTGTAAACGTTAGCGTTTGGTTATCATCCATACAGCTACAAGCCCCAAAACAGCAAACAGCACATAAGGTGGTTTGTCGTTGTAGTTAAACGCGCCAAAATTAACGCTTCCTGTATCTTGGCCGCCTGTACCTGATGAAGCTTGACCGCCTGTAAAATTCATTGGTGGCGGTGGTAGCATCAGCGTTTACCCATGTGTGTGTAAATGAGATACCCGCCGCCGAACAATAAACCCAATCGGGTGAGCTTGCCGATCGCATCAGAGGTGAATAACCCTCCAGCAAAACCCACCGCTCCGGCTGCAATTGGAATTAGAAACGGCATGGCGTTATTTCCTTAGCGCCAATACTGCAACTAACACTAGCGCCACACCGCCACCGATTAACAAAGTGTTATTCGATACAGTGAAACCCTGTGAAGGCGGCACCACAATCGGCTGGCCTTCAACGGTTTTGCCCTTTACGGGCTCGGCTTCTTTTTGCACTTGCGGGTTTGCGTTCACATTCGCCCATTTTTGAGTTTGGTAATCGAGATAACCATCCGCGACCGTTCCCAGCTTTTCGCCAATAGACTCAAACGCTGATTCGCCGAATGCTTGCATTCTTTCCCAAAACCCACCCATTACTGGCTGTGGTGAATTCATAACGCCCCCTTACTGCGGTTGTGGAATCGCCGCTACTTGGTCGTAACCCTCAACAAGCACTTCCATCGCTCCGGGTGAATCAACGGTCAACTTAAATTTCAAGCTGTCACGTTGCCCGGTGTTCATTGCGCCATGTGTACCAAAACCTGTAATAGTCGGGTCAAATACAAAACGGTCGGCTAGTGGTGAGTAGTCGGCCAAACGCTGCATAGCAAATTCAACGTCTGCGCGTGTGCCTTCAAAGATTCGAAGCGCACCACGATAAATTTCGATTTTTGAAATTTTGGCGTTGTTTTCGTTGAACATTAAACGCTGAATCCAGCGGTTCGGTGCTGCGTTTGGGAATACAAACTCATGTTCACCCGCTGCCGCAATGTTTTGCGTAATGCGATACATGCTCGGCATGAAATACTGGCCAGTCTGGTTATTTAGCGCCCACGCTTTACCTTTCATGGTCGGTGTTGTCGGGTCTGCCGCATCTTTTGCGCCAAATTCAACAATCAATGTGACATCGTCAGTCGGTAGCGTAACCAGTTCTTTTTGACGGATACCCGCGATTGAGCGGTATTCAAAACGGGCTAAATCAAGAATAACGCGGCCTGTTGCGCGGTGCTTTTTCAAAACTTGGTCTACTAAATCAAGCTCTACGGCTGACGCGTAAACAATTTCGTTGCCGTTCACATCGATAGCCACGCGTTTAATCGTTTCACGTTTTACGATATTCGTTTCAAGTTCAATCGTTGAATACGTGATTCCCGATTGCAGCTTAATCGTTGCACGGCCTTCATAACCTACGCCCTCGGCGCGGTTAAGCTGGATTAGTGTTGGTTGATAACGCATTAATTTTGCCCCTTAACCGATTAGGTCTTCGACAAAATCAACGTTGTTTGAAGCCCAAACAACTAACGCGGCTACTGCGGCGGCAATGCCAGCGGTTTTTAATTGTGCTTTACTCATTTTCAGTTTTTCCTTTCAGTTTAGATAATGCGAATTTCACAACAACAAACGCGGTTACTGTGGCTACTGCTCCAATGGCTAATGATTTTTTGTCCACGTATTACCCTTATGTCTCTTTGTTTCATCGCGGTTCGGGTATTCACTAAACGAAAGTGTTTCGGTTTACGGCAAGCACAAAAAAAGGGCGTTAACCTATTAGGTTAAAAACGCCCCTTTTTGGTGTGTTATTTTGGGTTTACCAGCGTAATTTTCCGCTTTTTACATTGCCGATACCCGGCGATTTATAGAAGTATTCAAGCGGCTGCAGCGCCTTAATTTCATCTTCATGTACTTCAATTTCTTTACTCATGCGCTCGGCATCTGCTCTGCTTGGCTGCATACCCACCCATTTGTAAGGAGATTGAGATAAAACCGTTTTACTCATTTCGGTGCAGCGCTGGCCTACGGTATGCACTACAAAACCAAACTTACGCCCGACCGACAAAAGCCAACCAAACACGCTTTTTTCTTTTCCTACCGACTCCGTTACCTGTGGATTTTCTTCACAAACGAGGTGCAATAACTTGGCGTGTTTACCGTTACCGAATCGCTTCATAATTTCGCAATAGGTAAGGAAGTTTTTGCGGTTTTCCGGCACGGTTAGCGCAATCTTAAACCCTTGTCTTGTCTTGCGGCCTGCGGCTATGGCGGCGGCAAACTTTGAAAAGGATGTATAGCGGCGCACTTTTCGCCCCTGAATTTCTTCATAGTCGATATGTGGGTCCCAAAGTGCCACTTGGTCAGTGGGCTTGATATTGCCAAACTTTTTAACTGCGCTTGTTTTACCGCTACCCGTTCCCCCCACATACAAGCAATGTAAGGCTTTTAATTCGTTGTTTGCGTTAATTGGCTTCATGCTGCTGCTTGCTCCGGCTCTGCGTCATTGGCCTGCACCTTTTGACGCTGCTTGGCGCGTTTTGCATCTTCAGCGGCTTGCTTGTCTTGCGCTCGTAATTCTTTCACGCTGGCAACGGTTGACTTGCTCAGCATGTAAAGCCCGATAATGCCCATAATTTCGGCTTTGTATTTACCAAACAACGCGGAATGAATGTCAAAACCATCCGGCAAATATTTCACCACGGCGGGTGCTAAATATTCAGCGGTGGTGTGCTTTTCGTCTTCTGACAGCGTAAAGCGCTTATGTGCGCCTAACTGGATTCCAGTTTCATACATACCAAGCGCTTGTATAACCGTTTCTACGGCTTGCTGATGCCGCTTTTGTTCGCGCTCAGCTTCCGCTTCGGCTTCACGCTCTTTTTCGGCCTCTGTTTGATACTGCGGCGCTGTATCGGGGTCGAAGTCTTCACCGCTTTCCGCGTCTTCGGCTTCAAGGTCTTTTAACACGTTAGTGAATCCGGTTTCATCGTATCCCGTTTCAAATTCGGTTTCGGTGTGTAGTTCGGTTTGCTCAGTTTCGTTTTTCATTGTACTGCTCTCTCAATGCTAATTAGGTTTAAAGTGCAACGGCCAGCGCTGCACCCAATAGGCCACCCACGACAACAAATAAGCTAATAGGCTTCGTTTCTGGCTCTTTTTCGGTTTCTTCTGTCGGTGTTTCGGTTTCGGGTTCGTTAACCGTAGAAACCGCGCTTTCATTGGTTTCCAGCACTTCGGCGGGTTCGCTTTTTTCGGCTTCGGTTACGGCTTCGACCGCTTCGGCGGGTTCTGGCTTTTCGGCTTCCACTTGATTAACCAGGGGGGTTAATTCTTCAATGGTCTGCACCATTTCAGCGCGGATTTTGGTTTGTCGGGTATCTCCGGCGCGTTGGTCTGTGCCGCATTCATCACACATTGTGTAATATCTGCCGGAACGTTTACCGCGTGGATTGTGAACGGTAGCAGGCAAGCCACAATCACAACGTATTACACCAATGACAGGGTTTTTGCTGCTTCGGTTTGGGATAGTGCCAATTTGCACTCCCTTTGCGTCAAGAAAAGGAACATTAGCCATGAAGCGCCCCCACTAAAATGGTGTTTAAGGTGCTTTGTTTGGCAGCCATGCGCTTAATCACTCCGGCGGCCATTAGTGGGTTCATCTTTTCCGCTTTTTGGCGGTCTTGCTCAATTTCTCGCGCTAGTTGTTGCGCTTGCTCTTTTAAACTCATGTGTACTACTCCGCTCACATTTCGACTTTTAAAAAATTAACTCACGATTCAACGCAATAACGTTGTTAACTTTCCACCCATGCACTTTTGCTTTCCTTTCGGCTTCGCGGTCATTTTCCGCAAGCACAAACACGGAATCTGATTCATGGGCTTTACAAACAACCCTCGTCCTAAAAACCTCATATAGCCTGTCGTTTGCTTTTTTCTTCTCTAAGCCTTTTTCTTGCATTACCCGCTGGATGTCTAACGCCAAAAGTTGCGCCAATTTTTCAATATCTTCTTTTTGCATTTACTTTTCTCACACTAAAATTATGTCGTGACTTTCCGGCGGCAAAGGATCACTTAACACCTGTTGCCAGTAACAATCTAAAGCGGCTTTTTGTTCGGCCACCTTGTTATAAATCGCTTGCCCTTTCGACTTTGCCCAATGTGATATTTTGCGGGTTTCGGTTCTAGCAAACTCTTTTGTATGTTCAAGAATGTCGGCTTTCCAACCCTGCTGGGTTACTGCGTTTTCAATAAACGCATTCATCTGCTTTATGTTTCTAAAAGTGATTTTGTATTTATTCGCCCATGCATTGTTTTGCCTTGCCGCTTCGAGCTTTTCGCGTGTTGATTCAGCGCTTTGTATTTGCTTTTCTAATCTGGCTAAAAGCTGTTGCCTTTTTTGGGCTGGCACATTTTTGTAATTAAGCGTTCGAGCCCTTTGGTTTACTGCGTCTTTTTGCTTTTCTTTGATGTGCTTAATTGCGTTTTTAATGCTTTCTTGCTTCTGTTGAATCTGCTGTCCTACGTTAGCAACGAAACGGCTCATGATCGCCGCGTCATACTCTGCTATACATTCCCACTTTGGCGCACGTGCGCCGCTAGATATTCCGTATCTGTTGCCAATTATGCGCCCTTGGCTATTAGCAATTTCGCCCGTATTACGGTCTACGGTTTGCGCGCCTTTTGTCATGTAACCTAGCGCTTTCATCAGATAACCAGCGGCCTTTTGCTCACTTCTGATTTTTTCAAGCTTGGCGTAACCGTTACCCCATAGTTGTTCAATCTGTTGCGCCCAACCGCGAAAGAATAGCTTTTCAACTTTCCAGTCTAAAAGCATGTGAACGTGTGGGTTCGTGCCAGTTATGGTGCGTACTTCCTCACCTACACCATTTGTGATTACTTCAACTTTGTCGGGATTCTCGGCCACCCAAACGTAATTGATTTTTTTAGCTATTGGTTTAGCACCTACTTTCGAATGCTTAACGCCTACATAAGTAGGTTCGAAGCGTTTAGGCTCCCAAATATCAAGCATCCCTTTTTTTTCTTCGTCTGTCGGTTGCCAAGTCCAGCCCCTCTGGTACTTCTTTTGAAGTGCATCCATAAAACGAGAGACTTCTTTGCCTATGGTGCTTTCTGTTTTCCACTCAATACGGCAAAAATCACCATCAGCCTTTACGCCATTTGAACATTCGCCAGCAAAGGCTAGTTCTCCACCTTGGCACGTTAGTTTTGTGATAGCTTCGCGGCGCTCAGCATCAAATGTCAGTGTTAAGAAAGTGCTGTAACCACCTTTTTTCGCTGCCATAAATGCGCCACTGTCAATAATGTTTCTTGCGGCGCGGTCTGTTAGCGCTTCTGTGGCTCTCTCTCCCGCCTGCGGCGGTGGTGCATCCCCCTGACGGGTAAATGATTCGATACTAACCCGGTATTCTCCTGACCACTCACGTTCGTAAAAACGCGCTACTGCAGGGCGCTTATTTAACGTTTTATCGTGTGTCGGACATTTGCGGGTATTGACTAGCCTATTGTCCTCAGCCCTTTGGGGCTGGCCTGCGGCGCAAATGCTGCGCAATTGGAGTTCGGATAAATCACGCTTTTTGCGCTCACCCGCTAAGAATTGATTTTTGCGATTTTCATCCCACTGATTTTCGACACAAAAAAACCGACTGCTTAAAGTCGGGTGCGTGTCGATTGACATTCTGTCGAAATCTATAAACGGGGGCGGCTCCCAATGTTTCTTTTTGGGCTTGCTAACTGCACTCTTTGCTCTTTTGCTCTGCTCTTTTTTTTCAAGCTTACGCAAAAAGCCAGCCCCGAAAGAGCCAGCTTTGTTTGAAGATTCGTATTTTAAGATAGGGTAAACAGACATAAAGCCACCCTAAAAGCTGAAACACCAAAAAGCAGAAAACAGAACACAAGTAGCGCAGCACCAAATAGAGAAACACCTCCATAATATTTGTGCTCTTCAACCGCAAGGCTACCCGCAATAACTAAAAATACTGTCGAGCAAATAAAACAATCTACTGCACTCATGGTTAAAGCCCTGCCGTATCACGTGCAACGCTACCGTCGCGATTACGGGCGCAAGTTGGCATATCAACGCGGCGCGTTAGAATGCCACTTGCTAAAATCTCACGTGGTGAATAGTCACAAGGCACACCCGTTAGCCAAACAACGCCGCTACCATCTTCATTAAACTCCAGCACTTGCAGAACCTGAATAAGCGACAAAGCCCCACCCAAACGGGCAGACTCGACAAAGGGAACATAAACATAAAAACCAGCATCTACCGTCTTCATTTATGCCACCTCACCAAACAGTAAACCTCTAGCACGTTCACCCGCTTGTTTAGCTTCATCACCGACCATTTCAAACAATCGGCTTTTACGCTTAATGTCTTTCTTGCTCTGCTCTAGCGCCTGATTTTTTGTGTTTTTTGGTTGTGACAATCTGTCACGAATGGCGGCCAAATGTTTAAGTGCGCGGGGTCTGCTTTCAGGCTTTATGCGCATATCAATGTGCGCTGTGTCTTCTGGGCGCATTCTTGGACGTGGTGGTAATTGATTTTCCTGCAAAGGCATTCCAACCGCCTCGGCTGGAATGTCGTAATCTAAGCCAGCTACTAAACCACCCATTACGCCGCCTTACGCGCATTCGCGCTATCAATGGCTTTAAAGAAGTTTTTAGCGTGGACTTTTTTGACAATACCAATGTAAACATCTTGGTTGTACAACTCGATACAACCTAGCTTTTCGTTTTGTTCGTAGCGTGTGAAATTGGTTTGTGTCTCTGCACCGTCGATGATGAAAATAGTTCGTTCACCTGACGTTAATTTATGAATGAGCATAATTGATTTTCCTTTTCCCCGCCGCTTCCCTTGGGGGTTAGCGTCCGGCTGTACTGCTCAACTCAACCGAACGCTAACAAGGAAAGAAGCTAAAATTAATTAGGTGCGCTTGGGTTACTGGCGGGTAAAGACTGCTGATAGATAACCGGGTTCGCCGCAAGCGCGTTTAAACAATACTCAATGACCGTTTAGTATGCAACACCCGTTAACGTTGCCAGCGGTTGACTAATGAACTAATCTAATGATGCTGATAGATAACCGGAATTGTAAAAATGCTAACCACTGTGGAATTACTAAACCGCGTGAAGGCCGCGTATGGCCTTGAATCTGATTATTCGCTTGCAAAGAAACTTTCGATAACACCCCAAGCTGTAAGCAAATACATGAAAAAGCGCTCGTTTTTAGATGATAGAGTTTCTTTCATCGTTGCCGAACTTCTAGACCTCAACCCCGCGTATGTCGTAGCCTGTACCAATATGGAAAGGGCAGAAAAGAAGGAGGACAAAAACGGCGTATCCTTCTGGATGCGCTACGCGTAGAACATTTTAAATCGTGACAATCTGTCACAACCCTCCAAAGTGTAAATGTTTGTAAATATTGGCGTTTTTCTAAACTGGAATGCGCCAATAATATACATTATGCGCAATTATGTATATGGACGATTAGGGCGAAAATGTCACTTTATTCGGATGTTTTGTTGGCTGTGATTACTTACAGACTTTTATGCGTGGCTGCTTGTGTTTGCTTATTGTCGGTACTGGCGTTTGTGCGGTTACATCTCACATACGTCAGCACTTTTAATTCAAAACTGCTCAGTTAATTTGATTTGGACGTAATAAATTGAATCGTGCGCTACGTAAAATCTGCAGTACTATGTCCCTGATATTTTAATTTCATTCACGTAGCGCACGGTATGTTTTTGCGCCGTTTTGTTGATAAAAAAGTTAAACTATTTTGAGGCATTTATTATTAGGTTAAACAACTGAGCATTTTATAAAAGCTCATTGATTTCTTGATATTGATGTTTCTATCTTGCTTGTTGGTTTTTTACTGCGTTATTTAATATGTGATTTCATCTCTATTATCTATGCCGCAAATGACTATAAATGTTTTAAGCTCATAGCTTATTTAGATGCTCTTCTTAAACTAGAGGTATTTGATTACCTGACGTTTAAGTTAATCACCGCAATTACCATACACAGCTATTTAAGGCTTTTTTATAAACCTGCGTTCTCAATGCAGCACGTCTATCCATAACGGCTATGCAAAGAATGTAATTCAACTGTGGCAAATCACTAATGCGAAATCGCAGTCACAATCTTCATTACGTAGCTACTCCTTATTGTCTTGGTGGCAACGCAAACCAAATTACTAGAACGTGTGATCGTATATACGTTTCTGTGCATATAAAGCGTTAGCTACTAGTAAACGCATCGCTAAGGAAAGTTATGAAAATTCAAAGTTTTAAGGCTGAAGGTTTAGCGCAGTTGTCATATTTGGTTTCAAGTGGACAATTTGCGTTTGTAGTTGACCCACAATTAGATATATCCACGTATATCGATGCTGCAACAAGTCTTAATGTAAAAATAGACTGCATATTTGAGACCCACCGTAACGAAGATTTTATATCAGGCGCTGCAGCGTTGGCACAGCGTCTTGATATACCTGTTTATCACGGGCCGAACGCTGACGAAAATGTTGAATATGCTTCTTACACCAGTGATGGTGATAAATTCAACGTTGGAGATTTACTTGTATCCGTATTAGAAACGCCTGGTCATACTAAAGACAGTATCTGTCTAGCCGTATCTGATACTGCTATAAGCGACGAAGTTATTGCGGTGTTCACCGGCGATACATTATTTGTAAATGATGTAGGTAGAACTGACTTTTATCCTAATGAAGAACATGAAATGGCGGGACGCTTATTCGAAAGTCTTCAGAAGTTGTCACGCTTACCCGAATCGGCTGTTATTTATCCAGCGCATGGTGCAGGTTCAGTTTGTGGTGGAGGTATGGCAGACAGAGAGTTCTCGACTATCGGATATGAGCGTAGGAATAACCCCAAGTTCTCAATCAAAGACAAGCAACGCTTCATTGAAGAAAAGGTACAGGAAACACATTACTATGCGCCCTACTTCGAAAAAATGGAAAAATGCAACGTTAAAGGTGAGCTTTGTACTATAGATATCACCTCTCCTGCTTTCATTGGTAATTTCGATCCTTTTGAACTTTCAAATCAATGTTATAACAATGAAATAAAGATAATAGATGTAAGGACTAAAGATGAGTTTTGTAGCACTCATATAGATGGCAGTTTGTTCTTTGGTGAAGGTTTGGTTTCATCATATGCAGGTTGGTTTCTAAAGGATAACGACAAGATCATTGTAGTCGCTAATAGTGGTGAACACGCCAGTTCAACAGTGTTGCAGCTACGTCGGATGGGTTTTAATAACGTTAATGGCTATATTATCAATGTGCCTGTATTAACTGGTGACGCTAACGTCGATAAAGGATTGTGTTCCTTAAGTCTCACCAGTGCAAAAGCCGTTAAAGTACACTTTGATAGTAATAGCAGTGACTGGGTTTTATTGGACGTTCGAAAACAAGATGAACGTGACAGTGTGGCAATTAATGGGTCGACGCATGTTTATCTGGGTCATCTTAGTTCATCAATTGGAGGTTTTGACAAAAACGTTAGGTACACAGTTTATTGTGGGTCGGGTGTCAGGGCCACGACAGCGGCCAGCGTTCTTAGACAAGCAGGTATAAAAACTGTGGATGTGATGGAAGGTTCGATGAAAGCATGGCAAAAGCTTAGCTAAACTTATCGATAAGTATATGTAACAAGCCTAGATCACCATTATTATTTAACTGTTCTTTAAATAGCCAGCTAAGTGAAGCGTACCATTTAGCTGGCTTTCGCATTTTACTGACCAGATATATCAGTCCTCTTTAAGGATTTGATGGAAGTGCTTTACTCGCTCTATATCATTGTCATAGTTCATCAATAACTTATTTCTCTCAAAACTGTGCTCTGCCATGCGTATCGCCTCTGATTTAAAATCATCGTTTAGGTTATTGAAGCATGTCTTTAGGGTGGTTAACGACTTTTGAATTCTTATAGCGACTTCTATATTGGCGCCACCATCTCGCGCTATAGATGTGTATGCGTCGTCGTATAGGTCGGCAACGTTCAACTCAGGCACAGAAATACGATCATACTTTGCAGTCTCGCTCTTTTTTTCCTTTTGTGTTTTCGGGCTGTCTTCGAATTGCTTTCGCCACATAAGCATTAATCGTGTAATGATGCTAATAGTATTTATTGCCGTACCGTGATCATTGACGGATGGCGACAACGCTCTTGATGCTATCTCAGCCAGTACGATAAAGCCGAAGCGCGGGTCTGCCTCAAAGGAGCGGGCTTCTCCAATAGTGAACGCGCTAATTACATCCTTGGTTTGTTCATCTTTATTAACGTAGGCTATGGGGCGCTCTGGTGTCACAAACTCACCCGGCAGCATGGCAACATTTATAAAACAGTCATTACTTTCAGCCCAGCGCTGTAGTTTTGCAATATCTATTAACTGAATGTAGCCTACTTGCTCGGTAAAAATAGCGTGAGCCCCCTGCTCTTTTACTTGTCCCTGTGGGACTGCGCCCAAGCAAGGCATATCAATTCTGTTTTTAATGGCACGAGTTGTTGCGTGCTCCACTTTCAGTAGTGTTGAGCCTACGCGCCCTAAGCGTGCTACGCTGTCTACCCAACGTATAAACGTTAAGATAACAATGATGAAAGCCACACAGGTCAGACAGAATAAAATGAACAATCCCGCTTCATCGAAGAACGCCTGAGTCATTGCAGTAAGTGCAACAGCACTATATATAAATGCGCCTATAAAAACTGAGAGCGCATTTTGTGAGACGTCGTCTGATATTATAAGGCTTAAAGAACGAGGTGTAGATGATTGGCTCGCTGACGCGTAAGCATTGACCATAGTGCCTGCGGAAAACGTAGCTATAACCATCATACTTGATGCCATTATTGAGAGTAGCGTTTCAACAGAATCGGGCTTTATCTCAGGGATATGTTCGGCAAGTGATGTACCGTCAGCAACTTTAGCTATAAAAACCGCGAAGATAGAAAGCAAACAAAAGCCAAGAGGCTTCACCCAAAGCTTCTCTTTTAGACTGTATAAAAGAAAACGTAGCCTATCTACGGTTATCGGTGCTTCCACAACACACTCCTTGTATTTTCACTTTATTTCATACGCAACAGTAGCGGCGAATGATTAACTATAGTTTTTATTTAGCGGTAATGATGCCTTAGCGATCTATGTTTCTAGTTTTGCCCACACGCCATATCGCGCTTTACTCATCGGTAGCGCTTTTTCTATTTCCGGCGCAACGCTTGGAGCAATAACGTACATTTTCCCAATTCTTTTCCCATTTTTTGCGCCACGTAAATGGTCGTTGGCAAACCGGACATATCTTTGTGGGTAAATCAGACTTCTTCATTTTTGGTTAGCTTTGATAGAAATATTGCAGCATCTTGCTTCATGGTCTCGATGTTTTCTTCCTTCATTCGTCCATAGGTTTTGTAAATCATGGCCATTCGATGATTGTTACTCAGTTTTTCTTTGTGCTTATCAATAAAGTGCCAATACAAATAGTTGAATGGACAGGCTTTCGGCCCCGTTTTTTTCGAAACCTGGTATCCACAGTTCTTGCAATAGTTGCTCATTTTGTTGATATAACTACCGCTCGCGACATAAGGCTTACTCGCTAAGTTGCCGCCATCGCTATACAGAATCATGCCTGCTACGTTAGGAAGCTCAACCCACTCGTAGGCATCGGCGTATACCAACAAATACCATGCTTGAACCTCTTCTGGGTTAAGTTCGGTCAACAAGCTGAAGTTACCAATTACCATCAAACGCTGTATGTGATGGGCGTAAGCGTTTTGTTGCGTTTCTTTAATGCATTGCCGCATGCAATTCATATTCGTTTGTGCGTTCCAGAAGAACGAAGGTAGTGAGCGGCTGTTATTAAAGTAATTATCAGTTTTCAAATTTGGCATAAAGTGCCAATAGAAACCTCTAACATACTCGCGCCAGCCTAGGATCTGACGTATAAATCCCTCGGCAGAATTTAGAGGTACTTGTCCTGCGTGGTAGGCTCGCTCAGCAGCGTGGATAGCCTCGCTAGGTGTTAACAAACCGCAGTTCAGATAAAAGGCTATATGAGAGTGGTAAAGCCAAGGCTTACCTTCCACCATGGCGTCTTGATACTGACCAAAATTAGGTAATCTTTCTTCTATAAAAGTATTTAAGACGCTGAGTGCGCCTTTTCGAGTTACCGCAAAGTGGAAGTTATCTATATCGCCAAAGTGATCGTCGAACTCCTCTTTCACAAGGCCGATAACATCTGCTGTTATGTCGTCAATTTCAAACGTCGAGTGTTTAGGAACCTTATGAGTTTCAGGCATAGATTCACGATTTTGCGCGTCATAATTCCACTTACCCCCGATGGGGTTCTTACCTTCCATTAGTATGTTGTGCTTGCGGCGCATCTCACGGTAAAAAAACTCCATACGAAGTTGTTTTTTGCCGTTTGCCCAATCGGTAAATTCCTGAGGGGTGGATAAAAAACGATTGTCATCGCAAATCGTAACAGGAACCCCAAGGGTATTTTCCCATTGCTCCATGCTTTTAAGCAGGCGGTATTCACCGGGCATGGTCACTCTTACTTCATCAAACGTGTTTTCGTTAAGCGCGTATTTTACCTGGGCGAGTAAACCGCCTTGATTGTTTTCGTCGTTATAATGAACGTAGTTAACGTTAAAATTGTCGTCGCGCAACGCTTTGGCAAAATGACGCATAGCACTAAACAAAAACGCTATCTTCTTTTTATGGTGTTTTACGTACGTGGCTTCCTCACGCACTTCCGCCATTAATATGGTGTCTTTACTTTTTACTGCATTAGCTATTGCCGGTAATGTTTCGGTAAGCTGGTCGCCTAAAACTAAGATAAGTGCCGCCATACCCTACTCTTTTATTTGTTGAAAAGCGTCAAGTGCACGCTGACGCGACGCTTTCAAATCAACAATAGGCTTTGGGTATTCCTTGCCAAGCTCAATGCCTGCCTCTTTCAATATGGCGTTTGGAGCTTCCCAAGGCTTATGAATGTATTTGTCTGATAACTTATTCAACTCGGGGCAGTACTTGCGAACGTATTGCCCTTTGCTATCAAATTTCTCACCTTGCAGAATTGGGTTAAATATCCTGAAGTAAGGTGCTGCATCGGCACCTGAGCCCGCTACCCATTGCCAGCTGGCGCTATTGCTGGCAAGGTCGGCATCTAGCAATGTGCCCCAAAACCATCGCTCGCCTTCGTGCCAACTGAGCAGTAAGTTTTTGACCAAAAACGAGCCCACAATCATACGTACTCTGTTATGCATGTAGCCTGTTTGCCACAGTTCGCGCATACCCGCGTCGACGATAGGAATGCCAGTTCTGCCTGTTTGCCATGCTTTAAGTGCCTTAGCGTCAGTACGCCAGGGAAACTTGTCAAATTTATCGTTAAAGTTTTTATTAGGCAGGGTCGGAAAATGGAACAATAAGTAATAGCTAAACTCCCGCCAACCAAGCTCACTTAAATAAGTTTCAATGCTCTTGTCTTCGCTATTTCCGAATTTGTCTTTAATCGCATACCAAACTTGATTTGGCGACACTTCCCCGAAATGTAGGTGGGGAGATAAGCGAGATGTACCTTTTGCAGATGGTATATCTCTTCCATCTTTATACTTTCGCGCTGAATTTTGAATAAAGTCAGCTAGGTTATCAGCGGCGCCGTCTTCACCTGGAGCCCACGTTTTGGCGATGGTCTCATCCCACTTGATAGTGGGTAACAAACGTAAAGATGCTAAATCATCACCTTCATTACTTACATCGGCATAAGTAATACGTGCTGGCGGTGCTTTGGGGTAACGAGGCTCTTCAATCTGTAAACAGCCTTTTTTGTAGTATGGGGTAAAGACTCGGTACGGTGTACCGTCTTTCTTTAGAACCTTCATGGGTTCCCACAATAAACTACCGTTAAAACTGTGAGCTTCGTAATCACTATCGATAAGTGTTTTCTTAATCCCTTTATCCCGATTTATTTGCCACGGTTCGTAGCACCGATTCCAGAAAATACCCTTGGCATCAAATGACGCCATTAACTTGGGAATAAGCTTCTGAGGATCACCCTTAAATATTTGTAGATGCCCGTTCAGGCGTTTATTCAACGACACTAGCGAATGATGAAGCCACCATTTGCTGGCGCCTCCTGGTTCTCTTCCGTTAGGCGTTGTGTCATCGTAGATGTAGATGGGAACTATTTTTCCCATGTCGCAAGCAGCGTTTAATGCCGGATTGTCTTTTACACGAAGGTCTTGTCTAAACCACATGATACTAACAGGAACGGTCACTTTTTTTCCTCAGGCGTTGCGCCAAATTTTTATATTATTCGTATTGCATGTATTACGGTAATAAACGGGTTCAGGATCCGTATAAACAGTAAAAAAGTGCTCTAAATTAGTATGATAAACAATCACACTCAACAACAGTGTTCAAACCTTAATCAACGAGGTTTGTTCTGGTTTCGACATGACCTAAGACTTCATGATCAAGCCGCCATCGCCGCGCTTTGTAAAAAAGTTGCTCAAATTACTTTTGTCTACATCTTAGATGATAAGAATTTCAGCCCAAATGAGTTCGGATTGTCTCCAATGGGACAACACAGGCATACATTCTTGTTGCAGACTTTAGAAGATTTAAAACGCCAGTTGGCTGGCTTAGGTCATGAGCTACTCGTACTAAAAGGCAAGACGGCAGAGTGCCTGGCGAATCTTTTTCAGGCGGGCCAATATACCCATATAGGTGTTAGTCAACATTGCGGTTATGATGAAACTGCTCAATTAAACGCAGTAAAGCGTTTCTCTAATTCATTGACTGTGGTTGAAACCCCAACGTTCGGGTTGTTTGATGTTTCGACATTACCATTCAGCATTGAAGATATGCCTGATGTTTTCAGTCCGTTCCGCAGAAAAATAGAGAAGCATAGTGAACCTTTACCGGTTCACGATGCGCTAGCGTCTTTACCCGACGCATTTACGCCCCCGTTGGATGAGTCATTTCATTTAACCCTTGATATTGATTTACCCGCGCCATCAGAAACATCATTTGTAGGAGGTGAAACAGCGGCGCTATCCCACTTAGGCACTTACCTCTTCGACTGGCAGTCGGCGTCTTCATATAAAGAAACGCGAAATGCGCTTGATTCTTGGCAAGACAGTACTAAGTTCTCGGCCTGGTTAGCTAACGGTTCACTTTCTGCGCGAGAAGTCGTTAGGCAAGTACAGCTTTTTGAAGCAACAGTCGAGAAAAACGATTCCACTTATTGGATTTACTTTGAGCTACTGTGGCGAGAATTCTTTCACTGGTTGCAGTATAAATATGGAGCAAAATGGTTTCACTTCAGTGGGATTCAGGGGAAAACGCCATCTACACAACATTGTCCAGAAACGTTTAGACTTTGGTGTGAAGGTAAAACAGGCTATCCAATTGTAGATGCGTGTATGCGACAGCTTGCTGAAACGGGATACATGTCTAACCGCGGTAGACAACTAGTAGCAAGTTGTTTTGTGCACGAACTTCGTCAAGACTGGCGATATGGCTCAGCGTGGTTTGAGCATCAACTCATTGATTACGAAGTGGGAAGTAATTGGGGAAATTGGCTCTACCTTGCTGGTGTTGGCAGTGACCCTCGCGGACACAGACAATTCAACTTGATAAAGCAAACAGAGATTTACGACCCCAAGGGCCAATTCCGTAAAAAGTGGTTATAGGTTATATGTTCTATGGTGCCAGATAACCCTAAACCGTCCATTACGATTATATGGTTTAAGCGAGATTTTCGCCTGCGTGATCATGAGCCACTTTTTCGAGCTGTAGAAGCGAAAGAAAATATATTGCCGCTTTTTTGCTGGGAACCATCGCTTATTGAAGACCCACATATGGACGTTCGCCATTGGCGATTTGTTCAGCAAAGTATCGACGATATTAACAACCAGCTTCCTGCACCTGCCCGTATTTTGACGTTGCACTGTGAAGTGATAGATGCATTTAAATTTATTGCTCGGTATTACACCATTTCTGCGGTTAGGAGTTACCAGGAAATAGGCCTAAAGGTTACGCATAACCGTGATGTGAAAGTGGCTAACTATCTGAATAATAGAAATATTGCTTTGAAAGAAAGCCAGTTTGGAGCAGTAATTCGAGGTTTGCCCCATCGAGCTCAATGGCAGTCGAATTGGGAGCACCATTTTACAACAAGCACTTACGATTTTGATATAAACAGTGCCAACTGGGTCGCTTGGACGCAGCATGCCGCGATAAAAGATGCTGAAAAGAATTTCGACGACATCGCCGGTGATAGAGCGTCTATTAGCCGCCAATTTGACCCTAACTCAGTCTACGAAACCAACCTTCGTCCCGAGGTCATCGCGCACCTAAGTGAACTTGAAGCTATGCAACCTGGCGGTGAAAAACGTGCATGGCATGTGCTGAAAGACTTTTTTAAACGTCGGGGGAAGTTTTACCATCAGCATATATCGATGCCAGAGAATGCGAGGCGAGCATGCTCTCGATTGAGTCCATATTTGGCTTGGGGCAATATATCAATCAAGCAAGTTTACCAAAGTGTTTTGCAGCAAAAACAAGTGAAGAAGACGTTAACGGCCGACGAAGGAAAACAATGGGGGCGTGCCCTTTCTGCATTAACTTCCAGACTTCACTGGCATTGCCACTTCATCCAAAAATTTGAAAGCGAGCACAGTATAGAATGGCGCCCAATGAACCGTGCCTATGAGAACTACCCTTTTATTGACGGCCCTGAAGCTGAGCGTCGTTTTTATCGTTGGAAAACCGGCCTAACTGGCTATCCACTGGTTGACGCCTGTATGCGAGCGTTGAAGTATACCGGTTATCTAAATTTTCGCATGCGCGCTATGATCACTAGTTTTCTGTGCCATCACTTAAATGTTCATTGGCTAAAAGCTGCGCATTACCTAGCTACGCAGTTTTTAGATTTCGAGCCAGGTATTCACTATCCACAAATTCAAATGCAAGCCAGCGTAACAGGTATCCACACCGTGAGGTTGTACAATCCTGCTACACAATCAAAAAAATTAGATCCAGAGGGTCTATTCATAAGAAAGTGGGTGCCAGAGCTTAAATCATTGCCTGGCGACGCAATACACGCGCCGTATCTATTGCCTCCTCTAGAGGCTCAAATGCTCGACTTTGACCTAGAGCGAGACTATGTCGCGCCCATTATTAATATTGCTATTCATAGCCAGAGCACGGCTAAGCGACTATGGGACTTTCGAGACAGAGATGATGTGGTTAAAGAAGCGCAGCGCATAGTGAAACGTCACACCATGCAAAATAGCCCCAGTCGAGCATGGCTTAAAACTAAGCTAGACCATTAGGCCTAGCGGTTATTTTTTCGAAGCCACTCGTTTAAAAGTTTAATTTGTCCGCACTTGTATGCCGCGTACATAAGTCTCATGGCGTTCGACATTGCTTCACTATCTGTCCAACCCGTCTTGTCGCGTATTTCGTCATAACACGCTTTTGCTTCTGGGCTCACATAGCCTCTTACTAGCTTTTTACCCGCGTCTTTTTGTCTTTCTCTGAAACGTCGCTGTTTATCTGCATTGGCTTTAGCTCTATCTGCTGCACTTTTCTTAATGATCTTTTTCGTCGTTTGTTCTGTCATAGTTTTCACATAAAGTTACGTTATGGTAGAGCCTAAAAAGTTAGGGTCTGCACATATTTCATACGCCTAGCGTGATATTTATACAGGCCCAAGTAACTAAAGCTATATTAGCACGCGTTTTTCTTCAGAAAAATGACTGTTCAGAGTTGTTTGGCGTACAACTGTTCGCTAAATTAGCACCGTCACTTAAATAACAGCAACGAGTTGGGAATGTCAGAGAAGAAAAACAGTTTTAATAGAGAAGATTTATTGGCGTGTAGCCGTGGTGAAATGTTTGGACCAGGTAATAGTCAACTTCCCGCCCCTAACATGCTTATGATGGACCGTGTAGTTTCAATCACAGAAGATGGCGGCGAACATGGCAAAGGCGAAATCATCGCAGAATTGGATATTACCCCGGATTTATGGTTCTTTGACTGTCACTTTCCGGGCGACCCGGTAATGCCAGGCTGCTTAGGCCTAGACGCGATGTGGCAACTGGTTGGCTTCTTCTTAGGTTGGAGTGGCGGCCCAGGTAAAGGTCGTGCACTGGGCGTAGGTGAAGTTAAATTTACCGGGCAAATACTGCCAACAGCTAAAAAAGTTACGTACAAAATCACTATGAAGCGCGTGATTAAGCGCAAACTGTTCATGGGCATGGCTGATGGTACTGTAGAAGTTGATGGCCGTGAGATTTATGTAGCGAAAGATTTGAAAGTTGGCTTGTTCCAAGATACGTCAAACTTCTAAGCTGTCTTTATTGAGCTTTAAGGTCAAATAATCTCGACCTACAAAAAAGCCCCTTTTCAGGGGCTTTCCTTTTTGCATAATCAGTTCATAAAAGAGAAGTGTTATTTAACACTTAAACCTAAGTGTCTGTCTTCTACTGCCTCGCGCCATCCACCTAACCACTGTGAACGTGCATCGTTTTGCTGAAATGGACAATTTTCCTTTGAACGACCGCTAATGCCAGCTTGA
>Ga0208302_100106_pt1 | contig 27019 bp, 16 predicted proteins | sample 29_taG_FD_184103 | JGI IMG/M metagenome (GOLD analysis project Ga0208302, IMG submission 184103) | Marine viral communities from Cariaco Basin, Caribbean Sea - 29_WHOI_OMZ (SPAdes) (version 2) | ecosystem: Environmental > Aquatic > Marine > Oceanic | place: Caribbean Sea: Cariaco Basin... | reverse complement strand
ATCAACGCTTTTTAATGTATAGATAACACAAGTTTTGCCCGGGTGGTGAAATTGGTAGACACAAGGGATTTAAAATCCCTCGCTCTAACGAGCGTGCCGGTTCAAGTCCGGCTCCGGGTACCATTATAGTAGTACGAAAAACCGCAAACCAACTATGGTCTGCGGTTTTTTTGTGTCTGTTATTTTTTAAGCAGCCTTCTTAGAATGACGCTCCTCCCCTCCCTATACGTTAAGTCAGAAAACCTCTTTCTCCATGCGATGCTCAATGTCGGACACTGATACAATGGCGATAGACTAAAGCGTGTCAGTAAACTAATATAGTGCGCAAGATGCATTAAACCAATAACACGATAACTATCAGTTCCTACAACTATCAATCCTTCAACTATAAATCATAGACTCAATTAAGGAAACACCCTGACATGGCTGCAACTCCTATTTCCCCTATCAGTCAAGCTGAGATCAACAAAGCGGTTTGGAACGCCTGTGACACCTTTCGCGGTGTGATCAGCGCCGATACTTATAAAGACTTTATTTTGACCATGCTGTTTTTGAAGTATCTATCGGATGTGTACCGTGATGAATACAACAGCCTGATGGACGAGTATGGCGATGCCGATTTGGTCAAAGAGCTGATGAGCAACCAGCGCTTTGTGTTGCCCGATGGTGCCAGCTTTTGGGATCTATATCAGCTGCGTCATCAGCCGGGTAACGGTCAGCGTATCGATGAGGCGCTGCATGCGATTGAAGAAGCCAATGGCAATAAGCTCAAAAACGTGTTTCAAGACATCAGCTTTAACACCGACCGCTTGGGTAATGAGAAGAAGAAAAACGAGCTACTGCGGCATTTGCTTGAAGACTACGGCAAAGAGGTGATGAACCTCAGCCCGTCACGGGTCGGTAGCTTGGATGTGATTGGTAATGCCTATGAGTATCTGATCAAGCACTTCGCCGCTGATGCGGGCGCTAGTGCTGGCGAGTTCTACACCCCGCCTGAGGTGTCTACCCTACTTGCGACTATCCTAAATCCTGTCGAGGGCGATGCGATCTGCGATCCTGCTTGCGGGTCAGGTTCGCTACTGATTAAATGCGGGGCGATGGCACGTAAAAACTCTGGCACAAAGAACTATGAGCTGTTTGGGCAAGAGGCGATTGGCTCAACGTGGGCACTGGCAAAAATGAATATGTTTTTGCATGGTGAGGACAACCACCGTATCGAATGGGGCGACACTTTGCGTCATCCGCTGCTGCTTGATGATAAAGGCTCGCTACTGCGCTTCGATGTGGTGACCGCCAACCCGCCATTCTCACTGAGTAAATGGGGTTATGAAGATGCCGCTGATGATGAGCATGGCCGCTTCCATCGTGGCTTGCCGCCTAAGACCAAGGGCGACTATGCGTTTATCACTCATATAATTGAAACCCTAAAAAACGATACCGGTCGTATGGGCGTGGTTGTGCCGCATGGTGTGCTGTTCCGTGGCTCAAGTGAGGGCAAAATCCGTCAGCAGCTGATTGAGGAGAACCTGCTTGATACGGTGATTGGCTTACCGGAAAAGCTGTTCTTTGGTACGGGGATTCCTGCGGCGATATTGGTATTTAAGAAGAACAAAACCGATGATACGGTGTTATTTATCGATGCCAGTTCGGATTATGAATCTGGCTCGAACCAAAACAAGCTGACTGATGAGAATTTGGCAAAAATCATTGAGACTTATAACAACCGTGAGTTCGTTGATAAATATGCCTATGTTGCTAGCCTTGATGAGATCAAGGAGAACGACTTTAACCTCAATATTCCGCGTTATGTCGATACCTTTGAGCCTGAGGCAGAGATTGACCTTGTGGTGGTACGTGAGGAGCGTTTGGCACTCCAATCAGAGCTTGCCAGCTTAGAGACTGAGATGGAAAACTATCTTAAGGAGCTTAGTTATGGTGCCTAATGGATGGAGTTCAACTAAATTCGGTAATCTATTTTCTGTTAAGTCTGGATTTGGCTTTAAGCTTGCAGAATACTCTAAAACAGGCATCCCTCTTATAAAGATTGATAACGTTTCTTATGGTTATGTTAAGTGGGACAATATCAGCTACTTGCCAGAAAGTTACACTGAGTCATATTCTGATATAGTTCTTAAAGAGAACGATATTTTGCTAGCTTTAAATCGCCCTATAACGCAGGGGAAACTTAAGTTAGTTAAGCTGACAGCTAATGATGTTCCAAGCATACTTTATCAAAGAGTTGGGCGTATTGATTTCAATTCTGATGGCTTAGATAAAGACTTTTATTACTATTATTTAAACAGTGCTATTTTTGAATTTGTTTCAAGAAAATCGATTGGTTCAGACCAGCCATTTATAAGTTTAACTGAGTTAAAAAAATTAAAAATTGCTAAGCCCCCTCTACCCGAACAACAAAAAATCGCCAAAATCCTAACCACTTGGGATAAAGCGATTGATACCACTGAGCGTTTGATTGATAACAGCAAACGACAGAAAAAAGCGTTGATGCAGCAGCTATTGACTGGTAAAAAGCGTTTGCTTAATGACAATGGTAAGCCGTTTGATGGTGAGTGGAAAGAAGTTAAGTTAGGCGATTTAAAACTCGATATTAGCGATGGCAACTATTCTGCCAAATATCCTAAACAAGCTGATTTTTTAGATACTGGTATCCCTTTTCTACGAGCCAATAATTTAGATAAGGGTACTATATCTGATAATGATATGAGATTCATTTCACCCAAGCAACATAGCGAAATAACTAAGGGACATTTGAAGAAGGGAGATATTTTACTCTCGACAAGAGGTGAACTTGGTAACGTAGCGTTAGTTCCTGATCGACACATTGGCTCAAATATCAATGCGCAATTAGTAAGAATAAATACTAAAGATAAACTAAACGGTAAATTTCTATTTCAGCTTTTTGATTACTTGAGAGTGACAGGAAAATTCGAATCTTTATCAACTGGAACGGCTTTAAAGCAGTTGCCTGTTGGTAAGCTTAAACAATTGGAGTTTAAACTACCTTTACTTTTTGAAGAACAACAAAAAATCGCTTCGGTATTAACCAACGCCGATAAAGAAATCGACTTGCTCGAACAACAGCTTGCCGATTTACAGCAAGAGAAAAAGGCGTTGATGCAGCAGCTTTTGACGGGTAAGAAGCGGGTGCGGATTGATGAAATAGTATAGCCGTAAATAATTTTATAGCAGGCTGCGTTACAGACACCCTAGCGTCGCTAAAAATAGTTTAAAATGAATTAAAAGCTTATTAGGAGCAAACGACATGAATGTGTCTTACTCACGGCTGATCTTGATCTGTATGGTTTTGCAGCAGGTCACGGCTTAGAAGCTATTAACTTTACTCACTTGCGAAAATACTTATAAAAAGTTGCATTGACACAAAAAAAGCAATCAACTAATCTATAGCCAACATAACCGCCACGCTTAGTGCCCTCTGGGTAACGCGCAACCTTGGCGGTTTTTTGTTGCCTTTTTTATGTCGTAATCGGCTACAATCAATTTAAAAGCGTCACACTTTTCAAGCAATAACTATAAGCATACTCATATGACCAACCCAAGCATTAACTTCAGAGAAGAATTCAGCGCAAAAATCCCCGCCCTTACCTTACTCATGAATTTGGGCTATCGCTACCTCTCCCCTGAGGAATGCTTACAGCTACGCAGTCCTAAAAGCTCAAGTCTACAGACACCAGCCAATAGCAGCAACCAAGTGATGCTATTGCCTATACTGCGTGAGTTTTTAGCTGCTCAAACTTATCCCTTTGAAGGTCAGCAGCACCACCTGTCTGATGCTAGTATCGATAAAATCATTAGCGAGCTTAACCCTGCGATGAACCTAGGACTCACTCGTGCTAATGAGAAGATTTATGATGCCCTACTCTATGGCGTCAGCGTCACCGAATTTATCGATGGCAAAAAATCCTCGCCGACTATTCAGCTGATCGACTGGCAAAACATTGATAATAACGCCTATCACGTGACCGAAGAGATGGTCGTGCAAAACGCTGATGCGACGGGCAACGTCATCCCCGACATTGTCTGCTTTGTAAACGGCTTACCGCTAGTAGTCATAGAGGCCAAACGCCCTGATTCAAACAATCCGCACCAATCCACCAATAGCCAAGCCATATCACAGCACATCCGCAATCAAGGGCAAAAGTACATTCCGCATCTCTTTGCATACAGTCAGCTGCTGCTCGCTATCAATGGTCATGAGGGATTGTACGGTACTTGCGGCACCCCTGAGAAGTTCTGGTCTAAATGGATCGAAGAAGAAATCAGCGAGACTGAGTTTCATCAAATAAAAAACCAGCACTTAGATGATCCTCAAATCGACCACTTGTTTGCACAGCGTAGCGCTTATGATAAACGTGAATATCAATCACTGCTTAATGCTGGCGAGTTAGCCGTGACCGATCAAGACCGTTTGATTATCAGCCTACTACGTCCCGACCGTCTGCTCGATATGACTCGCTATTACACCCTGTTTGATAGTAAGGCAGGTAAGATCGTGGCGCGCTATCAGCAAGTCTTCGGCATCAAAGCCTTAGTTAAGCGCATCAGTCATTTTGATGAGCAAGGAAGCCGTGAGGGTGGCGTGATTTGGCATACCACAGGTAGTGGTAAGTCCTTTACCATGGTGTTTTTATCCAAAGCGCTGATTTGGCTTGAGGATCTTGCCAAGTGCCGTGTGTTTGTCGTGACCGACCGAATAGACTTGGAGAATCAGATCGCCCGTACCTTTATCTCAGCAGGGGCGCTGAGTGATAAAGATCGCCGCCTAGCCAAAGCGCTCTCTGGGCGTGACCTAGCCAAAAAGATCGGCAAGAGTAATGAGCGTATTGTGTTCTCTATCATCAATAAGTTTGGTGCAGCGGCGCAATATGATGAGTTTTATAACCCCAGTGAGAATATCATTGTCTTGGTTGATGAAGGTCACCGTAGCCAAAACGGTGAGAACAATATCCGTATGCAGCAGGCTCTGCCTAATGCCGCCTTTATCGCCTTCACGGGTACACCGCTGCTTAAAGATGATAAGACTGAAAACAAATTTGGCACCATCATTCACTCCTATACCATGCAGCAAGCGGTAGCCGATAAAACGGTCACGCCCCTACTCTACGAAGAGCGCATCCCTGAGCTCAATACCAACGATGTCGCAATCGACAAATGGTTTGAGCGTATTACCCAAAAGCTCACCCGTGAGCAAAAAGCGGATCTTAAACGTAAGTTTTCCAAAAAAGGCCAAGTCTATCAAGTCGAAGGGCGTATAGAACTGATCGCCCATGATATCTCTGATCATTTTCAGAACTTCAAGCAGCAAGGCTTAAAAGGTCAGCTGGCTTGTGACTCAAAAGTATCTGCCATTCGCTACAAGCACGCTTTAGATGCCATTGGTAAGGTCAGCTCAGTCGTGGCTATGTCACCGCCTGACACCCGTGAAGGTCATGAAGTCGTCGATGCCGAGAGTAAAGACATCGTTCAAAACTGGTGGCAGGATAACGTTGCGCCCAAATACGGTATGGACGATACCCAATATACCAAAGACATCATCGACGATTTTGGTGAGGATGCTGGTCCCGATATTATGATCGTGGTGGATAAGCTGTTGACGGGCTTTGATGAACCAAAAAACACCGTGCTATATATCGACAAACCGCTAAAGAGTCATAACTTGATTCAGGCCATTGCTCGCGTTAACCGCCTGCATAACAAAAAGCAGTTCGGTTATCTCATTGATTATCGTGGCATCCTAAAGGAGCTTGATACCACGATTGAAAAATACCAAGATTTGGCTGAGCGTACCCAAGGTGGCTTTGACATTGAAGACTTGGCTGGCATGTACCATGCTATGGACTCTGAATACAAAAAACTGCCCATGCTACACAAAAAAGTCTGGGCGATTTTTGCTGATGTGATTAACAAACAAGATGGCAACGCCCTACGTCAGTCGTTATCGCCTAAAATAGAAGAGCGAGAGGGTACATTCGTCGATACGCACCTAAAGAAGCGTGATGATTTTTATGCCGCGTTAACTGAGTTTGCTAATGTGATGAAAGTGGCATTACAATCGGCCTCCTACTTTGAAGACAGCTTTTTTGAGGGTAAGCGAGAGCGTTATAAAAAAGACTTAAATGCCTTTGTGCAACTGCGTAAACAGGCACGTGAAGATGCCAATGAAACCATCAATTTTGATGAATTTGAGGATGATATCCGTAGTCTGCTCAATAAGCATATCGCGGGTATAGAAGTCAGAGAGCCTAAAGGCGCTTATCTAGTCGGTAACATGGGTAAAGACATTAAGCCTGAAGCACTAAGTGATGACGAAGCGCGCAACCAAACGGACAAAATCACCAGCCGCGTCACTAAGATGATTGAAGAAGATTTGGCTGACGACCCTTATGCGCAAGAGCACTTCTCCAAGCTGCTAAAAAAAGCCATTGAGGACGCCAAAGCCATGTTTGATGCACCAGTCAAGCAGTACATGATGTTCGCAGGCTTTGAGCAAGACGTTAAAGCTCGCAAAGTACCTGATGTGCCAAACGAGTTTATCAATGACTCAGGTAAGCATAACAAACATGCACAAGCCTATTATGGACTGTTCAAGCACTTATTTGATCCAAGTCTTCTAGAAGAAAACGGCCTAGACAAGGACACACTCGTCAGCTTCGCTTACGCTATTGATGACGTCGTCGATAAAGCGGTAGCAGTCAACTCCTTAAACCCGTCACAGATAGAAAAAGACATCAAAGTTGGGCTACTAAAGCTACTGTTCAAAGCCATCGGTACCGACAATGCCAAGAAGCTATCTGATGAAGTGATCCGTATCACTCGCCATGGTATCTCTCGGAGTCACTAGTCATGGCAAACCGACCAGAGCATAAGACAATGAGCAATAATGGCGTGTCTGCTACTCGTGTGTCTAACCATAGCGCGCCTAGCAATAGTACGCTTACTAGATCTAATGATACGCGGCATCACCTCTACTACGGTCAAGACAAAATCAGTTATGAGGTGATACGGAAAGACAAAGCTCGTAAGCTACGTATTAAGGTGTATCCGGATCAGCGGGTGGTGGTCAGCGTACCGATGCAGGTGACAGATGAGTTTATTTATCAGTCAGTGCAAAAACGGGTGCGCTGGATATGGCAGCACCTGCAAGACTTTGCCAAGCAAAAAACTGACGTGCTGCCAAAACGCTATGTCAGTGGTGAGCCTCAGTTTTATTTGGGTCGCAGATACGTGCTCAAAGTAATTGTCGACCCTGAGCAAGCTGCTAATGTAAAACTGATTCGTGGCAAGCTGACCGTAACTTTGACTCATAGTAGCAATGCTACTGATGATACCGATGGTAACGACCGAGCTACTAAAGTTAAGGCACTGTTAGATAGCTGGTATCATTCCAAGGCTAAAACAATATTTGCAGAGCGCCTTGCTGCCCTATTGCCGCAAGCTGATTGGATGCATAGCTCACCCACGTTTAAGATACTATCGATGAAAAAACAATGGGGCAGCTGCTCGGCTCAAGGCAACTTAGTCCTCAATCCACACTTGGTTAAAGCCCCTAAAGAATGTATCGACTACGTGATACTGCATGAGCTGTGTCATATCAAAGAGCACAACCACAGTGAGCGGTTTTGGCGACTGCTGTCGCAAGTTATGCCGCATTGGAAAGCGGTCAAAACTGAGCTTGATAGCATGGCTGAGTTTTATTTGAATGAGTGAGAGCTCTAAAAATATCTATCATTAATTGTTATCAGAACTTCAGTAATTCACGTGAATAGTTACAGTATCTGTATAGGTATCTGGTTTAAAGTCAGCGCTAGGCACAGTGACATACACAGTCTTATTTTGAACTAAGCCGTTACCAATATCTTTGATTCCATTTCCTATATTAGGGCGTGTCCTCAATTCAATCGATAGTAATCTAAATGGGTTAAAAATGGCTAAATCTGGTCAAACGGTGTCAAATAGCTGACTAATATCTCGATATTATTTGCGCTATCTTCCTTGTTTGACAGCGATTTATCTAATTTTTGTCATCATTTTTAAAATGAGGACACGCCCTAGTTGTCTGGGTTTTCTGACAGTACGTAACAATAGCTTGTCTTGACTACCCAGAGTACGGACTATACTTAGTCTTCCCCATGGTATGTTGCGTCATCTATCCAGAACTAGCGAGGTTAGCCAGTGCTGCGAAATTCACCTCCACCCTAATGTCGGGTGGAGTCCTCTTTCGCTTTTTGATAGAAATGTAATTTTCTTGGATTGTGCTCTGAAAAGACTGCCTCAGATAGTACCTGCTCTACCAGCAAACAAAAAGAACAGACCCAATCGGAATAGGTGATAACGCAATTACTGTTGTCAAAGGTATTAGCGGTGCTGCTCACTTGCATTACTCCCTTCGTGTTTTTTAGGTAGGTTCAGTCATAAATAAGTTTGAACGTTATGACATAAGAACAACTCAAATACTTACGATAAACCCGCCTCAACTTAACTTCATAATTAAGAATTCTGTAGACTGCGTAAAATGATAAAGGTATTATTAACGGTAATCATTATCGTTTACAAATTCCATCATTTATATTGGACATTCTATGTTTTTATCTGATAACTCTGCTGCCCCATCTAGCTGCAACCCTTCTTTTACTAGACTTAACCGCGCTATCTTGACCGTCTCTCGTACCAAAAAGCTGCCACTATACGCCGCTGCTAGCGCTATGCTTCAGCTCACTCCAGCTGTAGCAGCAGTGACGCCGCCAAATACTACTAGTATGCAGCAGACCCTAACAGACGAGCCTAGTACGACCTTAGACCCTATTGTGGTCGTCGCCAATCAAACGCCAACAGCTATCTCTGATATTCCAGCGACAGTGTGGTATATCGATGAGGCTCAAGTGGATGAGGCGGCACGTACCGGTAAGCGTTTAGGTGATTTTATTGCTCAAGAAGTGCCCTCTTTAGACTTTGGTAGCGGCGGGCGTACGAACGCGGGGCAAAACCTACGTGGGCGCGATATGCAAGTGATGATTGATGGCGTATCGCTCAATTCGTCACGGGCCATCAGCCGATATCTTGATTCTATTAGTATGGAAAACATCGCCAGTATTGAAGTGCTCTCTGGCGCATCAGCGGTTTATGGCGGCGGCGCGACAGGCGGTATTATTAATATTAAAACCAAAAAAGGGCAAGCCGGTGCACCGCAAATCAATACAGCGATTCAGGCGACCTCAGGCTTTCAGGACGAAGACGACATCTCTTATAAAGGCCATGTTTCTATCGGCGGCGGTACAGAGGAGCTAACAGGTAATCTAGCAGTAACTTATGAACAAACAGGCTCCTTTTTTGATGGTAAAGGCCGGCTTATCGTTCCTGATATTACTCAAGGCTCTTTGCAAGATAACGAAACCGTTGATGTGCTCGCCAGTACCCAATGGCAAATTGATAATAACCAAACGCTAGATGTATCAGCGCAGTATTATAATAGCGAACAAGATACAGATAATGGCCTTAAGTTCAATTTGGCTGAGGCTCTGCAAGGTGCTCCTCTAGATATTACTATCAGCGATGGTTTTAAGAGCGATCGGCAAGCCAAAACTAAGCGTCAGCAGTACAATGCTGATTATCATCACCAAGATCTATTCGGTCATGATGTCTACGCGCAGCTCTCCCACCGCACAGAAGAGCTTAGTTTTATCCCGTATTATTACGGTAGATACTTTGCCGCCTCTGAGCAATCTACTGATGTAACCTCAGCTCGTTTGGCGTTATCAAAAGACTGGACAGATAAGCTAAAACTGACTTACGGTATCGACGGCTATCGAGATGATCTTGACAGTAATAAGATGATCTTTGACCCGCGTACCAGCGTAGCGACAGGTGGCCTCATCAATGAAGAGTTTGCAATCGTCGGACGCTACCCAGGAACTAAAGTCGATTCTATCGCCGGATTTTTACAAGGTGATTATGACTTTTCCGATACGCTTACTGCTACGGCAGGCTATCGCTATCAGCGTTTAGATAATGAAATCGATGATTTTGTCGCTGATAGAGTGCAGACTGAGACTGCTTTGGGTCTGGCCGCTGGCGGTGATGCGATACCGGGCGGCAGCAACGACTACAATATTAGCTTATTTAATGTCGGGCTAAACTATAAGCCGACGAGTAACCGTCGCTATTTCGCCAACTTCTCGCAAGGATTTGAGCTACCTGATCCTGCTAAGTTTTATGGTCAAGGTCAGTATGTTAAAAATGCTGATAACTACTATGAGCTAGTCAATGGCTCTAATGTCTCAGGTACTAAGCTTGACGGCATCAAAACAGACAGTTATGAGCTAGGTACTTCGTTTAATACTAGCAATTTTTCAGGTCAATTAACGGGCTATTATAGTGTGTCTGATGGTAGTATCGATTACGACCGCCAAACGCTATTAATCACGCAAAGCGATAATAAAAAGCGCGTGTATGGAGTTGAGCTAAAAGGCGATTATTTTATCAATGATAACGTCAGTGTAGGCGGACTGGGGCATTGGATCGAGAGCGAAACGGAGGTCGATGGCGATTATAAAGATACCGTCGTCACCGATACCAGCCCTAGCAAATATTCGTTATGGACTCGCTGGGAGGATGAGATGCAGTCCGTAAAACTACAAGCCAACATGATGCGCGATGTCTCAGGCTACAATGCCAGTACCGACAGCACCCAGGAGCTTGATGGTTATACGACCGTTGATCTGGACTATACCTATTACTTACCTTCAGGGGACTTTAGTATCGGCGTGCAAAACTTACTGGATAAAGAATATACCACTATCTGGGGACAACAAGCGCAGGTGTTTTATGGTCAAGCGGCACCCGCCTCTGCTTTTGATTATAAAGGTTTAGGACGTACATACACGGTTGGCTATACCCACAGATTTTAATCCTGCTATGATGACTTTAGGTCATCTATCCAAATGAAGCAAAAGCCCTTTAAACTATGTTTAAAGGGCTTTTTTTAATATTAGACGTCTTTTTGCTATTGTGCTACAGCAAATCTATACTTTTAACCTTTTAGATAGGTAGTAGTATGTGACTACAAAATACTGAGCTTGTCAGCATGTTAATAATCAATCGTATAGCTCAAGCCGTAAGTTGTCCCTGAAGCAGGCAAACGGTTTAAATCGCCAAAGGTCGTTTGATGATACACGGTCTGATAGTCTTTGTTTAAGATGTTATACACGCCGTAGCCCATACGTCCGACAGGTAATTTGACTTGCCCAAGCACATCAAAGGTCGCATAGCCTGTTAATGGCTGCGCACTCGCGTCTGGGTCGTTCTGCTGGTCTTTATAAGCCTTGTCACTACCGCCGACTGCCAGCGCTTGCAAGCGAATATTGCTGCCTTCGCTAAAGTTGTACTGCGCGTACGCCGTGCCTTTGAGTGGCGTCAGGCGTACCGCGTCTAGCTCTAGCCAGTCGCTGTCTTTTTTGTATTGCCCGCGGGTATAGGCAAGGCTGCCGCCAAACTGCCAGTCTTTGTTCAAATCATGCGTGAGCGAGGCTTCAGCGCCGTAAATACGTTCGTCCGTATCGACGACTTCGACGGTATAGTCGTTGGTAAAGCGCACGGTTTTGTCTGAGTCGTTATAAAAACCGCTAACCTTTGCGCTGGTATCACCGCGCGTACCTGTCCAGCCCAGCTCATAGTTATTGATAGAAATCGGCTGAATATTGTCTGAGTTGACTACAAATCCAGCACGCACGTCACGTAAGGCGCGCTGCACGTCAGCCGTGGTAAAGCCTTGCGAGAAGTTAGCAAAGATTTGGTCGTCATCGGTCAACTGATAGCTGCTACCAAGGTTAAACAGCACTTTGTCGTGCTTACTGCTACCCGCCTCAACCGCGCCTGCTTCGTAATCAATACCGTAAGCGTCAGCAATATCACTGATGCCATTGGTCGCAAAATAATCCGCCAATAGCTGCTCATAAATGGGCACAAAACGGTCGGTATCCGATTTGATGTTTTGATAGCGCACGCCAGCGCTGGTGTGCCATTTGTCGGTCATATCCACATCGGCATTGACGAACGCGCCCCATTTATCGATAGTGGTTTTTGGTCCGCCGTTATAGCTCAGACCATTACTTGTTGAAGTCAAGCCATTACTTGCAAGGAAGGTAGTCAGGTCTTGGCCATAATAGGTCTGCTCACTTTCTTCACGTTCAAAGTCCGCGCCATAGCTGAACAAGGTATTTTTACCTATGACATCGGTTTCAGTCTGCATCGCGGCGCGCAGTCCCATCACCTCAATATCCGCTTCAGACTGCGTAACTACGACCGATGCACCCAATAGCTTTCCTAAGGTGTCTGCATCGGTTAAACCATTATTTACCCAAACGTCTTTGGCTTGACTGGTAAATGATTTTCCTGACGGATAAAAGCGTGCTTTTTCGTCACGGTAATAGCCTGTCAGACTTAGGTTAGAACCCAAAAAGTCACTGTCATTATAGTTTAGGTTGACCGAGCTTTTGGTATTGTAGGGCTGGTTTTCGATATTGGCGCCATCGATAGCACGTAGTGACGGTGTGGTTCCTTTTAGCAGTACAGACAAGTTATCACCATAGTCGACGCCGTAGTCGGTATCTTGCTCGCTGTCATAATAGGTCGCCGCAAGATTCATGGTTTTGGTATCGCTAATATCGAAGCCAAGGTTGGCGTTGACGCTGATAGTATCGGTGTCTTGGTTGTCGGTTTGGTTGGCATCAGGGCTGATGCGGTCGCCATGACTGTCAAACTTGCCACCTGTGGTCTCGTAGTCTACATCGACATTACCATACACGCGCTCGCCGCCGTAGCCGATGCTTTGTCCCACATGATAGCCGAGCGAGTCGGATTTAAACTCACGGCTGCTGTAGATGCCAAGGCGTGTCTGTCTTGTCAAGCCATAGCCTGCCGTTGATTTGGTGACGATATTAATCAGACCGCCTGCTGCCCCCGCGCCATAGATGCTGGTCGCGCCTGAGAGCACTTCGACGCGCTCAATTTGCTCAGGGTCGATGCTGTTTAGCTCGCGTGACAGACTGCGCGAGCCAGATAATGGCACGCCGTTGAGCAAATACTGTACAGGACGCCCGTGCATGGTCGTGCCGTAGTTACTGACCGAGCCGCTGCTCATGCCAAGGCTGGGCACGAGCTGGGCTAAGATGTCCCCAACCGTGCGGTTACCTGTCGCCTGTGCCTGAATGTCCGCCTCATAAATCACTTGCGTGACAGCAGGCATTTCGCTAATTTTCTGTGCCAGCGCTGTGCCTGTTTTGGCATTGGCACTAACTGTAATAGCATCTAAAGTAACGCTTGGCTCATTAACGACGGTAGCGCTTACAGACTCTGTGGCTAAAGTATTTGGTATTGAAGCGTTAACATCAGCCTGTGCAGCGTAGAGTTGTTGGCTGATACAAAACGTTAGCAAGGATAACGCAAGAGGAGAATGATTTTTCATTGAAGTTCACTTCATCAAATGATAGTGGAATGAGCTTTATTTACGCTCTGATACAGAACATAGTAGTTTTGTTAATAATATTGTAAATGATAACTATTTGCATTTCTATAGTTATTTACATCTTTGTATGTTTGAAGTTACTTCTCTCTTTGCTCGTTTCTTCACTACGGCTAAACTATAACGAATGTAAATGCGCTACTGCATCTTGGCTGGCGTGCAGACGCTCATTACTGTCGAGTTCAACAAGCTTGCCATTATGCATTTGTAGTAAACGATCAGCATGCTTAAAATAGCGATCATCATGGCTAATAATGAATAAGGTTTTGCCCATCTGTTTGAGGTTTGGGATGATTTGCTCATAAAAAGTCTGGCGGTAGACCGGATCTTGATCTGCCGCCCATTCATCAAGCAAAAATATTGGCTTGCTCTCTGCGATGACGAGTAACAACGCCAGTCTTTTGCGCTGCCCTTGTGACAAGTTAGTATTTGATAATGTACCTTCTGCTATCGAGAGCTTATCGGACAGCTGTAGTCGCGCTAACCAATCAGCAACTATAGCTTCATCAGGCAGGCTATCGCCTTGCCCTTGTAGCCAGTCAAATAAATAGCCATCCCCAAAGATGGCGGCAAAGTGCTGCTGATAGTCCGTGTAATCGGTCGCTGTCAGTACTTGTCCATCAAGCAAGACTTGACCAACATCAGGTTTATATAGTCCGACTAACAGTTTGGCTAAAGTCGATTTACCACTACCATTAGCACCAATCAAAAACACCACCTCGCCTCGGTTTAAAGTCAAGTTAATATCATAAAGACCAAATCCTTGTGCGACATGAACAGACTTATCAGCGCCGAGCGCTATTGCCACCTCATTTATGTTACTGCTGACAATAGGACTAGCCCCTGCTGTATCTCCTGTAGTAGGTTGAGCAGTAGGATAGTGATAACCAACCTCTCTTAACTCAATACGCTGCCAATTTAATAGTTTATCGATATCGCTGGTAGCAAAGTCGGCTCGATATCCTGCCAAGTTTAAGGAGACGATTTTGTTAAGTGCGACACTGGCCGTCTGTAACGTCGGATAAGCGCCAACCGCGGCTAGCAGAGGTGATTGAATAAATAATAAGGTTAGCGCAAATGAAGTGACGGTAGCTTGATTGGCCCAGTTAAAGGCAGTCGCTAATATAAATAAAATACCTATCGCGGCAAACATCATAATGTTTGACCAATTTAATGCCGATAGATGGTAAGTATCGGATAAAACAATTTTTTGACGATAGTCATCAGCATGATGATCGAACTTTGTCTCATAAAACTGACGGCTACGATGACGATTGAGCATGAGCTCTTTATGCCCAAATATAGCCGTTTCATAATCTTGGTATAGACTATCTTGCAAACCACGAATCTGTAACAAGTTTGCATAGACCCTATTAACCAATAGCATGCCGATTACGATAACAAACGTCAGCCATAGCAGCATAACGATGGTCAGCGGAATGGACATCAAGGATAAATAGACAATAGCCGCTAGCGTTAATACGGTGCCTTGTACCAGTTGCGGCAAACGCACAAACGCGCTAGTAATGTTCAAGATATCATCCGACAAACTGGCGAGCAATTTAGCGCTACCTACTTTCTCAAGCTGAGCATGATCGGTATCTAAAATACGCTTAAGCAGCTGACGACGTAAATCATACACAAAGCGATGACCCAGTTTGGTCAAAGCGAACTGAGAGACAAAGGTCGTCAGTAATTGCAAAATAATCAAAGCAAAAAAAGCGGACGTATACATCCAAGCGCGGTCATTAATGCCTGACGCTCCGGCCAATAAAGCGCTTGTATCAGGATTAGCGGCTAAGAAGTATCTATTGATAAAAGCAATCACGCCAATGCCAACAGCGGCTGTCAACAGGTTGAGGGCGACTACAGTCAATAAGGCTTTACGCTGTTGACGCCATAACAATTGCCCCAAGGTGAGCTTAGAGACGTCATTGGCATGCATAGATAGAGATTTTGCAGAGGGGTAAGACAAAAAATAGCTCCTAAAGACTAGGGCGTGTTGAACATTCAAATATTAGGACTGCTGATAGATAAAATCGCACCAAACTAGGCGTAAACCGACGATAATGTCGAGGCCTTAGCTAGGTTTACAACACCGTTTGGGGTGATTTTAGCATCAGCCCTTTGGGGCGGGGCTCTTTTTTGCCAATACATGGTGAAATTGTCTATCCTAGAATGACTAGGATTCGAAAATTTCACTGCGTATTGCCTGAAAAATAGCCGCCGCCAGTGCCACATTTGAATGTTCAACACGCCCTACTTAAAAATAATGGTTGACTATAAAAGTACAGAGGTATTCATTGCTTAATAGTGACTAGCAGGCACTTTACGAATCAGCCATAAGAAATACGCGCCGCCGATAATGGCTGCTACCGTGCCCGCTGGCAATTCATAAGGGAAGATGACATAGCGACCAATCCAATCAGCTATGACCATGACTCCTGCCCCTAACAAAGCCGCTAGCGGTAATTGACGCTCAAGCTTTACCGCGCCAAGCGAGGTGGCTAAATGCGGCACCATCAGGCCGATAAAGCTTAGTGGCCCGACGGCTAAAGTGCTGGCGGTACTTAGTGCTGCCACCAGTATGAGTAGCGCCAGAGTCACAGGTGTCACTGCCACACCTAAATTACGCGCAACGCCTGTGCCAAGACCTAATACACGTAACGGCTTGATAATCAGTAAACTTAAGGCAAATAAAATAAGCGCAATAGCCATCAGATACCAAACGGTACTCGGCTGGGCACTATAAGTCGTGCCTGATAGCCAGCTGAGCATCGTCTCCAGGCGCGGGTCACCGGAGAGCTTAACTAAGTGCATGACCCCATCCATCATTGCCGCAATACCGATACCGACGAGCAATAGATAGCCTGAGCTGACCTTGCGTGCCAGCCAAATCACTAAAAGCAGCACCGCTATCGCTCCTGACAAGCCTGAAAGCAGTAACGTGCCTGCGCCTGCCGCTACTCCTAGCATAGGCAAGAGTAAAAACCCTAAGATAACGCCAAGCGCTGCTCCTGAGCTGACCCCGAGTACTTCAGGACTTGCCATTGGGTTACGCGTTAGCGTTTGCAACAGGACGCCTGCGACAGCCAACATTAGCCCCGTCGCCGCCGCACTTAGACTACGCGGAAGGCGGTATTGCGCGGTTAATGCCCAATCAGTGCTCAGCCCCCAGCCGCTGATATCTTGTACAAACAGACATGCCAACGTGATAATAATAACCACGCCTGCTGCCCAGCGCCCATACGCTACTGGTTTGCGCGTGCCTGCGAGCATCGGCGTCACCGTCTCTATACGCTCACGGCGTTGGCGCAATATCAACCAGATAATCAAGGGCGCGCCCAATATACCCGTCATCGCGCCCGCTGGTATCTGCATATCGAGTATCGGCTCAAGCAACAAAGCAATATTACTGGTGAGCCATAACAGTAGCGCCCCTAGACCAAAGGCGGCGATTAAACGCTTAGCTATTGACAAGATACCCAGTGCATTGACAAGACTTGCCGCACCAAGGCCAATAAAGCTAATCAGCCCCACTTCACTGATTACCAAGGCGGTCACTATTGCCACAACCAGTACCACCAGCGCGCGAATACCATTAATCGGTACACCTAAGCGCTCGGCTTGACCATCGTCTAAGCTCATAAGGGTTAGCGGCTTTAATAATGGCAGACACACCAGCGTCATCACGGCGGCAGTGATTGCCAATACGATGCTAGTATGCCAGCTGTTTTGTGCCAAAAACCCAGCCGCCCACGATAAAATCCCATTACTACGCGCAGCAAAAAATAACACCAGCACATTTGCTACAGCAGCCAGTAAAATATTGACGACCAAGCCTGCTAATATCAAAATTAGTGGATTAAAGCGGCTGGGCGCCGCTAAAGCAAAGACTAGCCCCATACTGATCAGCGCCCCAATAAAGGCGACGTAAACCCCGCCATAAATAGCAAGGCTGGGCACAAATATCGTCACAATCAGCATCGCCAATTGCGCCCCCACCCCGACGCCTAAGGTGGTATCAGAGGCTAACGGGTTTTTGACCAGTTGCTGCAGTAGGATACTGACTACCCCTAGCAGTCCTCCTGCCAAGAGTGCTACGATACTGGTAGCGACAAGGTGCAGCTGGGTCGCCATACTGGTAATATCGAGCTGCAAGCTTGGCATAAACAGATCGCCGATAGGCCGCGTCCACTCTCGCGCTATAAGTGTCCAACTACTCCATAAGGATAAAACCATAAGAAAGGCAAGTGCTACCCAAAGCCGCCATGACGTCGTTTTATTCATGAGGCAGCCCCGCCGTTTAATGTTACGTTTGCTAGATTATCCGCTAAGCTCACCAGTGACGACATCCCGCCATATATCCACACCGGCGGTAGCTCGCCCATGCAGCGGGTGTTGCCGTAGCCCAAACGCTGCCAAACTAAGCTATCCTCAATCTCGGCCCGCGTTATCGGACTCAAGGGATGAACGATTAATAAGCACACCTCGTCATCTAACTGCGCCAAATCCCCCATACGTAGTGGCACAAAGCCCCATTGATTGCCTTCGCCTAACACGACAAGCTCTTTATCCATTTGCTTAAGCGCCGGTTCAAATAGACTATTGGCGACATACATACGCAGGTTATTGGCGTCGGCAAACTGCACCACTGCAAACTTTTCGACATCAGGATAGCGCTGTTGTAATTGCTCGCTGGCAGCCGCGATATCTTGGCGGCTCTTGACGATATAATCCTCAGCCAGCTGCGGCTCTTCAATCAGCGCGCCAAGCTTACGTGTCGGCTCGGTATAATCCTCCCAAACGGCGGTATCACCTTTCGCAGCAGACATAACAGACTCAGCTGGCACATCGCCATACAGGTTTCGCGCGTGCTCATAAAAGAAATTATCCACTACTAGGTCTACGGGCAACTGTGCGACCAGCTCGGCATTGGGCAGGTAACGAATACCTAAATCAGTAATAGTAAGCGGCAGCTTAGGCGTGCCAACCCATTTATGCCAAACTCTGACATCACCGGTGGCAATAGGGGCATAACCCATCGCTATTAAAGTGGCAGCATTACCCCAGTCAGGCGAGACGATATTTATTTTGGGGTTAGAATGCGCTAAAGACGTTTGTGTTTGCGCCTTTATTTCAGTATCTTGCTCGGCTGCTTGATTATTACAGGCGCTCAGTATAGTACTGACGGCTAGAGCTATTAGTAGAGGACAAGGCTTTAAGATAGATTTAGCAGGTTTAGTATATCGAGAAGCGTGCAGAATAGAGAACATAACAGCCTATCTTATTAGGGGTCAGAAGAAATAAGTACGATAGATAAAAGGCAAAACGTATAAGACTTAAGCCACCGCCACCGGCTGCCCAGTAATAGGATGGTCAAGCAGTTGCATCTCGACATTAAAGATATTGCGCAGAATGTCAGGTTGCATGGTGCTGGCAATATCACCTTTGTGACAGACGTGGCTGTTTTTGAGCGCGATAATACGGTCGGCATACTGCGCCGCGAGATTAATATCGTGTACGATAATCACCACGCCTAAACCCTGCTCATCGACTAGACGCCGAATCAGCCCAATGACCTCAAGCTGATAGTGCATATCGAGCGCCGCTAATGGCTCATCGAGCAGTAGGTAGCGGCTATCTTGCGCCAGGCACATTGCCAGCCACGCCCGTGCCCGCTCGCCCCCTGAGAGCGTTGCGGTAATGCGATCAGCGAACGCTTCGGTTTGGGTAACTCTTAACGCCTCTGCTACTTTCTCTTTATCTTTTTGATTGGGCTTTTGCAGCCACTTTTGATGCGGATAACGCCCGAGCATCACCAGCTCACGTACCGTAAACCCAGCGGCTTCAGGCAGTTGCTGCGGCAAATAAGCCATATGCTGTGCCAGCTCCTTACTACCGTAATCGCTGATAGAGCGTCCATCTAAGGTCACACTCCCGCTGCTACTTGCCATCTCACCTGCCAACGCTTTAATCAACGTCGATTTGCCTGAGCCGTTATGCCCTACTAGCGCCACCAGTTGCTTAGTGGCAATCTCACAGTCCACATTATTGAGTAAGGTATTGCCTTGGCGATTGATGGTCAGATTATTAGCTCGTAACATAGAAGCACTCGTTATCAATGAAAAATATAATATCTATCTGGGTTTGCTCAGCTTGGTTATTTAAAGTCGTCATCAAAACCAATAAAAAACGATTTTACTCGTAAATGATAACAAAAACAATTATCATTAACGTACTGGTAATTTTTTATACGTGAGTATTCTATGGTTAATTCCTTTGCAGCTTCTAAAGACAACCGTTCTCCTCAAGAGCCGTACACCCCGATACAGGTGCCTGAACTGACTGATATCATCACTCATCTTAACGAAGAGCATCTCGATGAGCTCATTGCTTTTGCTAGTGTTGTTACTGACCGCTCCAAAGCTGAGCTTGATAAGCTCAACCTACAGCTAAGCGCTATTTATGCCGAAGGCTTCGCTCTACAAGCTCAGCCTAAACCTTTAGACAATCGCTCTGCTACATCACAAAAGCAAGTCTCGCAAAATCAGCTAATCTTTATTCCGTTTACCACCTCTATTACCCAGCTTGAAGACTTACAAACTCAGTATATTTTGCTCAAACAAAGCGTCGATAAAAAGCTTGGCAAAAAAACCATTAAGCTGACCAAGCAGGCATTTAGCGTGCAGAGCAGTACTATGGTAAGCAAAAACATGCTCCGCCTTGAGCTTAGCCTTCCTGATTCCAGCACTTCTCAAAATGCAGATAACGATGCTGACACTGCTGCCGCTAACCAATCCAATTCAAGCCCTATGCCCATTAATGAGCCAGGCTATGCTTATTTGTTCGACTTGGAACATAACATTCAGGGTAGTCAGAAGAGGGATAACATAAAGACACCGCGACCACACTGCTATTACACGCTCAGAAAAGCATGGCAGACAGATACGGGTAGACACGCATGGGTCGATGTGTTTTTGCATGGTGACACTTCAGGCGGTGTTTGGGCCAAGTCGCTACAAGCAGGCGATACCGTACTGACCAAGCGTGAAGTCCCCGAAAAAATTGAGCATTTGCAAGAAGGACAAGCGTTACTTATTGCCGATGAGACCTCAATACCGACAGTGGCGCGCCTGCTTGAGCTTTGGGACAACCCTTTGCCGCCACTGGTACTTTGTATCACCGGGGACACAGGCGACCAAGCTTATTTTGATGAGGTGAAACGAAACTCTGAGGTTAAAAGCAATTTTACGATTGTGCCTATAGTGACCGCTAAAACAAACGCAGGTGCTGATTTGGCGACGCTTATCGATAATAAGCTTGGCGATTATTTAGCTCAGCAGCCTTTAGTCATCGACAAGGTTTGGGGTGCATTAGAAGCGAGTACAGCCAAAGCCTTGCGTAAACGGCTCAAAAACAGATTGCATCTGGAGCGAAGTGATATGGTGGTAAAAGTCTATTGGCGTCATGACTAAAACTAAAACATGACTAGAGCATGATTAAAAATAGTCGAGACTTTCCCAAACTTTGTGTAACTGCTTATAATCCACTAACCGAAGAATAAGCAATGACGACTCAATCTGACATTAAGAAACTAGCTGAACAAATGGCCAGCAGTATGAGCAGCTTTGAACCTGCACTCGTGCGCAAGTATTAAACCCGTATCTCAGGTCTCGATGATAAAATCATATCGTCACTACAGGCATAGCCTGACGTCTTGCGCTTCGGGCAAGTATCTCCCAGACACTTGCTGATCCTCGCTCATACTCCAAGGGTCAAACCACCACCGAGATTGTAGAGAGCATTAAAGAGCTCTACGATGTCAACATCTCAAGCAGCTTGGTTTCAAGAGTCACCGATAATATATTAGACGACATCACCACTTGGCAGAACCGGCCGCTAAGCAGTGTTTATCCTATCGTCTATTTGGACTACATCGTCGTCAAAGTACGTCAAGACAAGCAGATCATCAACAAGGCTATCTATCTATCTGGCGCTAGGCGTGGGACTCGACGGCAGAAAAGAGCTGCTTGGTATGTGGCTCTCAGAGAATGAAGGCGCTAAGTTCTGGCTGGGTGTTCTTACCAAGCTACAAAACCGCGGGGTACAAGATACCCTCATTGCCTGTGTTGACGGCTTAAAAAGTACCGTGGACGGATAAGAAAGCCGTAGCGGCTGATTTAAAGACTATATACGGCGCTGATACGCTTGAGATAGCAGAGGCCGATCTTGAGCACTTTAATGAGACTTGGGGCAAGGAGTATCCGCATATCATCAAGTCTTGGCGTAATAACTGGGAGGGCTTAACGGTGTTCTTTGGCTACCCTAAAGACATCAGAAAAGTGATTTATACCACCAATGCGATAAAGTCGCTAAACAGTGTGATTCGGACGGCGGTGAATAAACGTAAGGTGTTCCCATCTGATCAGGCTGCATTTAAAGTGGTGTATTTAGCCATCCAGCAGGCATGTTCGAGGTGGTCGATGCCGAGTCAACACTGGACGTCTGCTTTGAATCGCTTTATGATTATGTTTGATGACCGTATTAGTAAGCATTTAATCTAAATGGCAGTTACACAGAATGTGGGATACTCTCCCTCCATACCAACGTCCATATTTAACATTTGCGCCAATATAAAATCAGCTATAGTTATTACAGTATGACTGTTCTGAGTAAACAATATGCCCCGTGCTTACTTTTCGTAACCGCGTGTATTTATCATATTACGCCTATAAATTAAGTGCTTATTCTTATCAAAACCTGTTAAAATCATGTCATAAAAAAAAGCCAGCCACCTAAGTGACTGACTTTTTTTAAAATATTTGGTGGAGATGGCGGAAACTAAACTATAAGCATAAGTTACTGATAATAAAAGCTATTAATATTTTAAAAATGAGCAATACCAACCATAATACCAACAATCGTTTTTAATAACGCCCTTTTTTGGCTGTTTGCTGCTTCACTCAATATTATTTTGTAATTATTTTCACTGTTTGCCGTTTCGACATTTCTCGACACGGTAGGGCGGTGTAATTGTTCAGGACTTTGCAAGCGGTGACCGCTGACATCTGCATATTTTTACGACCGCAAAATTAAAAGTTTAGGGGGTTGCTTTTTGTTTGCATGGGGTTGAATTGCTAATCACTGCACGCGCTCGGTAATGGCACTTAAATGCGTGCGTTTTTAATGCGTTTCTGTGCATCTGCTAATTCCCACCATTGGTGGTTATCTGCTCAATAGGTTTTTGAAAGATATAAAAAGGCGTTTAACTGTCCGAAAAGTCGCTTATGCTACCTCGTGTTACTTGTCTTGAAACTACCCATCACGGGCAGAATATGCCTCGTGCGCGTACTGTTCCATAAACTAGCCCCTAACGTGTCCAACAATACATTTTTAGCCCCTCTTACGATGTCCGAAAAGTCCCTTACGATACCTGTGCATAAAGTCCCTTTTATGGAGTCCAAGAATTACCCTTAGTCGATTTAGAACAGTCCGAAAACAGTCCCTTTTATGGAGTCCAAAAACTACCCCAGTCCTTTTAAAACAGTCCGAAAAACCACCCCTTTTATGGACTCCAAAAACCCTGTAATTGGTGTCTGCCTCGCGTGCGCGCGCGATACTTGTCCGTTAATTAGCTAAGCCCTTATACTGCATAGCTTTGTGACATTGGCAATGATGATTGATTGCCTTGCAAAATGTTAGCATTTGTCAACATTAGGCGGCGTGTGATTTGGTTTTGAATGTAAGGTTTTATCAGGTTTTGAATAACAAGTTTTGACAAGTCGGTGCCTGCATTAATCGGTTTTGAATGTGCGGTTTTATATGGTTCTAACCTTGTGGTAATCATGGGGTGGTAGGCGCTGCCAGTAATAAAATGAATGTGAGGTTTTATGAGGTTCTAAAGTGTCCGAAAACTAGCCTTTGCATGAGATAGGCTCAAAACTGGGCGCATCTAAAACCTTAGGGTTTCCTTAGGTTGTTGAGCATTATAAAAAGGGCTTGGTATTGATCGCCTAACGTGTCCGAAAACCTAGATAAACCTTAACATTTATTAACATGCTGGCAGTCGGCAAACTGATTTGTCACAGATATTTGAGCCATTGGCGCGGGCTGTCATGGGTAGATGATCGGATTTGAAATCTAAGCAAGGGTGTATCTTTACACTATAAAAAATGCAGACGATCACGCCTGCCAATATAGTTTTATACCTGTAAAAAGTCGCTAAAGTTGCTAAAGTTCCGCTAAGCCTTACCAGTTATAGCCTGTAGCTTAGATTGCACCTGCTAAGGTGCTGCTAAAGTTGCTAAAGTTCCGCTAAAGTTAGCCATTCTTAGCTAAAGTTTAGCAAGTTTAGCAATGCTTAGCAGCGCACTACCTAAAGTTAAGCCCTTGACTGGCAAGGGCTAGATGAAGTTTAGCAAGTTTAGCAGCTTTTTAAGGGTAGCTAAGTTATAGCTAAGGTTAGCTATTCATCAGTAATTAGCTTCGGATTGATTAAAACTAAGCGCCTGCGCCCGTCACTCTCTAACCTGATATGCCCCATGCTTTCTAAATCATCAAGTAAGCTATTAAGTTTCTTACCTCTTAGGGCATTAGGTGCATTCTGTGATACAAACGACTTATTCAATATCGGTGGCTTCTTACCCCTCGCCTTATCCACCAGCCAGCTGCTTAGCTTCTCACTGTCGTTCTGCTCACCCGTGGGGGTGGCATCAAGGTAGCGTAGGCGCTCGCTGGTTGAGTATTCTACAAGCATAAATGCCCGTTTAATATTATCAGTAGTGATCTCCTTGCGCCCCTCAAAGAATGCCATTAATGACGCTATACGGCTGGCATTCTCTGCCATACGTGAGGCATACGCCTTTAGATACTCTAATGCCTGCCCCTGTGCTTGGCGGTTCTCTATCGCCTGCATGTGCTTATAAAAGGTCTGCTCTGCACCCTCTGCCCATTGCATTTTTATGCGCTGTGGTGTGCCTGTGCTGTCGTTTGGTAGATGGGCTGGCAATGGGTCAAGTAAGCTCTGACAGCGTGACCAGTAGGCGATTAAATCAGGATTATCATAAGGGCTGTCATTCCTGCGCTTTTCATCGTCCCATACTCGATGACCGCGCAAGTCCTCAGGGCAAGCAATCAAGGCACGGGCTAAAAAGCCTTGCCCATTCATTAAAGGATCAGTTAATGCTTGCTCTAATACTACCCGTTGACCTTGTAGCAGTAGCGTCATGCGTACGTTGTGGGCATCGGTTTGCGGTGTGGCATAGGCAGACTTTTGCGAGCGTAAACGGGACACCTCGCCATCGCTATATAGCTTGGTAATGGCAGATAAGGCGCTGCCAGCGGTATCACCTGTCATGGTATGACCGTTAAAAAACTGCCCTGCCTCGTCTGTTGTCCATGATGCGTTATTCATCTCACCACTGATAAACCTATCTAGTATTGGTTCTATCGTTGCATCATCAAACAAGTTCTTAGGGTTTTGCGGTCTTGGGTTATCCTCTAAGAATTGGGCTAATTCTTTACTCTTTAACCCTGCCTTTTCACTGTCCCATGCTGCTAGATCGTCTAGGTAGTTGCCGTATTGCTGGCGCTCATACTCTTTGATTTTGAAGTGAGTTAAGCCCATTGCTTGCGTTTTGCCGCTACCGCTTTCGCCCTCTGTGATTAGAATAAGGCTGGCGGGCATGTGACCGTGCCCCATCGGTGCATCAATGAAGCGTTGCCCCATGTGTGCCAGTGCGCCTAAAACGCATTGCCCTGCCATGGCAAGCGGTACTTGTGCATAATATGCCACGGCTTCGATAACTTGCCTTAATAGCCCTGTGAATGCGTTAATAGGGTATGGTGTCGGCTTGCTTGGATCATTGGCTAATGGTTCAGGCTCGCCCCATATTTCAGCTTGTAGATCGAGTATGGTTGTATCATCAAGGGTTAATATCTCTCTATAGCTAAGCTCGCCATATTCTAAATGCTCTAAGAGAGTTCTAGCGCCAGTAATAACCCCTTTGACGTTTGCACCTTTGAACGGCTGACACGCTTTGTCTTTCTCGTCTAAGGTGGTAAAGATAGTCACGGGATAGGCTTCGGCAAAATGGCTGACCATGCCATTAAATAGCAGCTTATCAAGGCTCACCAGTAGCGTGACGTTATCCGCCATAAGATAATAAGCAAGCGTGACAGCATCATTTAAGTTATCAATCGCTATAATCTCTTTGCTACTGTCTAACGTACCAATGATGAAAGCTGACGGCTGCATACGGTCAATGATAATCGGCTTTTGAGTGCTGTTAGGTGTGACACTGGCAAGCGTGACGGGCTGGTCTTGATTGTTGTTTAATACTAGCCCTATCGTGTTCTCTGTCAGCTCTCTCTTACCTGTATCAAAGCCCGTGGTTATGGTAATATCGCTATCAAGGTGCAATAGCCTGTCTTGTATGCCTAACTGCTCACATAGGTTATAAAGATTAAGCAATATATTGTCATCTGCCAGCCCTTGCCGTGTGGCTGCATTAAAACGACCTATCATGTCTAAGCCTGCGCTCAATGCGCGGGCTTTTTCATGGGTGTCTGTTTGTAGTGTGGTGGTCATCTAGTCCCCCTTGCCTGCGACTGGTTCGGTTTGCGCTGCGCTCTATACTTCTTGTAGTAGCTTTTGCGCTTGGCATACTTACGGCTTTGTTTTGGTGGGTAGCGTTTCATTGGCTGCCCTCCCTGCCGTAACGGGTCATTGCTAGGGTGTCGTTGATACGCTCTAATTTTTCATATAGTAGGCTTGCCCATGTGTCGGTGGCATCATGTGCAAGGCGTGCCATTGCTGGGACTGTGTACGTTTCTATCTTGCCATAGTGAATGAGTGCCAGTAATTGACCAACATCATACAAGGCAGTAGCAGCCCCGTTAATGTCACAAGCAATATCTCTTAGATCAAAAGCTGATATTAAAACCGCTTCTTTATCGTCTGCTTCGGTGGTGTCGATAACTTTACGCTGGCTTGATTGGCTGCCATTGTATAGCGTGGCTATCGCTTGGCGGTTGGCTTTGGTGTCGTGGAATAACTGGGGCAGTGCGTAGCAGTCATCATGATAAGCCCTACCATCAGCGCGATATAGGCACTCAACATTGCCAATATTGATAGTAAGACAGTCTTTTGACTTTTGGACTAGCCTATAAGTACCATCGCCCACAGATGGGCATAGAACGCTATCACCTGCCTTGAATGTGGCTGGTGCGTGGTTGGTAGGGGTTTGGGTGTTTGAGGTCGTACGGATTGAATTAGGCATGATAGCCTCCTAACGTTTTTTGAGTTAATGCCACGCTATACGATAAAGGTATAAGGTGACGGGTCTTACTCTCGGTAACGTTAGTAACCGCCCTGCATATTCGCCTTACGGCTCTTTTATTTTGCAGCGTCAACCCGTCATAGTCGGTTAGCAAGTGACTTGCTATAGATATGAGGGAATG
>Ga0208302_100105_pt1 | contig 27121 bp, 20 predicted proteins | sample 29_taG_FD_184103 | JGI IMG/M metagenome (GOLD analysis project Ga0208302, IMG submission 184103) | Marine viral communities from Cariaco Basin, Caribbean Sea - 29_WHOI_OMZ (SPAdes) (version 2) | ecosystem: Environmental > Aquatic > Marine > Oceanic | place: Caribbean Sea: Cariaco Basin... | reverse complement strand
ATTCGTTAATTAATGTCTGTTACGTAATATGTGTCAAAGAGTTTTATTTTAGAACGTAAAATAGCGATAACTGGCTATTTAGCCCATCATATATTTGGTAACCATGGCCAAACAAACCAGAACAATCACCGGGCGAATAATTTTACTACCGCCTTTTACCACCATATGTGAGCCTGCATAAGCGCCTATGGTTTGTCCGACCATCATCGCTAGGCCTACTTTCCACAGCACATTGCCACCGATAATAAAGAAAATAAGGGAAGCGATATTGGTAGATAGGTTTAATACTTTTGCCGCCCCTGTAGCAGCGATGATTTGTCTACCACGTAATGCCACATTACCTAAAGCAAAAAACATACCGGTACCTGGACCAACATAGCCATCATAAAATCCGATTAAAGGGGCGACCACTCGTTGCCAAGTAGACTCTGATACTCTTGGCTCCGCTTCTACTTCACCTAAACTTGGCGCAAATAAGGTATAGATACCGATAGCCGCAATCAAAAATGGGATAAGCTTTTCTAGCATATCAGGGGGAGACATCTGTACAGCAATGGTACCGAGAACTGAGCCGATAAAAGCACCCGCAATGGCCAATTTCATCTTTGATGGCGAGACCACGCCTTTTTTTATCATTGTGATAGAAGCAGTTAAGGCGCCAGAAGCTGCTTGTAGTTTATTGGTACCTAAGGTTAAAACGGGCGGGATATTGGCCAATAACATAGCAGGAATGGTTAATAAACCGCCACCACCTGCAATGGCGTCGATAAAACCGGCGACAGCGGCCACAGCCGTTAACATTAAAATAACTTCAAGGGTTAAGGATAAATCCATACGTGATATCCAATAATCAGGTTAAGTAGGTAACTTTTTCAGCACCCTCTCAAAAATTAAGCGCAAAAAATAAGAGCATAAAACTAACGTTTGGGCGGTCGCCACATAAGCGCCGAATTATAGCACGCACTAAAAGTCAGAACCTGACACATTGCTTTGTTTCTGGACAATCTATGCTAAAAAAAGCAGGGGCTTAAACAGGTCAGTCAGGTAAGCGTTGACGTATTAAGCGTTATAGATTTCAAATTTTATCTCGATATAGGAGACTTTTCTGCTACCATAAATGCGAAATGTATAAAGACAAATTAATAAATTAAATAGTTTGGTGGGTTACTAGATTGGCCCATTAGCAAGATAGTGAGGAAGCATTGTGTTTCAAAAACTAAAAAAATTCTTTGAGTATGAGGCGGCAGGCGGGATTGTACTGGCCATCGCTGCCATTGCAGCAATGATTGTTGCTAACTCACCTTTGCATGACTGGTATGAGTCCTTTATTCATGCCCCAGTGGTTGTGCAGATAGGAAGTCTTATTATTGACAAAGATGCGCATCACTGGATTAATGATGGGCTAATGGCGATATTCTTCTTCTTAGTGGGTCTAGAGCTCAAGCGAGAGGTGCTCATAGGTGAGCTGTCCAATATTAATCAGATAGTGTTACCAGCAGCAGCAGCCATAGGAGGGATGATAGCTCCCGCTTTAGTCTATGTGGCTTTTAACCATAACAATCCTGAATATTTAGCAGGTTGGGCAATCCCCGCCGCAACAGATATTGCCTTCGCCATTGGTATCTTGAGTTTGCTCGGCAGCCGAGTGCCTAATTCGCTAAAGATATTTCTAGTCTCTATCGCTATTTTTGATGATATCGGTGCTATCTTAATTATTGCTCTATTTTACACCAGTGATTTATCCTTTGTATCATTGGCCGTAGCAGGGCTATGTTTGCCATTCTTGTACTTGCTAAATAAACGCAATGTTACCTCGATTACTCCTTATTTGATCTTTGGTATCATCATGTGGATTGCAGTGCTTAAGTCGGGAATTCATGCGACATTGGCCGGCGTGGTACTGGCTTTGTTTATTCCTATGGTCAATGCGGATGATCCGGAACATTCGCCTTTAGAAGATTTAGAGCATGACTTACATGGCACAGTAGCCTTCGCTATTTTGCCGCTATTTGCTTTTGTTAATGCCGGTATCTCATTGCAAGGAGCAGGCTTTGGCCAGCTACTGCATAGCGTACCTTTCGGTATCGCTGCAGGCTTATTTATAGGTAAGCAAGTGGGTATTATGCTAATGACTTGGGCCATCATTAAAGCTGGAATGGCTAAGCTGCCGAGCGGTACCGACTTTAAGCAAATTTATGGAGTGTCATTACTGTGTGGAGTTGGCTTTACCATGAGTTTGTTTATCAGTGGATTAGCATTCTCAGGCAACACAGATGGCTTTGATCCACGCTTGGGTATTATTTTAGGGTCTATCATCTCTGGTATTGCTGGGTACGTATTATTGAAACGTACTTTAAAAGATGATGTGACCGTCTCAAGTTTGGATTTAACTAAGTTATAAAAAGTTATAGAAGCTCTGAGCCCTTTTAAGGTTTAATTTATACTGAGCGAGATTAAGTGGTTCAGTGTCAGTGAAACCGACATTAGTTGCCATTAATATGCTACTTATGAGCCTGAAAATAAATCTTTATAAGATTAAATTTCAGGCTCATTTTTTATGGTATAAATTCTAACAAACAATAATTTATTGCCAATCTCTAAAGGAAGTAAGGTTATGACGCTAAGCTGTTTTACATTAAGCACGGGTAGAGCAGGCTATTTAGCCGCGATAATGACGGCTGGGTGTGTGTCACTGCTATCAGGTTGTGCCACCCTCTCAAAGCAAGAATGTTTAACCGGCAACTGGCAAGCCGTTGGATTTACGGATGGTGCCGCGGGTAGGCCAGCAGATTACCTGAGTAGTCACAACAAAGCGTGTTCTAAGGTAGGGGTAGCGACGGATTATGCAGCGTGGGAACAGGGCAGACAGGAAGGGTTAAAAAAGTACTGTACTGAAACCCATGCCTATCAGATTGGGCGTAGAGGCGAGCAAATGACCCCAGTGTGTCCTGCGCAGGTAACCCCAAACCTTGAACGCATTAATGCAGATGGGCGCAGTTTCTACTCATTAAGTAAACAACTGAGCATTGAACAAGAGCGTTTAAACAGCTACCAACAGCAGTATGACAAGTTGCTCAAGCGTCATAGCGTAGCCTTAAGCAGCCAATCTGGAGTTACAGAGTATCAGAATGGATTGTCTGAAAGAATTAAAAACACCACTCAGCGTATCAATAACTTAGAGCGTGCACTGCAAGAGTTACAACGCACTTATGGCTATTAGGCCATTAAATTATTAGAAAAAAAGAAATAAGCAGAAATAGTAAGAACAGAAACTCACAAGATTTTATTTTGTTACATAATTTAATCAAAAACGTTAAGAGAATACTAATTTGAACCACAAGAGGTAACAGACAGTGAGAAATGCACTCTTATAATGATAACAAGCTTATTTTTCGGTTGGCTTATGTGGTTTAAGGTTAAGTCTTATAAGACTTAACTGTATGACTTAAGTTTTGGCATAAGATTCAATTCATTCAACGAAACCTTATAAGAAAATATTTAAAAATATTCACTTTCTATTATCCCATGTAGGGGAGCTTAGAATCGAAAGATTCTGGCTCCTTCTCAATTTTGTCTCACTAATAAAACTATTGGAGTTTTTTATGAAAAAATTACTGACGTTATTACCGCTAAGCTTAGTAGTTGCTGCTTGTGCAACTAGTCCAACGACTGCGGTTCAGACTCAAACTCAAACCACTAATAAAGCTTATGACCGCATGGCACCTGAGCGTTTTGTTTGTGAAGACAATGCCACCGTTATGCCAAAGTATTCTATAGATGGCGAACAAGCTACGTTAACTGCTAGCCTACCTAAAGCCAACTGGAACAACCAAACGATAGTTATGGATATTGCCACTTCAGGTTCAGGTTCACGCTATGTCAATAACGCTAGCCAAAACATTACTTATGACTGGCATACCAAAGGTGATCTAGGTATCATGCGATTGAAATGGGCAGACGGCACTGAATACGCGGTTAAATGCGAGCGTCAATCATAGATCAATGAAACTATAGACTAATAAGAGAGCATAGGTAGACAGCTAAATAACTTAAAATATGTCTATCTTTATTTCCTTTAAAGACAATATTTTTTTAAGGACAATCGAAACTAGATCAGCTATTAATTGTCCTTAAAGGCTCTCCTAGACCTTAAAAATATACGATGACAGTCACTATTGATTAAAGTAGTGGCTGTTTTTTTATGGGTCTGCTATAATCTGCCGCTTGGTAAACCAGACGATCGCCGTTTTGCTTTTGCAGAAGGGAGGAAAGTCCGGGCTACATAAGGCAGCGTGCCAGCTAACGGCTGGGCGGGGTAACCCGACGACAAGTGCAACAGAGAGAAGACCGCCTCATGTTAAGCTTTAGAGCCTAGCTCTATAGTATGAGGTAAGGGTGAAAGGGTGCGGTAAGAGCGCACCGCATGGCTGGTAACAGTTCATGGCGAGGTAAACTCCACGCGTAGCAAGACCAAATAGGTGTCCATTACTTGTCGCCTGCAGGGGACACGGGTAGGTTGCTCGAGTGTACTGGCAACGGTACGCCTAGATGAATGATCGTTCACGACAGAACCCGGCTTATCGGTTTACCAAAATCTTTTATGCTTACTTTAAAAAAAGCGTATATAATAGCCACTTGCTAATGAAATAGCAGAGACTACCCCTTAATTTGAAATTATTTTCAATTTTTTTGCTTTTAGGGGTTGACGGCTAACAATGTTTTAGGGATAATACCGCCCTCAAATGGCGATGTAGCTCAGCTGGTTAGAGCGCACGACTCATAATCGTGAGGTCAAGAGTTCAAGTCTCTTCATCGCCACCATATATTTGGCCATTAGCGCCTAAAATAGCCGATTACTTTGCCCTATTATGCTAAGTAGTTGGCTTTTTTTATGTCTCATCGTTTTGTTAGCCTCCCTCTTTTCAAACACGTCGTTAACCATTCGCCTTGTCAGGTAAAAAACTATTAACCTTGCAAGCTAAAAAGCTGTTAATGTTGCCAGACAAACGACTGTTAAAATTTTGCAGTATAAGAGGGCAGAATCTAACCACAGCACTCAAACAGCTCTATTTTGACCACTGTCAATTAGCATTGCATTTCTATCACTTACAAGCCCGCTTAAAGCTGATAGAATAGATCACCTTAATATATTTATTACTTCATTTTTGTTTTTATAAATGAACTCAACAACTAGGTAGCCGCAAGACGTGACCGCATTATCAAACATTCGAAACTTCTCAATCATCGCCCATATTGACCATGGTAAATCTACCTTGGCCGATCGTTTTATTCAGACTTGTGGTGCGCTGCAGGATCGTGAAATGCAGGCTCAAGTCTTAGATTCAATGGATATTGAACGTGAGCGTGGCATTACCATTAAAGCGCAATCCGTAACCTTGTATTATGATCACCCCAATGGTGAGCGCTATCAGCTTAACTTCATTGATACGCCAGGTCACGTTGACTTCTCTTATGAAGTGTCTCGTTCTTTGGCCGCTTGTGAAGGTGCTCTATTGGTAGTGGATGCTGCACAAGGGGTAGAAGCTCAGTCGGTGGCTAACTGCTACACCGCAGTAGATTTAGGTCTTGAAGTATTGCCGGTACTGAATAAAATTGACCTACCGCAAGTAGAGCCTGAACGTGTGATTCAAGAGATTGAAGACATTATCGGTATTGAAGCGATGGATGCCCCTCGCGTTTCTGCCAAATCAGGCCTAGGCGTTGATGAGCTTTTAGAAGCATTGGTAGAACGTATTCCAGCCCCAACTGGGGACCGCGAAGCGCCACTACAAGCGCTTATTATTGATTCATGGTTTGATAATTATCTGGGCGTTGTGTCCTTAGTGCGCGTGCGCCAAGGGACGATAAATAAAGGCGATAAGATTTTAATCAAGTCAACAATGGATGCGCATTTGGTTACCTCTATCGGGGTGTTTACGCCCAAACCTTTAGAGACAGGCAAGTTAGAGGCAGGGGAAGTTGGCTTCGTTATTGCCGGTATTAAAGACATTCATGGTGCGCCAGTGGGGGATACCATTACTCATGCTAAAACCCCAGATGTTGACTTAATTCCTGGTTTCAAACAGATTACGCCGCAGGTATATGCCGGTCTGTTTCCTGTAGATTCTAGTGACTTTGAAAAGTTCCGTGAAGCGTTACAAAAACTGCAGATTAATGACTCTGCTTTGTTCTTTGAACCTGATACTTCAGATGCTCTAGGCTTTGGTTTCCGTTGTGGCTTCCTAGGTATGCTACATATGGAAATCATTCAAGAGCGCTTAGAGCGTGAATACAATCTTGATCTGATTACCACTGCGCCCTCGGTTATCTACCAAATTAAAAAGAAAAATGGGGAAGTCTTACTAGTCGACAACCCTTCACGACTACCAGATCCTGGTTTTGTTGAAGAGTTCCGCGAACCCATTGCCCGCTGTCATATTTTAGTACCCCAAGATTATTTGGGTAACGTGATGACGTTGTGTATGGAACGCCGTGGCACTCAAGTCGATATGCGCTTCATGGGCAAACAGGTTCAGTTGATTTTCGATATCCCACTGGGTGAAGTGGTAATGGATTTCTTTGATCGTCTAAAATCTGTTTCTCGTGGTTTCGCTTCTTTAGATTATGAATTTGATCGTTATGAAGTGGATAAATTGGTCAAAGTTGATGTGTTAATTAATGGCGATAAAGTTGATGCTTTAGCCATGATTTGCCACCAAGATCAAGCGCGTTATCGTGGTGGCCAACTCGTTGAAAAGATGAAAGAGTTGATTCCGAGACAGATGTTTGATGTGGCGATTCAAGCGGCTATTGGTAGCCAGATTATCGCACGTAGTACGGTTAAAGCCATGCGTAAAGACGTTCTTGCTAAATGTTATGGCGGTGACGTTTCTCGTAAGAAGAAACTGTTGTCGAAGCAGAAAGAAGGTAAGAAGCGTATGAAGCAGGTGGGTAGTGTGGAGATTCCACAAGAAGCCTTCCTAGCGGTGTTACAAGTGGACAATCAATAATCTTATTGATAATCAGTAAACTTGGCTCAAGCCTTTTAGGTTTGGGCCAAATTAATACGATTTACCAATCAGCTAAAGCGTTGTCAGCCAAAGAATTGTGCTGAAGACAAAAAGCAACCGATCGATAGCAGAAGCGTGGCGGATATATTAGTTACCTTCATCGAGTTTTAGAAAATAATGACGTGGCTAAGGCAGCAGTATGGACTTTGACTTTAATATAATTTTAGTGCCAGTAACCTTAATTCTTGGGTTGATATGGCTGCTGGACAAGTTCTGGCTTAAGCAGCACAATAAGTCTAAGACGGGTAACTCGAAAGAAATACAGGCAGCTCAAGCAAATCTAGCGGCCAAAAAGAGCGCTTATATTCAGTCGTTGTCTCAACACAACATGCTCACTAGTGATAATGATGAGGCCTTAGAGTCAATTGCCATAGATGAAGCGCCAATGCCCGTTAAGCAGGCAGAGCGTGAGTATCGTGAGGCGAAGCGCCATGCTAATATTGCTACCAGTCAAAAGCTGGCCAAAAGTTCAGATGAGCATTTTTTAGTACGTTGGGCTTATGATTACTTTCCTGTATTGGCCATTGTATTAGTAGTACGCTCATTTATCGTTGAACCTTTTAATATACCTTCTTCCTCGATGGTCCCAACGCTTTATACTGGTGACTTTGTGGCGGTTAATAAGTATGCTTATGGTATTCGCTTACCGCTGACTTATAATAAAGTGATTGATGTGGGTCAGCCAGAGCATGGTGATGTGGTTGTTTTTAGATATCCGGAAAACCCTAAGATTTATTACATCAAACGTATCATTGGTCTACCAGGAGATACGGTTAGCTTTAATAACGGCAAACTGGCGGTAAATGGTAATGTACTGCCTAGTGAGCAAGTAGAATTTACTGCTGATGCCGCTTTAACTGATCAATTGTATACACCAGTGAAAGGCAGCGACCCGAGCAGACAGTGGGATTTGTCGCCTGAAGATGCGGTCGTGGTCGCACAGACAGAAGAAAGTGGTGCGCGATATTATCAAGAGAAGTTGGGTGAGCACACGTATCTTCGTCGTTATTTAGCCCCTACTTTAATTCGTGAAGAGTACTCAAACTTCTTAGAACAACCGATAACACATGCGAGCAACTGGTCGGTTACAGTGCCAGAAGGTAATTACTTTGTTATGGGTGATAACTCTGATCGCAGTGAAGATGGACGTTACTGGGGTTATGTGCCTGATGAAAATTTAGCGGGTAAAGCAGTTTATGTATGGATGCATAAGAAGCCAGGTCTGTCTAACTTACCCACATTTAGCCATAATCGACCCATTGATTAAGTCTTATACTATTTGAGCAGTTTCTTTATCTAACATTTATTATCCGTTAATATCTTTTATGCGGTAAATGATAGAAGCTAAAGAGACTGCCATAATTCAAACATTCTATTTAATCCCTTCAATTAATATACATAGCTGTTTTTAACTGTATTTAAAGTTGATTAACAGTTCTTAATGTGCCGAAATAATATGCCAAAAGTTTTTAAAAAAGAGAGCGGTGATAAAAGTAAAGTAACAGAAATGGCTGATATAGTAGCTTCTACTAAACAGCCACCCAAACAACGTTATACCAGTTTTGAGCAAGGATTGGCCAGTTTACAAAAAGTCTTGGGATATACTTTTAAAGATACTAGTCTGGCAAAACTTGCTTTAACACACCGCTCTTTTGATGGCAAAATTAACTATGAGCGTTTAGAGTTTCTAGGGGATGCCTTACTGGGAATGATCATTGGTGAAGCATTGTATTACCAATATCCTAACCAAAATGAAGGTCGACTCACGCGTATGAGAGCCACCTTGGTACGCCAAGAGTCGTTAGTGATCGTGGCACAGAAGTTAAACTTATCCTCACATCTGATTTTGGGTGTTGGTGAGCGTAAGGGCGGAGGACGTGAGCGGGCCTCAATATTGGCAGACACGGTAGAGTCCTTAATCGGTGCCATCTATCTCGATAGTCAGAGTGTTGATGTGGTCAAAGCCTGTGTCTTGGATTGGTTCGCTGAATTAATCAACAACGTCAATGATCAAAGAGTCTTAAAAGACGCCAAGAGTCGACTGCAAGAATGGCTACAGGGCCATAAGTATGAACTGCCTAACTATGAGTTGTTAGAGACTCAAGGCAATGCGCCAAACCAAATATTTATTGTACGGTGTGAAGTAGAAGTGCCACATAGTACGCCTATTATTGAATCTGGTGAAAGTCGCCGTATCGCTGAGCAAAAAACGGCTGAAAAGATGATCAACCAACTTAATAAGCTTGTCAGTGATCGTATTATTAAAGTGAAGCTGTAGACTCAAGACCTTAGTGTAAACTGCAAACTATAATCTAATGTAAACTCTAAAATGCAAACTATAAACAGTATAGTTCGTTCCAATTCTAGGTTGGCTTAGTAACCTATTAACCCTTTATAAAATTAAATTGAAGCCCTTAATTCGAGTGCTTCCACAAGATAACATCGGATAAACAGATATATGTCAAATGCACCACAAGAAAATAAAGAATTAGACCTTCAGTCAACAGACACGACTGATAACCTGTTAGATAGCTTCTTTAATGAAGAGTCATTGCCAGAAGACTATCGCGCGGGCTACGTTGCCATCGTAGGTCGTCCTAACGTGGGTAAATCAACTTTAATGAATCACATGTTGGGACAAAAGTTGTCAATCACCTCACGTAAACCACAAACTACCCGTCATCGCATTCATGGCATTCTGTCCAATTCAGAGATGCAAGCGGTATTTGTTGATACCCCAGGTATTCATAGCAACGAAGTTCGCCTTATTAACGAGCGCATGAACAAAGCGGCTTTTTCAGCGTTGGTTGATGTGGATTTAGTTTTATTTGTGGTTGATGGTGAGCAGTGGCGTGAAGATGATTTGTTGACGCTTGAGAAAATCGGCGAAACGGATACCCCTGTGGTATTGGTTATTAATAAAGCCGATACTATTAAAGACAAAGGCTCTATCTTACCGTTAATTGAAACCTATCATGAAAACTTTGAGTTTGCTGACATCGTACCGGTATCTGCCTTAAAAAATCAGAACTTAGAACGATTAGAACAAGTGATTCGCTCACACCTGCCACAGGGTGCACCTATCTATGATACAGAGCAAATTACTGATCGTAGTGAGCGTTTCTTAGCCAGTGAAATTATTCGTGAAAAAATCATGCGCCAATCAGGTGACGAAGTACCTTATGATTTAACGGTTCAGATTGATGAGTTCAAAGATGAGCCAGCGCATATTGATCCTAAGACTGGACGTAAGCGTAAAGCTGTGACCTTTATTGACGCCACTATTTTTGTTGAGCGTAATGGTCAAAAAGCGATTATCATTGGTGATAAGGGCAGCCGTATTAAGCAAATTGGTATGGCCGCACGTGAAGATATGGAAGCTTTATTTGAACGTAAAATCATGCTTAACCTATGGGTTAAAGTGAAGCAGGGGTGGTCAGATGATGCCCGCGCCTTGACCAGTTTGGGATACTAATTCAACAGTTGCTATATCATGACGGTAAGCTATTAATAAACAGTCAACCGTCAATGAGTGATTAAAATTAGTATCAAATCATTAGCTGTTTGTTGTTATTTATAAACAAATAACGATAAGCGGCTAATGATAAACTGGGTTGAAGAGGGGCGCACTAGTCAAAATCTTACTAGCATAGAGGATGGGTAATCACATTGCGTAATGAGCCATTAAATGCGTACAGTTTGCATCAACGCCCCTATCAAGAAAAAAGAAGCATCTATTATATGCTTACCAAAGAGCATGGTATCTTGCATGGTATTGCTAAAAAGGGCATTCCCCAATTTGTGCCTTTAATGCTTTTTGCGACTGGCAAGAAATCTTTAAAGACGTTGCAACAAGTCAACATTGTTGAAGCCGTTCCAAGCTTGATAGGCCAACAACAGTATGCGGCTCTATATCTTAATGAAATTACCTTAAAACTATTACCTGTGGAAGACAGTATGCCTGTCGTTTACGAGCAATACAGTCGAACCATTCGCCAATTACAGCAGCCATTAAGCCTGGATCAGTTAAAACTTGTGTTACGAATTTACGAACAGGTTTTATTTAGCGAGCTCGGTTTCGCCATTGACTTTGAACAAGATAGTGAGCAGGCAGTAATTGATAAGAACCAGTGGTACTACTTTGCTCCTGATAGAGGGTGGGTCAAGCAATCAATGACCAAAGCAGCGTTAGATGCTCAGGATGCTATGATTCAAGATACCACGATTCAAGATGCGAGGACTCAGGAAAAGGGTGCTTTCGATAGTAGTGATGTCGAAACGACAGATACCGTTGATATTACTCAAAGTGAACAAGACTCTGAACCTAGTCTTTATCAACGCAACCCTTCAGCCTTTATGCAACAGTCTCCTATCTCAGGCGAGACCATTATAGCCATGCAATCAGGCATTAGTCCTCAAACCATTAACAGTTGGACTGATATTCATCGCCAACTTATTGATCATTTATTTGACTACCAGCCCTTACAAAGCCGCATTTTATGGCAACAGTTTTATCGCTATCAATAAACTATAATAAATTAGCTGGCAGATACTGGTGAAGTCAGACGTTGTTTTAAATCGATGTAGTGCTAAGCTTGGTTTTATCTCATATAGTTCGGTCTACGTTATTGTGATCTACATTATATTATCGTCAATTATTAATTATTATCCTTACTAGATTGTTTCTTTTACTGTTGTTATGACTTTATTAAGTCAGCTAGGGTGACATATTATGAATAAAATGGTTCCAACCGCTGTTAAGACACCATTATTGGGTGTCAATATTGACCACGTGGCCACACTTCGTCAGGCACGTGGGGTTAATTACCCTGATCCAGTGGAAGCTGCCTTACTTTGTGAGCAAGCAGGGGCAGATGGTATCACTCTTCATTTAAGAGAAGACAGACGTCACATCCAAGATGACGATGTCTATCGTATGAAGCCTTTATTAAAGACTCGTATGAACTTAGAAATGGCCACTACCGAAGAGATGTTAAATATCGCGCTAGAGGTCAAGCCTGAATGGATTTGCTTAGTGCCAGAAAAGCGTGAAGAACTGACCACAGAAGGGGGGCTAGACGTGGCCTCGCAGGTAGAAAATATTAAACGCTACATAGCGTCTCTACATCAAGTCGGCAGCAAAGTTTCTTTATTTATTGATCCAGATGCCAAACAGATAGATGCAGCCATAGCTTGTAAGGCAGATGCTATTGAGCTACATACCGGACAATATGCTGAGGCGACATTGGCCAAAGAAAGTACGGCGATTGAACATGAGCTAAATAGAATAAAATCAGCTACCAAATATGCCCTATCGCAACAAGAGACATTGATTGTTAATGCCGGCCATGGTTTAACACGTGATAATGTGTCTGCCATTGCTCGTATTCCAGGCATCTATGAGCTTAATATAGGTCATGCCTTAATTGCCGATAGTGTGTTTATGGGGCTTGAAAAGGCGGTTGCTGCTATGAAGCAGGCAATGCAAGGTTAGGGTTTGTAAATTAACTGCAGCCTATAATTTAGAGTGTATCAATCGCATGTATGAGGGTAAGGGTGTGGATGGCTGTTAATCGTCCAATTAACTAACCAACGTTGCCTTAATCTATCGTAATGCTCTCTGGCGTCTTATTAACTGGTTTTAGCAATTAGTGATCAACAAGAGGGTTCAAGTGATTGGGCAATCAAGTCAAGTAAAAAGTCCTTAAGGGCAACCCGTCTTTTTAAGTCCATAGGGCTTAAAGCGGTGGTTACCTTGTTGGTTTAATGAGATTTGATACATATTATGGATTGAATGATTATTAGGACAATATTTTATGTGACCGAAATGTCCACGAGGTAATCCACTATCACCAAAGAACTTGATATAGTTACGCTTTCCTGCATGCAAATACACTCTACCATAATATAAATGTAGAGGTTGCTGTAGGATCATTTGATTAATGGCACTGTCAAACTGATGATTACCATCGATATCACTGAAAATTAATAAGTATTCTTTTGCCTGTTTATGGCAATGATAATTAGCATCTGCTAGACAGAGTATGGTGTCTTGACGCTGCATGAAGCTGTGTGCTTTAGCAGTTCGAAAGCCATCGGTTATATGACTGCGTACTTCTTTGGCCTCCCAAGTTCTTAAGGTAGTGATAAAAGAGGGGAGTGCTATTGTAGTCATGGTGGCTAAGATAATCAGGGTTAATAGCAACTCTAATAAAGTAAAGCCTTGATTATGGATATTTCTATCAGAGAAATGAAGTTTATCCACTGAGTATAGCCTAAAGTTATGTGTTCCCTGCACTTCGTTAGGTACAGCATATCGCAACTTAACAATAGACATGTGCATTGTAGATAAGCCTTATAGTAAGTTTAGCTAAATATATAGTAAAACTCAACAAAGGCCTACTTATAATAGGGAAATATAACCTATTGTCAAATTTTGTTACATTTGGTGAAAAAGTAGGGCTTAAGGATAGAACTATTTGAGCGTATGTATTAGAATTGCCTTTAGTAAGTTGTGTATCACATTTAGTTATATTTAATTACATATCATTTAATCACATAACAGAATAAATGTACCCATTATAATGTGATTGATTTGAGTTAGTGTTTAATAATCGATTACAATGTAATTAGTAAATGGGTTATGTGATTTTTATGTGTACTAGATGACTGGGTCACAAAAATATGTTGTAAATAAATTAATTTATATATAAGCTATTATGCGAAAGTATAAATTAGTGCTTAGTTCGTTTTAAAAATGTCCTGAGTATACAAATTAGAGATATTAAGTGTTTTTTGCACACAAACCGTCCCTTGGAGGAAGTTTATGAAACTTAACAAAATTACTTTGGCATTGATTGCCGCTGCTGCAGCGCCAGTAATGGCAACTGCTGGCGTAACTGTGAGCCCAGTATTACTTGGTTATCACTTCACTGAAACTAATGATGATGACTACGAAAAAGAAGATCTTCGTTTTTCTACTGAAGACGATCTATACACTGGTGCTGCACTAGGTATTGAATTGACTCCTTCAACTCAGTTCCAAGTTGAATATGGTGTAACTGATTCAGACGCTCTATATAAAGGCGACAAAATTGGTGATGCTGAGCGTGAAATGATCAGTGGTAACTTCCTAGTAGGCTTTGATGAGTTCTCAGGCTACCGTGACACTGCTTTCCGTCCATACGCTTTAATCGGTGCCGGTCAACAGAAAATCGAAGTTAAAGATTCAGCTGGTAAACAAGTTCGTCAAACTACTGATACCATTGGTAACCTAGGTCTAGGTGCTATGTACCGTATCAACGATGCACTAAGCCTACGTGGTGAAGCTCGTGCGATCCATAACTTTGACTATGATCTATGGGATTACATGGGTCTAGCTGGTCTAGAAGTAGTTCTAGGCGGTCACTTAGCTCCTGCAGTAGTTGCTCCAGCAACTATGGTTGAACCAACTCCAGTAGTTGTGATTGAAGCTGACCAAGACAGCGATGGCGATGGCGTAATCGATAGATTAGACCAGTGCCCTAACACTCCTGCTAACGTAGTAGTAGATGAAACTGGTTGTCCAGTACAAGTTCAGATCGATGACGAACTGAAAATGGAACTACGTGTATTCTTCGATAACGATAAATCAGTTATCAAAGAGCAGTACAAGCCTGAAATCGCTAAAGTAGCAGAAAAAATGCGTGAGTATCCAAACTCATCAGCTAGCATCGAAGGTCACGCTTCTAAGACTGGTCCATCAGCTCGTTACAACCAACGTCTATCTGAAGCCCGTGCAATCGCTGTTAAAACTATGCTAACTAACGAATTTGGCGTTGCGCCAAACCGTCTAAGCACAGTTGGTTACGGTTATGACCGTCCAATCGCGCCAAACGATACTGAAGAAGGTCGCGCAATGAACCGTCGTGTATACGCTGTTATCACTGGTAACAAGAGCATGACTGTTGACCAAACTAAAGATATGAACGTTCAATAATATCTTAAGTATGTTTTAGTAGTTATTTGAAAAAAAGCTGCCAAATTGGTGGCTTTTTTTCGTTATATACCATTAGTAACCTTTACATTTTTCTTAATGCATTCACAAAATCAGTTTATTAACTGTAATACAAAGGTGTTATACTTCGAGCGTGAAAAGAGTTACTGATTATTACCCGAAAAATATTGAGTCTTTAAAATATGTCTAACGAAATAAAAAATTTACGCAATATCGCTATTATTGCTCACGTCGACCATGGTAAAACCACCTTAGTTGATACACTATTACATCAATCTGGTACCTTCGACGGGCGTGCAAATATTGCAGAACGCGCAATGGATTCAGGCGCAATTGAACAAGAACGTGGTATTACGATTCTTGCGAAAAACACTGCCATTAAGTGGAAACATCCCGATAGAGATATTGAATATCGCATCAATATTGTAGATACCCCGGGTCACGCCGACTTCGGTGGTGAAGTAGAACGCGTAATGTCTATGGTTGACTGCGTACTATTGGTAGTAGATGCTATTGATGGCCCTATGCCACAAACTCGCTTCGTGACTCAAAAGGCATTTGAACAAGGTTTGAAGCCAATCGTTGTTATTAACAAAATTGACCGTCCAGGTTCGCGTCCTGATTGGGTAATGGATCAAATATTTGATCTATTCGACAATCTTGGTGCCAGTGATGAGCAACTAGATTTTCACGTAGTATATGCATCAGCCTTAAATGGTATTGCTGGCTTAGACCCAGAAAATCTTGCTCCAGATATGACGCCATTATTCGAAACAATCGTCGATGTGGTAGAGCCGCCCCAAGTAGATGCAGATGCGCCTTTCCGTATGCAGATTTCAAGCCTTGACTACAATAACTTCGTAGGGGTTATTGGTGTTGGCCGTATTGAGCGTGGTCGTATTTCTACCAATACGCCAGTTACTGTAATTGATAAAGATGGTAATACGCGTAATGGACGTATTCTAAAAATCATGGGTTATCATGGTTTAGACCGTATCGATGTTGAAGACGCACAAGCAGGTGATATCGTATGTATCACAGGTATTGATGCCTTAAACATCTCAGATACTATTTGTGATCCTAATAATGTTGAAGCTTTACCGCCATTAACAGTAGATGAGCCAACAGTTTCTATGACCTTCCAGGTGAACAACTCACCATTTGCAGGTCGTGAAGGTAAATTCGTAACGTCACGTAATATTCGTGAGCGTCTAGAACGTGAACTTATTCATAACGTTGCTTTACGTGTGGAAGACACTGAATCAGCAGAGAAGTTCAAAGTATCAGGCCGTGGTGAGCTTCATTTATCAGTACTGATTGAAAACATGCGCCGTGAAGGGTATGAATTGGCCGTATCACGTCCTGAAGTTATCGTTAAAGAAGTTGATGGTAAGTTACAAGAGCCATATGAAAACGTTATCTTTGATGTGGAAGAACAGCATCAAGGTCCTATCATGGAACAAATAGGTCTGCGTAAAGGTGAGATGACAGATATGCAACTAGACGGCAAAGGCCGTATGCGTATTGAAGCAACTATGCCTGCCCGTGGTCTAATCGGCTTCCGTTCAGAGTTCCTTACTTTAACTTCAGGTACGGGTATCTTGACCTCTAGTTTCTCTCATTACGGTCCACAAAAGATCGGTGATGTAGGCGGACGTACCAACGGTGTTCTAGTATCAATGGCAAACGGTGTTTGTTTAGGTTATGCCTTATTTAACCTTCAGAAGCGTGGTAAGCTTTTCGCTGAACCACAACTTGAAGTATATGAAGGTATGATTGTTGGTCTTAACTCACGTAGTGATGACATGGTTGTTAACCCAACAACCGCTAAACAGTTAACTAACGTTCGTGCCAGTGGTACTGATGAAGCATTGACTCTAGTACCTGCTGTTAAGTTTACGTTAGAGCAAGCACTTGAGTTTATTGAAGATGATGAATTAGTTGAAGTAACACCTAAATCAATTCGTCTACGTAAGAAGTATTTGACTGAAAGTGAGCGTAAGCGTCACGGTCGTAAAAAAGAGAAATAAATCAAATAGTTGCTAATGCAGATCGAAATGCGATTAATTAATTAGCATTAAATCGAGTGATATTCTTCTATTTATCTCTCAAAAATAGGTCAATTATTTACATTTTGACTACTGAATAGCTTCTTATAAGAGTTAATATAGGCGCATTGTCTATGTTAACTCTTTTTTATTTTGTGTTTAGCGTGTTTAACATATAACAATCAACTAAATTAGTAATAGTCCATCTTTCTTGATGGGTTTCTGTGTTACCCCTTATTTTGTGCGATCTTAAAGCGTTAAGCATTTCGGTGTTTGCTTACGTTGTTGGCTCGTGCTTTTTGATTAAGTTTTTATTTTGGAGGAAAAATTATGAGTATGATGTCAGAGTTTAAAGAGTTTGCCCTAAAAGGCAATGTTATGGATCTAGCAGTGGGTGTGATCATTGGTGGTGCATTCTCAACCATCACCACATCATTGGTTGAAGATATTATAATGCCAATCGTTGCTTTCATCGCTGGCGGTGAAATTAACTTTAAGAACATGTTCCTTACCCTAGGTGATGTTCCTGAAGGCGTTGCCATGAATTACGATGCTCTAAAAGCGGCAGGTGTTCCTATGTTAGCGTATGGTAGCTTTATCACCGTACTTATTAACTTCTTAATCTTAGCCTTTATTATCTTTATGATGGTTAAAGGTATGAACAAAATGCGCCGTAATAACAAAGTGGAAGAGGTGGTTGAAGAGGCTCCATCAGAAGAGATTTTATTACTTCGTGAAATTAGCCAAAAGCTAAGCAAGTAACCCTCTAAGCAGTAACTGTATAAGTTAGAAAATAAATAAAAAAAAGAGACTACCTACGGTTAGTCTCTTTTTTTATTCGCTCTATCTTATTAGATTCTGTTTACTTTAATTTACGAGTTAGCTTCAAGTTGGCAGTTTGGACAAAAAGTACTAGCACGGCCAGTAATAGTAACTTTATCAATAGTCGTGCCACAAGTAGGGCAGGGCTGTTTGTGTTTGCCATAAACCAGTAGTGTTTGTTGAAAGTACCCTGTAGTCCCACTGGCCACAGTAAAGTCTCTTAGAGTTGAGCCGCCTTGGGTAATGGCACGTTTTAATATAGCGCGAATATGCTCTGCTAGTACAGAGAGCTGGGATTTTGTAAGTTTATCGGCGGGAGTGCTAGGGTGAATACCAGATAAAAAGAGGCTTTCAGTGGCATAAATATTGCCCACACCTACCACAAAGACCTGATCCATTATTACTGCTTTAATTGAACGGGTAATGGGCTTTAATTCAGTTTTACTTTGCGGTTTACGGACTTTATTTTCTGAGAGTCTATGAATCTTGTCGTATAAATAATCCCCTGAAAATGCTTCATCTAAAGGTTCTATACCTAAATGACCAAGCAACTTTTGTTCATAATCGTCCAACCATAAAATAGCCCCAAAACGACGAGGATCATGGTAATGCAACTGGATAGGAGTTTGGGTGGCATCAGCGCTGGCATACTGCATGATTACATGATCATGCTTACGTTTTTCAGTGCCTACCGGAAATTGTTGTAGACTACCGGACATGCCTAAATGAATAATTAAGGCCTTAGTATCTCTAGCTGAGGCAATATTTATAATATTAGACTGTTTATTATTCAGAGAATCTTTGTTATCCCGTCTGAATTTTAAAATCAAATATTTTGCCCGACGTTCAATATCCTGAAGTACATAGCCTGTTAAGCTGTCTATATCTTGTGGTACAGACCAACGTAATTTGGGCTGGAAAACCTCGACTGTCTCTACTTTTTTATTAAGTAAAGGTTTTAAACTGGTTCTGGTGGTTTCAACTTCAGGTAACTCGGGCATAAGGTGACTCAGGTATAGGAACTTAAAAGTATTTATACGGCTCGTCTGGCATGTAAGATACCAGGCTGTTGTTCAAGTTTGGCGAGTAGTTTTGACAATTGCGATAAGCCCGTTACTTCAAGACGGAATTTCAGATGGGCCACATTGTCGTCATCGCTGTTGGTGTCTACGCCTCGAATATTGATGTCTTCTTTATCAATTACCTGAGTAAGATCCCGCAATAAACCTCTTCTATCGTATGCCTCAATAATAATTTCTACGGGTTGATAACTGGTCTGTTGCGAGACCCAAGAGGCTGAAATTTGACGCTCAGGCTCTCGTTCAATTAATCGATTGTATTCTGCGCAGCCACGATTATGTACCGAGACACCACTACTTTGAGTGATATATCCAGCGATAGGCTCACCATAGACAGGCTGACAACAGTTGGCAAAACGCATTTCAATATTATCGAGCCCATCAATATTAATTTTATAAGCATCAAGCTTACCAGTAACTTTAGGATGGACACTTGGGGTGTAGTCCTGCTCTTCCTTATCGATGACTAAATCAAGCTCACGTGAAATATGACCCGTGAGCTGATGAAGCCCAATCTCACCGGTAACCAATCCTACCAAAATATCATCAGCAGAATTAACGTTAAAATGTTTAACGTAGTCTTTTAAGCTAATACTATTGGGATGGACCGATAAGCGCGCTAACTCTTTGGCCAACATTTGCTTACCGATTTCTAAGTTTTTATCGCGGTCTTGCTTGTTAAACCATTGACGTAACTTAGAACGGGCACGTGACGTTTGAATGTAGCCTAAAGACGGCACCAACCAATCACGATTGGGTTCACGAGAAGATTTGGTGATAATCTCGACTTGCTCACCCGTTTTTAATTGATAGGTCAAAGGCACATAGCGTTGGTTAACTCGAGCCGCTTGAGCACGGTTACCTACTTGGGTATGGACATAGTAAGCAAAATCTAAGACAGTAGCGCCTTTAGGTAATTCGGTAATATCACCATCACGGCTAAACACGTAAATGTGTTCTAGTTCCCCAAAATCTACCAGTTGCTCTTCATCTTCATCCACCTCAAACTCATCTATCAGTCCGTTATGAGTAAGGTTTTTGTTGGTGCTATCACTGCCCGCTAATAGTAACTGACGTAAAGAGTTAATCTTCTGATTGAGATACGCATCAGGCTTGTTTTTACCGCCTTCTTTATAGTTCACGTGAGCACACATACCCAACTCAGCCTCAAAGTGCATCTGATGAGTACGAATTTGAATCTCTAGCGATTTATTCTCAGCAATAACAGCCGTATGTAATGAGCGATAACCATTGGCTTTTGGATTGGTGATATAGTCATCAAATTGCTCAGGAATATGGCGCCACATACCATGGACCAGACCTAAGGTGTGATAGCATTCAGATTGGGTGTCTACCAAAACCCGCAGTGCCCGAATATCATACAGCTGATCAAAAGATAAGCCTTTGAGTTTCATCTTACGGTAAATTGAATAGATGTGTTTGACCCGTCCTGAGACTTCACCTTTAATGCCTGCCTCTTTTAACGCTGCTTCAAGTTGAGCCTGCACCCGTTCAATGTATTCCTCGCGCTCGCTACGTTTTTCAGCTAATAGTTTGGCTATTTCTTTATAGCGGTCAGGGGCCAAATAACGAAACGCTAAGTCTTCTAACTCCCACTTTATTTGAGCAATGCCTAAACGGTGAGCTAAAGGTGCATAAATGGTCATAACCTCACGTGCCACACGCTGTCTACGCTCTTCACTGGCGTAAGACAACTCTCTCATGGCAAATGTACGCTCTGCTAGCTTAATAAGCACCACACGCACGTCATTGGTCATTGAGATAAGCATGCTGTAGATATTCGACAGCTGTTCTCGTTGATTATTAACAAAATGATCTTCTAAGCGCTTATTACTCTCAATGATTTCTGACAATTGTCCCATTGCCAATGCATCATTAACCAGCTTTGCCACTTCATCGCCAAAAACTTCTTGAATGCGTTCATGAGAAATAAGATTGGTACGGGCAGCACGGTACAGCATTGCGGCCGTTAAGGCATCTTCATCTTGGTAGAGATAGGTAAGGATATCGGTCATGCCAATACCAGTCATATAGGCGCTAGATCGATTACCTTCCTCATCTAAACTAGACTTAGTGCCCACCATTTCGCAAGCTTTTGCCAAATCTGGCAACTCTGGAATATTAACTCGATTAGAGACCGCTTTTAGCCAAGCGGGCAGATCAATAATAGTATTGTCTGCCAAGGTCTTGTTGTTACTAGACTCATCGGTAAAACTAGACTTGTCTTGTAGAGGCGTGTCTTTTAGGGGATTAAGGCCAGTGGCATCGTCACTGCTAAGCCCATTATGCGAGTAGGTCAGGGTATCAAGCTGAATCCTTCTGACTAACTCAGCATCGTTAAGAGGCAGGAAGTCCGCTTGAATCGAGCGGTCCATGGCAGTGGTCAATTTGGACGTGGATAATTGCTTTTTTAAGTCTTCATTAAGCAAATCAAAGGAAGCGCTCGCCCCAGGCTTATAGTATCCGTGTTGCTGCTGAGCAATCATTTGCGCAGCCAGGGAGGCGCTGTCTTCAGTTGTTGTCTGACCATCAATAAGGGGTAACCCTTCGCGAACTTTTACCAAGTCTTCCTCCCTTAACATATATCGGACCGGCTTAATGACTTAAACCAAGTCCTGTACTATGCTATTTGCTATCACTTAACTATTATTCAGTATTATCTTATCTACAAATAATATTTCAAGCTTAGCTCTGTGAACAGTTGTGAATCAGCGTAATAAACTGACTCAAGAAACAATAAGTATTTTATAGTAAGTGATTGGCATCCATTAATGTGATAGTGAACTTAGGTATATCTTTAATTGCATAAGACCAATTGTTGGGTCCAAACCTTGACTTAAACTGCCTCAACTTTTTCAAAACGGGCAATCGATTCAACATGGCCGGTATGACAGAACATGTCCATAACACCCGCATCCGTTAAACGGTAACCTTGCTCAATCAGTGCTTTAGTATCGCGTGCTAGTGTAGCAGGATTACATGACACATAGACGATGCGAGAGGCATTAAAGCGAGGCAGGTATTGCATCACTTCCCAAGCGCCAGAACGAGGCGGATCAATTAAGATAGCATCGAAGCCTTGCTGTGCCCAAGACTGATCACTAAAGTCTTGAGTTAAGTCTTGATTATAAAATTCAGTATTTGTAATACCATTACGCTTGGCATTGTCAGCGGCACGAGCCGTCATCGCATCAGAGCCTTCCACGCCAATAGCTAGGCCTTGTGAACCATCTTCACCACCCACCAAACGCGCTAATGGTAAACTGAAATTACCCAAGCCACTGAATAAGTCTAAAACACGTTCACCTGGCTTTAAGTCAAGCAAGTCGCATGCCAGCTTGGTCATTTTACGGTTTACAGATAAGTTAACCTGGGTGAAATCAGTCGGAATAAACTCATAAGTTAAGTCAAATTCAGGCAGTTGATAATACAAACGGCCAAACTGTTCCGTTAAATCATCGGTGTCGTGTAGGGCAATACGCTCGATGCTGTCAGGGCCTTTTGATTGCAAATAAAGCTGCCAACTGCGGGCTTTAAAGAAAGTCTTGAGCTTCTCAATATCAGATTCAGACAGCGGTTCAAGATGACGCAAAATAAGTGCCACAGGTTGGTCGCCATCGGCTAATTTCGGTATCGCTTCGCCCATTGCCAACTCAATTTGAGCAATATGTGAGCGTGCTTCTAGTGAGCTGATTAATGCTTTTAGATTCTCAATCTCAAAGCCAATGCGCTCATCTAAAATATGACACTCATTTAATTCAGCCAAGAAGTTACTGTTGCGCTCACGGAAGCCAACCAATGCAGTGTCTTTTTTGGCGACATAACGCACACCCATGCGTGCTTTGGTACGATAGCCAAGGCGGTCTGCAACTACGGGCGGTAGCCAGTTATCAGGCTGGACATCGGCTTGGTGCTGTAGCAATTCTGCCAATACGGTTTGTTTAAAAGCAATCTGTCCATCGGGCTGCCAGTGCTGCAAGCTACAGCCGCCACATACCCCAAAATGAGGGCAAGGCGGAGTTTGACGCTCTGGATGTGCATTGTCTAGTAACTCAACTGCATCCCCTTCTTCAAAGCTTTTTCGGCTGTTGGTCAGTCTTACATTTACCGACTCATTAGGTAGGGCGAAGCTAACAAACACTTTCTTACCGTGCTTTTCTTCGATATGACCCTCATCGGTGCCAAAGCCATTGCCATATATAGCCACACCGCGGCCATCATGAGACAAGCCATCTATTTTAAAAGGAAGCGGAGCGGCATCTTTTAGACGACGACGGACTCTTGAGCTTGGCTTGGAAAGTTTCTTACTTGGGGCCGCTGCAAGAGAAGAATTGTCTGTCGTGTTATCGGCCAAAGAAGAAGTATTGTTTGTAGTATCGGTGGGCTGCATAAACCTGCCTGTCTGTTAAATTTGCTAAAAATAGGGTATGAAAGATGGGAGAGATTTTAACACATAAAGCCTCAGCTTGAGGCCGTATATAAAAAAAGAGAGGGTCATAAGACCCTCTCTTTTTAATTAAGCAAACTGTTTTATATGGTTTAAGATACGGTTCTATATTTACGTCGGTATAAACTTCGAATAATTGGAAGAAATACCATCAGTAAAGCTAAGATCCATAGCGCTATAGTAATAGGGCTACTCCAAAGAATGCTTAATTCACCCTGAGAAATGGACAAGGCACGTCTCAAGTTAGACTCCATTAGCTCTCCTAAGACATAGCCTAAAATAAGTGCAGAGAGAGGAAAATTTAGTTTTCGTAAGAAGTACCCAAATACGCCCAATGCAACCATAAAGATTAAGTCAAAGGTTGTGCTATGAATCGAATAAACCCCAACGAAGCTAATAGCAGCAATGGCAGGTAGTAACATATAACTGGGGATGTTGAGTAATTTAGCAAAAAAACCTACTAAAGGGATATTTAGGACTAATAGAATGATATTACAAATAAAAAGTGAAGCAATTAAACCCCAAACAATATCAGGCTGTTCCGCAAATAATTGAGGGCCTGGGGTTATATTATAAAGAGTTAAAGCCCCCATCATAACAGCTGTAGTTCCCGATCCTGGGACGCCTAGCGTTAGCATAGGGATAAATGACCCACAAGCTGACGCATTATTAGCGGCCTCAGGGGCAGCTATTCCGCGTAAGTCGCCATCGCCAAACGTACCACTATCACCCGCTATTTTTCTTTCACTAGCATACGTCATAGCACTAGCAATGGTAGCACCTGCTCCTGGAAGAATGCCAACAACAAATCCCATAAGTCCACTGCGAAGCATGGTGGCTAGACTAAATAAAAACTCTTTAAAGTTTAAAAGGCTACGTTTGCCCTGTTCTATAACTTTATGTCCCGTAGTCGTTCTTTCTAATAGAATTAGAATTTCACTGACGCTAAAAAAACCAATGACTATCGTGGTAAATTGAATGCCATCTGAAAGGTGTACTGAGTCAAAAGTAAATCGATAAATACCGGTAACAGCATCAACGCCTACGGTTGCTAACCCTAAACCTATTAGAGCAGCGATAGCTGTCTTTATAGGTTGATCACCCACTAAACCGCTTAAGCAGGTAATGGCGAATACCATGAGTACGAAATACTCAGCTGGACCAAAAGAAACCGCCCATTTTGCTAATAGTGGGGCAAATAAAACCACACCAATAGTCGCAATAGTGGCACCTATAAAAGAGCTAACTGCAGATAAAGACAATGCAATACCTGCTTTACCTTGACGTGCTAGGGGATAACCATCAAGTGTAGACATAATGGCACCAGCGTCACCAGGTACGTTAATTAGGATGGCAGAGATGCGACCCCCATATTCACATCCTAAATAAACAGCAGCTAACAAAATCAAGGCACTTTCTGGAGGTAGGCCAAGAGCATAGGCAAAAGGCAGTAGGATTGCTACACCATTAATAGGGCCTAGTCCTGGTAACATACCCACAATAGTTCCTATAAAAGCACCAATTAAGGCAATTAATAAGTTTTGTGGGGTCATAGCAATGGCAAAGCCATGCATCAAAAATTCAAAAGTACTCATCATTTACCCCCTTAGTCCTGAAAGAAATCCAAGCGGTAGTTTCACGTCTAGTAAAATATCAAATAAAATATATAAAAAGACGCTAAGCAGAGCAGAGTAAATTAGACTCTTTACCGGGCTACCACCAAACAACACTCCAACAGCAAATGACATTAGGGTTGTGGCAATAGGAAAACCAAGGGATTCAAAGAAAAGTCCGTAAACCAATAAAGCTACGGTACATAAGATAAGATTTCTAATAATAGGTGGCGTAAAGCCTAAGTCGATTTTTTGGGTAAATCGTGCAGGACGCACGGCTACTATAAGACTGCCTACAGCCAACATGGAAAATATTAGTATAGGATAAGGTCTTGGACCAATAGGATCATAGGCTATAGGGGCTGTATATCCCATAGCCAAATAAATACATCCTAAACTGACTAAGGCAAGTAGCCCTGAAAAAAGACGCTCCATCGTCATGATAATATCCCTGAAGCTAAAAATGAAAAGGCTAGCATTTTAGTGCCAGCCTTAATAAACTGGTTAGCAGTAAGTAATTACTTAATTAATTAATTAATGAACTATTTTTCTACTAGGTTAAATTCAGCAGACAGTTCACGTAATTCGCCTGTACGTTTGTAAACATATTGTTCAAGTTCTTCACCTGTCATTGAGAAAGGTAACAAGTCTTGTTGCTCACGAATTTCGGCAAATTTTGGATCAGCTAGCATAGTGTCAAAACTATTTTTCCACCATTTATAAGACGCTTCACTAACATCAGGACCCATATAGTAGCCACGAATTACCGGCCATACGACATCGTAACCTTGCTCTTTAGCAGTTGGGACATCGGCTAAATTACCTTTTAATCTTTCATCAGAGAATACAGCTAGAACACGCAGTTTCCCGGCGGTGACTTGAGGCATGACTTCAGCAAGACCTGAACTTACAGCTGTGATGTGATTACCTAAAACCGCAGTTACGGCTTCGCCACCCCCTTCCATAGCAACATAGGTCATAGTATTGGGATCAATACCTACTGTTTTAGCAAACATAGCGGTTTGTAGCCAGTCTTGTCCACCAACACTACCGCCTGCTCCGAAACTTACTGATTTAGGGTCTTTCTTAAGGGCATCTGCCAAGTCACTTAGGTTCTTGATAGGGGAGTCTGCACTGACTGAAATAGCCCCATAATCTGTTCCTACTGCAGCCAACCATTTGACATCTTTTTCGGTAAATTTACCAAATTTACCTTGGGATAGATTCAAGATTGAACCTGTCGAAAATGCGACGATGGCATCATTGTTAGCACGGTCGTTGCTGACAATCTTATTGTAAGCTACTGCACCAACGCCCCCTGGCATATAAGTAACGCGCATAGGTTTTTGTAACAAATTAGTATTTTTTAAACCAGATTGTGCCAGTTTACAAGTAAGATCAAATCCACCGCCTGGTTTTGCTGGAGCGATACATTCAGGACGAGAAGGTTCGCCCTCTGAATTGTTAGAAGCAGATGGATTTTTATCAGTATTATTACAAGCTGTTAAAGAGAGAACGGAAAGTCCGAAGACTAAATAAGATAGTTTTTTCACACTAAACTCCATTTTGTGTTGACTAACAAACTAAAGACAATCATTTATCCAATGATTTGATAACAGAAAATAATTCTGATAGGTATTGACGTGGTTATTTATGACTTTGAATCATTTATTCAATATTGTTACAGAACTATGTCTTAAGTAACAAATAATGCTACATAGAATATATAAATTCAATAGCCTAGATGAATGTTGCCACTATAATTATAAAGAGAGTTTAGTATCCGTTTAAACTGAAAGATTTTTAGTTAACTGGCCAATAATCTAAAAAATCCTGATGACGAACGCTATCGTTTTCATCACGCTTATTTTGCAAGAAATCACGGGTTTCAGCTTGCCACATGTCAAAGTCAGCAGACGAGATATTACCTATCAGGCGCATCCAACGCAGGTAAATCAACCACGTATTTAGCACGTCAGATTCGCAATAAATAGAGAGTTGTTGCCACTGTTTTTGTGCCACCAT
>Ga0208302_100103_pt1 | contig 27387 bp, 14 predicted proteins | sample 29_taG_FD_184103 | JGI IMG/M metagenome (GOLD analysis project Ga0208302, IMG submission 184103) | Marine viral communities from Cariaco Basin, Caribbean Sea - 29_WHOI_OMZ (SPAdes) (version 2) | ecosystem: Environmental > Aquatic > Marine > Oceanic | place: Caribbean Sea: Cariaco Basin... | reverse complement strand
AGCGCATTTTAGATAAAAGCCCCTATAGCGCTGAGAGTTGGCAACAAGTCGCTAAACAGCTACGTATATTGGATCGTCTAAGTGACAATGAGTTAGATCAACTGATAGATTTGGCCATACTGTTTTTGCATGATAAATCTATTAATGGTGCGCAAGGATTTGACGTTACAGATGAGATAAAACAATCTATTGCGTTACAGGCTTGCCTGCCCATACTTAATTTAGGTTTAGAGTGGTATAAAGGCTGGACTTCTATCATTATTTATCCAAGTTCTTATGTCTCTAAAACAACTAACACCGATGAGATGGGAATAGTACATGAAGGTACTCAACATCGAAGTGGTGAAGCATGGTTACGCGGCCCAGTAATCTTATCTGGGAAAGATGTGAAGAACTCAGGCCACTTAGATGGTCATAATGTGGTGATTCACGAGTTTGTACATAAGCTTGATATGTTAAATGGTCGAGCCAACGGTTTCCCACCGATGCAGTCTGGTATGAACCCTGCAGAGTGGACGCAAATAATGGAGCAGGGGTTTGCCGATTTTCAAAACAACCCTAAGCCGGGTATTGATCGTTATGGCGCTACCAATCCTGCAGAATTCTTAGCGGTTATCAGCGAAGTATTTTTTGAAAGACCACAAGATTTACAACAGGCTTACCCTCATATTTATGAGCTTTTGGCGGATTTCTTTAAGCAGAATCCGCTACAAACTTATTAACTGCAAGTGTGTTTAATCTAGACTGTACTTTTAGTGATTTTTTGATCACAAACCCCACCTGAATTTAAGTTCAAGTGGGGTTTGTTGTTACAGGGCTTTAGAGGATTTTATAGAGACAGAAATTAGTGAAAAAGTTACTAATTAAATTTAAACCGTCCATTGGTCATTGATAATAGCCACCAGATAGTATTGTCCTTGATACTCCTCAAAAACTAAACGTAGGACCCGCCAGTCCATACCTTGATACTCTGGGTTCATACCTGGATTGTAGAATTCAACGAACTGGGCGTTAGGGTAGGCCTCTTGTAAGTTATTAAGACTATTACCAGAGCCTTGGAATTGATTGTAAGTGGGCGATATATTATTAAAATCTTCTGCTTTGACCCATGTGGTTAAATAATCAGGAAGGGGAGTAACATACAAATCTCCTTTACCATCCTTATGACCCCAAGTAAATTTGATTCGGGACTGCTTCAAATAAGTCTCAAATTGCTCACGACTAAAAACTTTATCGACGCCGGGTTGCACATAAGCGTACATACTAAAACGCACCCCTTTAGTGGGATGCACAAAAGAGATAAGTTTATCAAACTGACCTTTGGCCAAATAGCTTTGTATTTGCTTAGAGTGTTCGACAATTAGTCTTTGTTTATTTTCAGCTGATTGATAAGAAGTATTTGGCGCAGATTGGTCAATAGAAGGACTTTTAGTATGCTGAGAGGCATCAATTGGATTAATCGCCGCTGATGGCGTGCTACTGCAAGCTGCTAATACAGTAGTTAATACTGCTAGCGCTGTCATCGATACAGGTCTACTAATGAGATGGGCTGTTTTATTTTTTATCATCATTTCTTTGCAATCCTTTTATATAAAGACTCTGCATATAGGGTGTTATCAGCAATTTCTTGAGCATACTTTTCCATAGTATAGGAAGGTATATTATTTTTATCTGCACTCATCTTTTGATATAACGTAGCATCATCAGTAAATTTGATATATGGTAGTTCCACCCAAAAAGTATCGGGATGATGCTGTTTTAAATAATGCTGAAGATAGGACCGAGTCTTTTCAGCCAACTCAGTTTTTACACGATGGTAGCTATATTTCTTATCATATAGTTTTTCATCTTGTAGTACTTCTTCTGTAGCTATCTCATCAAAGCTTTCATCTTCTTCTTGAAATTGGTTGTAAATGACAGCATGAAGCGGTAAACCACGTTGGGCAATCGCTTGTAATGCCAGAAGGGTGTGATTGATACTCTCTAACGTTGCCGCAGTTACTAAGACAATAGGGTGGCCCTGCAAGGCCATATAATCTATGGTGGATAATGAATCGGTTATAGGCGTCATAATACCGCCTGAAGTTTCTAATAGCACCACCTCGTATTGTAGCTTTAGCTGCTGAGTGGCCACCGATATACGATTTGGGTATAAGGTCACATGCTCCAATTCTGCGGCTAAATAAGGTGGGGCAGCTGCCTTAAAAACGTAAGGGCAGCTAATATATTGCTTATCAACCGGTTGAAGTGATATCTTCATAAGATCCCTATGTGCACTAATATCTTCAGAAATCTCATCCTCACAGCCAGTTTCAATTAACTTTTGAGTGATGACATTAATGCCATGTTCCATAAGCTGCTTGGCCAGATAACCTGTTGCAAACGTTTTGCCTATTTTGGCATCAATTCCTGTAATAAAAAAAACACTCATAGTTATACTTTCTACTTCCTAAGCTTATATTGACTCTATAGCCCACTTTAATAAGTTTGTTGCCTTAAGTTCAATAAGAGTTCTGTGATTTACTCAAGTATTGAGCAGCTAGCACGAACATTACCGCATCTTTGATTTAAAATATTTTATTCTTTATACCATGCCTCTTTTTAGAGTTCATTGATAACCGCTTGAACATAATCACCCAAAGCAGGGTAAGGATTATTTGTTGTATCCTTTATCGTACGGTTGTCAGGTGATATATACGGCAGGTCGACCCAAAAGGTATCCGGATAATTATGCTTTAAATAAGTCTGCAAATAGTCTTTAGTGCTGTCGACAATATCCTGATCAGGTTCATAATTAGAGTATAGATGCTTGTCCGGCTGCCAGTGATTGTATATTACCGCATGCAGCTGTAGCGAACGGGACTTTATTGCTTCAATGCTTAATAGCGTATGATTGATACTGCCCAATCTGCCTGAGGTGACCAGAACTACTGGATAACCTCGTTCAGCGATGTAATCTAAAGTTAGGAGCGACTCTGTAATAGGCACCATGAGACCGCCAGCACCTTCTAGCAAAACAATTTCGTATTCTGCTGCTAGCTTGTGCGTATTGGCAGTGATTAATTCGGGGTCGATTTGAATGTTTTCTATAGTAGAAGATAAATGCGGTGATGCAGGCTTACTAAAGACGTAGGGACAGGTGGTGCCATCTTTATCTAGCGCTTGTAAGGGCATGCCCATAATATCTCTATGAGTGATAATATCCTCAGCGATACCTTCGCAGCCAGTTTGTACTAATTTTTGAGTAATAACCTTGAGCCCTCTATTATACAAGGCTTTGGCTAGGACTCCTGTCGCGTAAGTTTTGCCAATATCAGTATCAATACCACCTATAAACAAGGTGTTATTAGAGTAATTCATTAGGTTGCCTATGAATGCAAATTAAAGTCAGAATAAATAACTTAAAAGTAATCCATTAATACCTGTGTTAATCGCTCACACAACAGCGAAACCTCTTCATCTGTCATGATAATCGGTGGCATGATATATACCAGCTTGCCAAATGGCCTAATCCAAACCTTGTTCTTTATCAGAAGTTTTTGGAAACGTGGCATATTAACAGGGTCACGCAGTTCAACAACGCCTATAGCGCCCAATACACGCACATCAGCTACCTGCTCATAACTATTTAAAGGTTCTAAATACTGTTTTAGCTGTTTTTCAATATTTAAGGCGCGCTGCGGATAATCATTGTCTTCTATCAGTTCAATAGACGCCAAAGCCACAGAGCAGGCTAGGGGGTTACCCATAAAAGTAGGGCCATGCATTAATGCGGAGTATTGACTATTGCTAATAATATCAGCGACATGACGTTGACATAAGGTCGCAGCAAATGTCATATATCCACCAGTTAACGCTTTGCCAACGGTCATAATGTCAGGTGATATATCAGCATGCTGGCAAGCAAACATTTTGCCAGTACGACCAAAGCCTGATGCAATCTCATCGGCAATAAATAATATGTCATATTTATGACACAGATTACGTAATAACTTCAAGTATTTTGGCGAATAAAAGCGCATACCACCAGCACCTTGGACGATAGGCTCGATGATGAAAGCCGCCATATCATGCTTATTTTGTTCAAAAAATGTACACAAATCGTCTCTGGTACTAGCTGATAATGAGGTGTCATAACCGGAATCAGGTTTATCAACAAACAGTTGTACTGGCAGCTGCTTACCGTAGATACTGTGCATACCAGTTTCAGGGTCACAGATGCTCATGGCATGCCAGGTATCGCCATAATAACCAGAACGGGTAGTCGCTATTTGGTTACGATTAGGCTTATTTTGTGCCAATTGATACTGTAGTGCCATTTTTAGAGCAACTTCAACAGCGATGCTGCCGCTGTCGGCATAGAAGATAGCGTCAAGGCCTTGAAGGACTATGGAAAGTAATCTTTTACCCAAATCTATCGCAGGCTGATGGGTTAAGCCGCCGAACATGACATGTGCCATTTTATCTAGTTGATTGCGCACAGCGTCATTTAGTTTTGGATGATTATATCCGTGAGTGGCTGACCACCAGGAAGACATGCCATCGATAAGTTGCTCATCAGATTTGGTATAAAGATAAACACCATCTGCGTGATCAATGACGATATTAGAATATTGTGCTGGTAACGTTGTGTATGGATGCCATAAATGATGTTGATCAAACTCACTGTAAGTATCATCTGATTTATTAATCATGATTGGGTCAAAGCCATTATTAAAAGTTGATGTCGAATAATTTGCCAATGAGGATGTTAGCACGTTTTTTAGATTAGTCTAAAATCGGTTGGTTTGTTTTCGCATAATGTATATTATGTTAAACTAAGGATACCGTATAATAAGTTCATGAGATATCTTATAACCCCTGTAAATTAATTAATTTACAGGGGTTTTTAAGTTTATTTGTATTCTTAGTGATACAATATTTAACGCCATATGAGTATTAGGCTCTTCACTTTCACCCTGAGTAGCACTCCAGTAGAGGTCACTACTCTTATTCGTAATTAAGCTAAATTCATCTTGCTCATAAAGCTCTAAGAGATCTTCGATAGTCGGCAACTGAACCAACATTTCATCAGCTTCAGCCCCCCATGTTTGCTTAAGCCTAAGCTCATCAGTGGAGTCGAACGTTCTATTAAAGAATCCATCTAAAGTATTATGATCAAGGGAGTATTCTATACCCTCAGCTTTAGTATCATTATAGTACTGAAGATAAGAGCCATCAGAAAAACTCAAATCTATTGTATTGTTAGTTATGACCTCACTTAACTTCCAAGACGACTCAAGAAAAATAAAGTCATCTTCATTAATATCGGGATTGCTATTGTAAGGATTTTGACCTATCAACAAACTTAATGGTTCGCTAGTGTCTATACCACCATACTTCGTACCACCATCATCTTGTACTCTATAGTCATAGCCAACCAAATGAGATACGAGGCAACCTACTTCAAGTACTACTAGAACGGGCTTAGTAAGGTTAACGCTGTAGCTCTTTAATTTGTCTACGACTATATAAACTATTTCATCAGAAAAGTTTGAAGACTCATCTGCAACATATACAACCTTTTTGTCATTGAAGGCATCTATGTTTATGATATAACCATCTTCGACTTTCTCTTGACGATGAACCGCCACCACCTATAGCTGCCGCACCCAAAGCTACGGCACCTAACCCACCCCATAGTGCTGTATTGCTGATTCCCATCGTGGTTGTTGCCGCAGTTTCTGCAACTGCAGCATTATTTAACATATTTGTAATTAGTGGTGTATATGTAGATTCTGATGCAAGACCTGCCGCATCTACTACGCTTGATTAAATTGGACTAAACTCTACAAACCTAGCTTCTATTGCAGAACCTATTTTGATATGTTCCACAGCATAGTAATCTTCAATAATTAAAAACTCTTCACCACTTTCGCTAGCAATAAACAAATCATTACCTAACTTTTTAGCCTGCAGTTTGGTTACTGGTTGACCACTCTCAGCATCTACCAAAGTTACTTGCATACCTTCTTCTGCAATGAATTTTGACTTTTGTGCATGGTGTAGTGCTACTGAATTAGATTCAACACCATTTTTCTTGATGATAAGCTGAGTTTTTTGGGTCATGGCTAGTTCCTTTAGAGTTCTTTTGGAGGTACCAGAGAGTCGTAATTATTGTGTAATATATTTTAATAAATTTGCTACATAGTGTTACTTAAAGCAATACAAACGTAGTGTTTTAGATAAAGAAAAAGCCAAACAATTAAACTCTACACCCAACTAATAACAGCCCTAATCGTATCGATACGGTAATTCTAAATGCAGGTATTAATGACTTTAGCATGCTAACGGATCAAAGTGACGATGTGTTAGAACAATAGCTATGGATTTATAGCTTCAAAATAAACTTCAACTTATTGAACTCAGCCGATTAAACCTGCATCTAAGTCATTAAATACTTACTCGGAGTCCCGTGGCTTGAGATGTATAAATATCGAACCGCACGTGTAGCAGCGACATGGAATAGAGCCCGCTCATTCACATCTGTTAAGCGCTGTTCTACTACGTCTTGTGATGAATTAATTGCGACACTTAGTGGCACAACACCCTTATTAATCCCCACCATCATAACGCATCTAAACTCCAAGCCTTTAATACGATGCATTGTAGCTAGACGAACCCCTTCTTGAGATCTATCATCTGACTTTTGGCGAGATAAAGTATGTGTAGGCACTCCATGGTTCTGCAGAATCTGCGCATAATCCTCACATAGACGATTCGTACGTGCTACTAAACAGATTTCTGAAAGAGATACATCATCATCTTTTAATTGCTCAATTTGCTGTACCAACCACTCCCCTTCACTATCAATATCTGAGAAGTTTTGAACGATGGGTTCTTGTCCTAATACCAATGAGCGATAGTCATTAGTACTATCGATACCACCATCTAAGTCATCAATCTCCACATCTTCTAATAATGCAGTAGCGTAACGACGAATAAGTTCCGTAGTACGGTAGTTAATCTTCAACTTACGCCCACGACCCATGATGTTAATACCACACTGGCTAAAACTTGTTTTGCGTTGATAGATACGCTGATGGGCATCGCCGACGATGAACATATCGTTCTTATTTTCTGGGACCAGTGCGCGTAGCAACTTTAATGACTCAGCTGTAAAATCCTGCCCTTCATCTACAACGACAGCACGATAGCTACGTTTATCACCGCCACTTTGCATCAAATCTAACGCATGGTGCATCGCATCTTCTACAGTGACAAAGCCACCTCTCGCCAACTGCTCTCGCATCTCTTCAAAAACAGGCCAAATATCTGCTCGCTGGCGTCTATTTAGTGCAACACCTCGACCAATACGACTGGCATTAAAATACTCCCGACGACTACGCACCTGCTGCGACAGTATTACACGCTGCCATTCTTCTTTATAAAAGCTATCAGGGTAATCAAGTTCGCCTGGAACTAAAGCCATTGCTTTGTTCCAGCAGTTTGAATAGTGTCTATCTCTGCCGCCAGGGTAAATAATGGTAGATTGATAGCCATTGCGCTTAACAAACTGACTGACCCATGCATCAAGGTTCACCACCTCAATACGCTGTGCTTGCTCAGGGGTACATATTTTTCGTAAATTATCTGCAATATCTAAAGCTAAGTTACTCGTAAACGTAGTAAACAGCAGACGAGCATCTTTTGGCCAGTCCGGCTGAGAAACTAACCAGCGTGCACGGTGCATGGCAACCACTGTTTTACCTGTACCAGCACCTCCTAGTACGCGTACTGGACCATTCCAATCTCGCTCAACTAACTGACGCTGTGAGGGATGTAAGAACACTCTCCAGCGCTCTAATGGTGCATTAAGCATACGACCTAGCTCTTGCTCGTCTTCAGGAACATGGAATCGGCGCTGTGTTGCTGGGTTTTCTAATGCTCTCTCAAAGTCCTCTGTGTCTACAGGTTCTTTCGACTTAGATACTGAGTACTCTTGAATAATCTCCTCTAAAGGCGTACCTGCTGCTAATAGATATAGTGCCTCAAATGCTTCAATAGGAAGTCGTCGCTCTACTCTCTCTAGCTCTACCTCACTGGTTAAAGAGTGTACTAGTGCTAAGCGCTCCTGTGGAACACCTATACTTAATAAAACATCGTCTTCTAAATCAAACAAGGGTGCTGATTCGACAGTTGCAGGAGTACTCGCCTCAGACTGGTCTTGTAAAGTATCAGCTTCTATATCAGCAGTTTGTGCATCTTGCTCAATGCTCTCTAACTCATGTTCCACTTCAAATAACTGTAGCGACCCTGTTTTGGGATGAATCTGACAACGGTGGCGCACAGCCCAAGTGTAAGCATCGTCATGCTTATCTACCCATAATAAGATATAAACATTCCCCTGCTCTGGGCTAAGCACAATACCACGATAATCCCTATCAATACGCACAGATCGAAAGTTAGGGTCTCGAGCGTTACGTATTACTTCATAGTTAATACCAGACGCTCGTGGGTCAGCGCGAAACTTACTGACAAAGCTCATTACTGCCTTTTGCTTTTTACGAGGAATACTAGCAAAAGCTTGAAGAAATCCGTCCCCTAACGCTACTTTGGGCTGTACCTTAGCCATACTCTACTCCTTAATTAGCGCCTAGCGCCGTTTCTAACTGCTCTAGCCAGCTATCAGATTCTAATGAAATAAATAACCAATCCTTCAGCTCAGGCAACTCGTTAACTGGCTCAATAAATACTGCGATATGACGATCAAACCATGCCAATTCAGCGGTACCTATGGTGGCACCTTCTTCATTGGTTAGGTCTATCCCTACTTCAGGGGCTACCGTTATGAATTGCTGTAAAGACTTAATCTCATCATTCGTTAATTCGCTCAGCTCATGAACGTCAACCCATTCGTCAGTTGAATCATCATTATCTACTTCAGACTTTGGATCAGTGCTTTCGATAAACTTTTGATGCTCCGTATCCAGTAAATCTGTAAATAAGCCAGCCTGCAATCCTGACTGCGTGACAGGATAAAAACTTGGCGCAAACTGTAAGAAATTATAAGCTTGCCAAATTCGTCGCCACGTCTCTTTTACTTCTTGAGCATGCTGGCTATTAAATACTGCATCATTGATACTCATAAAAATATGCAGCATCGGTTTATCTGAGCTCAACGACTTTATCTGGTCTGTTGCAATATAACTGAGTAAATGCCAAGCTTTCGACGGGTTGTCACTGTCTGCAGCAATGCCCCAATTACTGGGTTCACTCGGTAATCTATCAACAACTGCCTCATACCAATTGCCGTTATTTGACATTTGATTCGCAACAAACTCATCCAACTGTGGCCGACGTGGCACGAGCTGTAGAAAAGACAAACATAACGCAGACTCTTTCAGCTCTTGCCGTGTTTGTTTTGGATTTATGAGCCATGCTGCTAACCAATCGAAACTACCTTGCTCTAACAATCCTCGAATGTTTTTTAGGTCTCTCCATCCCTGTCTCGGGGCAATCTTATTCCATAAAGGATAGCCTGGACTTGATTGCTCAGTACAATTGAGCAGTATTTTAGGCTGACTAACTGTTTTAGTACTGCTTTCAAGCTCTAAATCATCCCATGTGAGCACCCAAACCTTTCTACCTGAACGTAGCAAACTAAGTCGCTTTTGCAAATCATCAGTCACAATATCTTTATGGTACTCATACCCATCGGTGTAGATGACCAGTTCATTCTCTTTTTTCTGATATTCTTGTTTGCTTGGGCGTAATATAAAGTCTGCACGAGTTTCTAATACCCCGTCATCTTTACCAAACTCAACCTGTGGTTCCAGTTGCCACATACTTGATCCGGTATCAATAAGATAACCAGGCTTATTATTAATACGCTCTTTGATTACCTTGAACCGCTTGCCCAGCGCCTGGACGAACCTCTCCTCCAAAGCGCTCTCTAAAATATGGTTCGTCGGCACTTCATTTAGAGCATCAATGGGCACTAATTTATCTTTGTTATGCAAAATCTGTGTCAGTAACTTAACGGCAGACTGTCGTGAGATTTCTTGTCGATGATGGCTGTTACGATAAGCCAAAATACAGCTATAACACCCATCTTTATCCTCATCATTCACGCACTTACAGGTACTAAGATGGTTCAGCGCTTTTCCGAGCATTGTAAATAAAGCGTCAGGAGATACCATTAATTGCTTTAAATACCCTGTACCACCAGGAATACGATCATAAATGACTAAGTACTGCTTGCTACCAGATACACTCAGCTCTCGCATTTCCGTGACTTCAAGATGTTGAACCGCACCATGGAAGTACTCTTTTAGCCCTAAATTAATAGCGGCAATGAAAGACAACCTTGCCTGTTCTGACTCAGCCACATCAGCTAAAGGTAATAAAAAACGAATAGCTTCTGACTTAAGCTCACGGTACAAATACAGGCTGTCAAACCAGTCTTCCTCAGACTCAACCGTACCAGGACGTGCCAGCTTACAGTCTAGGGCATGGGCAAACTGACCCTTCTTAAGCTTTTTACGACGTACCATGCCGCAATGCTTACATATCTGAAAGCCTTTACGTGAGCTACTCTTGCCAGCCACAGAGAAGCTATTAAACTCTCCAAACTGCTCACCAAAGTTCACTTCTCGAAAAGTAGCTGTACTGACGTATTCAAAGCCAAAAGGTAGGTCGGGGTTGTCTATACGCATGGCGTTGCGGCAGTTTATGGGATCAATATCAATCAGTAACTGACGCTGGAAAAATTTAGGCTCTCGCTGATCACTGTCATCACTGATGCGGTCATAGCGAGAGTTAGCGCGTGCATAAACTTGGCGTAGTTTAAGAAGATTGTGCTTTTGCTGAATATCCGCCCAATAAGGATCACCACAACGCGGGCATGCACTGTGCTTATCCCCTGATAAGGTAATATCTTCAGTGTAATGGCAACTAGGACACATGCGCCATTCACTAGGCTCAGACAGCCTCAAGTCAATCTGTTCAATACTAATCTTATGCTCAGATACATAAAATACGTTTTCAGGGACCAGCTCATTCAGCGCAGCTTGTGCAGATCGCTGGAATTTTAAAGAGACTTGCTCATAACTGCTCTTTTCTGACGATTTATCAGCGTCAGCACTGTCCTTTTGATCTACTTTACGCACAATGACTGAGTTTAAGGTCACGCCCTCTTCAGGGAAGGCGTAGTTTGGCAACAATCCTTCATCTGTAAAGAAATTAAGCGTTGGCTGTTTATTAATACTGCCCATTAACGATAACAGGGCATCGCGTTCTCGCTTTAAATCTGCAAGTGTCTGATCACGCGCATCATCTGTCGGCTGTTTAGACAACACCTCAAAGTTCTTCTTCAAATCAGTAGCACGCTTTCTATGACTCTCACGGCTGTCTAGTAACTCTTGCAGTCTATTAACAATACGCCAGCTTAAAGGGGTATGCTCTGCGGGCAACGAGCCTCTGTCCTGTCCGCCGTCTGAATATTGCAAGCCAATAAACTCTCGTAAATGTGCCTGCCCCTCTTCGTCCAACTCTTTAAATAGCTGAATAAACCTACTGTAGAGTTGTTCCTGATGCTCATCGATAAAGCTAAGCAGATTGTTAGGGAATCTTTGGACAACTGGACTATTACCTGTATTCTTTTCTTTACCTTGCAAACCGTTTAACACCGCACCCATCTTTGGCGCAATGGCATCTTCACTGACTCCTGTTGCGACCCATCTATCAAAACAATAGGCAATGAGTTGACGTTCCAAGACTGCCATAGCGTTTAAGAAGATACCAGGAGTGGCAACACCCCCCTGAATCATCTCTAACGGGTCTTCATAAAAGTAGTTGTCATGGTTGCTACCATTAGCGATGGTGAGGGCTAACGCATTGCCATTACTACGACCCGCACGACCAATGCGCTGTAAGTAGTTGGCTTGTGCAGGAGGCACAGAGCACAGCAATACGGCGGACAAATCGCCAATATCAATACCCATCTCTAAGGTGGGTGTGGCAGATAGTAGGTTAACGTCCCAAGCGTTTTCACCATAGATAAAGGATTGCTCAATAGCCAAACGATCCTTACCTTCTAGCAGCCCTGTATGCTCACTGGTCACCAAACGCTTAGGCGAAGTGCGATAAGCCATCTGCCCTATCTGACCGCTATTTACAGGTACATAAGACCCTTTACAATCACTTTGCAAACAAGGCATGCCATTCCAGTTCGCTTGATGCTGTAGTGAGATGGTCTGACGGCTACCACAGTGATTACAGGCAATCGTTGCAACCGAGGTGACTACTTGCCAATACTCTGTGTTTAATAACCAAGAGCTCTCGCCTCTGGTCGTTTCTTTTTCTATCAACCAGTCTTGATGATTCAGCGTATTGATTAGAATACGTGCCGCTTGCTCATACTCAGCAGAGGCTAATATATTGTCGGAGGCTATGGTCTTTTTAAACCAATCCTCATACCACTGAGATCCTCTACCTACTAAGATTTGGAAGTTATTATTTACTGGTGTAAAGGTCAGTGCCGCAGGTGGTCTTGATGAGAAACCATAACCTGGCAACCAAGGAATACGAGATAACAAATAGGTTGTGCCACCCTCTTTGATATAACTATCAAGGATTGCATCATAAAAAGCACCTTGTTGGCGCAATCGATTAAGAAAACCCAATAAGAAAGTTCGAACTTCCTCTAGCGTTAAATAACGAAGCTGTTCTAACTCCTCCTGCCAGTAGCGCAATATCTGATGTATACACTCTTCTAGCGCATCGGGATCAGGCTGAATAACGGCTACTGATGAACGCTCTAACGTGCGCCCTATTCTTGAACGTAAGCCAAATTCAGTCAGGGCTTCCCAGCGGAGCCTTTGGGTAACTAGCTCAAGTAAAGACTTGCTAACAGCGGTACCTTTAGACTCTATCAAATCCTGATAACCAGACAGCCACTGCATGTTAGGCGCAATAAAGGTGCCAATAAAGGCGGCATCATTACTGAACTCTCGTTGCCAGTATCTTGGCACTTCATCAATAAATCGTGACAACGCCATGTTGTCGCCTTCATGACGAGCAACATGAGCCAGCGCCTGACGTACCGTCTGCATATAAGTACGCGCACCAAAGAAGCCAGCGCGATGCGCGGCATCTTGAACTGAGTCCGAGAAGGCAATCAGCTTATGGTCATCATTACAGTGAGAGCCATAGATTTGACTGATAGCCACACTGGCCAAACTTGCTGCTCGTGAACCCAAAATCATTAAGCTACCATTTGCAGCACAACGTGGGCAGTCATCGGTGCGGATATTTTTGGTTTGGCCAGCGCGCTCAACTTGCTTGACTAGATTAGGCACCCAGACCTTAAGCAAGGGCTGCTCACAGTTTTGACACTGCTTGTGTTGAACCGTATTTAATTCGCAGCACTGGGTACATAATTTGAATACTTCGCGAGCCTGCTGTTCATTATGGAATTCTTCATTCTCAGCGATGGGATAAAGCAACACAGAGTCAGGTGACTGAGAGAACCAGCCAGCATAAAAGCGCTGCAACTCTGGATTAATGGCATGCTCTCCTTGAGGCAATATAGCACCCCAAGCAGCAGCATGACATTCACGGCAATGCAAGATAGGTAAATGCAGCGGTGAGGTGGAGTCAATCAAGTCATCCGAGTGCACCAGCTTTGGCTCAGGGCTAACGCTGGCAAGCATACGTCTTAATTCACGCAGCCACAGCTGTACTCGCACCTGCAAAAATGGACGCACTTTTTGCTTTGATTCATCTGCCCAAATACGTGCTGTCGACACCAAGGCTGTCAAACTGTCTAATAAGGCCAGTGCATACTCGGCGCTGCTTAGATTAAAGTCTTGTTGCCACTGCTCGGCCAGTTGGCGCAAGTCGACTATCTGGTTTGATGCTCGTAACAAGCTCAAGAATGCTGTGTGCTGATGCAAGTACTCACCCAAAGCAACACAGGCGGCTTTGTACTCATGAGAGTCATGGTCTTCAACATCCAAAGCAAGGTCAGCACCAAACCATAAGTTGGCTTGGCGACGCAAATAGACCCCTTGAGTCAATGCGCCCGGAAGCAGCTCTTTTTCGAGTGCTTTTGGCCAATCGACAATAAGCTCTGGTTTTTGTTCTGCATTAAGTAAGGAGTTTTCTCGAAATTGCTCAACGTACTCTTCAACTGTAATTCGGTCTTCAAGAATGATGCTGTCTAAGCCAAAGTCAGTGGCAAAGACTTCACTGGCATATTCCGCCAGTTGTTTACGCGCACTCTCTCCGCCAATAGTCGCTGAAGTACCCACGCAGGCCAAGTTGTCCTGTAAATGCAGCTTATCACGCAGTCGTCGAATCAGGCAGGCAAGATCCGTGCCTTGTGCCCCATCGAAGGTATGCATCTCATCGACGACAAGGTAACGCAGTAAGTCTTGAGTCTTAAGATTATGCTTCCATAGTCCTTGATCTTTAGGACGCATGAGTAAGAAGTCCAACATCTTATAGTTGGTTAATAAGATGTCTGGCGGATTATCACGTAAGGTATCTTGATTGGTAATGACTTGATCAGGGCTCATTACTCTTGAGTCTGACCCGCCATCACCTGTAAATAGACCAACAGTCAGCTTTGGTGTTAAGCCTGACACTTCTTTGGCAAAACGGCGCGCTTGGTCTGTGGCCAAAGCGTTCATGGGATAGATGATAATGGCCTTGATGCCTTTTCGGCGCTCTTGCAAACAGTAATCTAAGATAGGATATAAAAAACACTCTGTCTTACCAGAGCCAGTACCCGTTGCCACCAGTGTCGACTGCGGCTGCAATGTGGCTAAGCGCTCAAAAGCCCGCTGTTGGTGCATATAAGGGGCGAAGCCAAGCTTGACATGGGTTAATGGTGACTCAGCTGAATGGCTGGCGGTTCGAAACGGTAGCTTTACTTCAAGCCAAGGGCCTTTTAATAGGTTATTTGGGCGATTAGGATCTCGCAAAAACTGCCCCATCAAACCCTGATCACCCTGACCTTGAAAGCCGGCAGTGGTCATTGGAAAACTGCTTGATAAAAAGTTTTCCAATTCAGTCTTTATTTCACGGGCAATTAACGACGGTAACATACAAGGTCCTTTTTTAGATACCAAGTCTGATATCTAGTATCACATAGGTGGGTCAGCACAAGCTCAACAACAAAGCGATAAATCAGTACAACACTTAATCAGTACAACATGAGCATTTAACTCAAGAAATAGTCATCAACATCATCAACGTCTTTTAAAATCTTATCCTCTTCAACCCCATAAGCCCGAGCCAAATCAACACTTCGAGTCAACAGGCTCACATTCAGATCAAAGTCAAAGGCTGCTACGGTTAAGTCACCCAGCTTTCTATACTCAGACAAAATTTGCTCAACCACAAGCTGATACTTGGCATCTAAGTTGGCAGTAAATGCAGCCATCTTCTCGTTTAAGGATGCTACCGTCTCTCCAGAGTCTACGCCCATTAAGTTCACCATCATTTGACCGGCCAACGAGCCGATGACAGCCCCTAATACAGGGACTGGTATGAGCGTTTGTCCAGCAAATGTGGCTAAGCCAACAATAGAGCTCTCAGCACAAATCATAATCCCCATTGAAGTGAAGTCATCTAAGGTAATATCACCGCTATGATAGTCGCTATACAATGAAGCAATGCCTTTAGAAGCACTAACCACAGCACCAGCAAAGGGTGCAGACAAGCTGGCATAATTGGTAAGCGAATACATAGCAGCACCTGATACACCGCCTATGACCGCCCCTTTGGCCGTATCAAGCCCCAGCTCTTTCCAGTCCTCTGAAGTGAGCTCGCCTTTAAAGACGTTTTTGCCCTCTTTGTAATGTTTATAAAATCCGGCACCCAAAGAAACCCCTGCACCTACCGCTGCGGCAATACCCGTTGCTTTCGCTCCTTCGGCAAGACTTGGCTTGTGGGCTTGTCTAATATCATCTTTTAGCTGCTTATTTTGCTGCTCTAAGTCTTTTTGATGGGTATCAAGCGTCCCATGCACAGCGCCTTGTTGAATCTCAGCATAATCAGACACACCTGGCTCAACGACATCATAAAAACCTTGTCCAGTTCGGCTTTCTATCTCTGCAATATGATTTCTAATGCTGGCAACTGTCTTGGCATTAAAATGATCGACAGGCTCACCCTTTAAGATTTTATCAATGACCTCGAACTGGTCTTTGGGCATATGATAAAAGCCTTTATTACTGGTAAAGTCTGGGTATTTATTTAAATGCTCTTTAATTCCCTGTAGGGTGTTATTCGCACCGTTATAGAACTTGGACTGTACCTCAACACCATCAAGCAAATAATCCTCAGGAGCGAGTCGACCCACCCCTTCAAATGTCGCTACTTGCCCGCCACCTTGCAAATAAGAGCGCGCATTTCTAATACCAACTTCTACCTGCTCTGCAATCTCTCCATGCTTGGTGAGATTGCTCCCTAAAATATTTTCAGGACTACCAACGAACTGCCTGACTTTATCGACTTCATTAACCGCTTTTGCGAAATGAAAATCCTGTTGTAATAGACTAGCGACTTCATCAGCCTGCCTTTGTGCATTGATATTATGCACAAAGGCACCAATGGTCTGGTCCTTGGCGTAGGTCACTGACATATTATGCATCTACCTTCTTATTCAATAATGCCGATAGCGAGTTGATATGATTCACGAGCGCACCCAGTTTTTGCTTTTGTTCGGCATTGAATTGTGAATAGTCTTGAATAGGCAGGGCTTTTAGTTGGTCTAACAGCTCTTTGGTGCCATTAACATGCGTTTTGGTCAATCCTAATAGCTCTTTAATCTCAACGAGGGCAGCTTTTAATGACTTATCTAAGGTTTTAATCTCTTTGCGCTTCGCCATGGCCTCTTCGCCAATTTGCTTGTTTTTTCGGGCGGAGAACACACCAGTACCCAGTAAGGAGATACCGCCAATTGCCCAGCCCACTGGCCCTGCTAATGCAAGCAGCGTTTGACCGGCAGCCATACCGGCACCACCTGCCGCTAGTGCGCCACCGCCAAGCCAAGCAAGCGCAGCATTGGTCGCCGCTGCGCCTGATAGTGCTGAAATTGCTGTACCAGTTGAGGCCACGCCAAAGGTAGTCGCCACACCCATAGCTGCTGTCGGTGCAAACGCCGCCACCCCAACACCCGCTGCCACGCCAGCACCGGCACTGATACCAGACTTGATGCTGCTATCAACAGATTCTTCACGCAAACCATCAATGATTTGACTAAAGCTTGAGAACTCAGCCTTATATTCTGCAAAGCTCTTATCAAGCATTTTTGGTGAGTTGGCTAGGCTATTAATGTATTGCTCGACATCAGTAATTAGCGTCTTTGAGCTATCATGACGCAGCTGCATAAGCTCAATGGACTGTTTAGCCACCTTTTCAGCTCTGGCCTCATACTTCTCATGAGCGCTCTCAAGTTTTGCTATTTCCTCTTTTTTAAAATCACTATTAAACACAACGCTCTCCTTATCAATGTCCTTATTTATTGGTTGTTGTTATTCTCAAAAAACGTCCATGCAATCGCATAATCTTCTTCACGATCAGGCTTAAAGAAGGGCGCTTCGTACACAATGGTGCGCTCTACTGGGCCGCCAGGTTGGGTGTCATCCATATAGGTCTTGCTCACGGTATCGCCTGCTTTTAGGTCTTGAATATCATTCCAGCCTAAAGCAATACCGCTCTCCTCGCGTATGACTGGCTTATTACTACTCTCATCTTCAGTATCGGCATATTGGGTAATGGCGTAGCTGATACCGTCATTTAAGTCTGACTTACGGGCGTTACGTGGTAAGCCCACATCAGTAATACCCTTGCTTGGTGTAAATACGATACGGCCATTTTGGTCATACCAAGTTTCTGCTTCGTTCTGGCGTAATACAGAAAACTGCACTCGGTAAATGGTAAGTAGCTCCTCTAAGGTTAAACCAAGTTCTTGAGCCACTAATACATCAATCTCTACCAATGCTTGCCGGCGCGCATAGTCTGTACGCAGTGCACAGTCACGTTGCCACTCAGGGGTTAATTTTTTGAAAAAATCTTGTGGCAATACGTTTGCGCCGGGATGGTCACTATCAGGGCTAAGACTCCAGCTTTGTTGATTAAACTCTAAGCTCCAGCAGTCTTCCCAAAGTTCAGAATAATGAATGGTAATAGAGTTTAAAGCTAATACTCTTAATTCAGCTTTATAAGGATGCTTACCGAAGTCTAAATAAGGAAAGTCATCAAGCATTTGATGCAGGTTCGCTTTACCAGTAGATTTACATAAAAAATCAAAAGGTATTGAGCATACCGATGCGGCATGTCTTATTAACGTTGACTCCTTCTCAAAAACATATGTTCTTACCCCATTCATATGCCCAACTTGCTTGGGTATAATGCATGAGGTTAGAGTTCTCTCCCCTGATTGAGATAACATTCCTCTCAATCCTAATCTATAGTACTCTGTTACTCTATGAGTATTTGACTCACCAGTTTCTCTCCAACTAACTTTTGGAATACGAGAGATATACTCTTGTATATCAGAAGCAGGTATATAATTCGTTCTCGGCAAGTAGTTTTCAGGTAGATTTATCAAGTCTGGAGAATCATAATCTAAATGCGTTTTACATACTGATCTCGCTGTTTTATAGAAAGGATTACCAACAAAAAAATGTGGCCCTGATAAGATCCATTGATCTAAACTTTCTGGAAAGCATGTTGCGCGTTTAATCGTACCATCGTTTTGTGCATTAGTTTCATGCCACATTTCTAACGATAAAAAACCCTCCTCTAAGCTATTAAGACGAGATGGCTGTTCAGAAAACTTTTTCAATACCGTTAATAACTGTTTAGCATGAAGTGCTGGTAAACGAGCTTCTAGAGAGTCAGTACCGTCTTCATCATACAAGCGAGCAAATAGCTTTAACTCATCTTGACCTATGTTTAACACTCTATCTTTATGCCCATTAACATTCCAGTCAGAGCTATACTTTCCATTAGTATCAACTTTTTCTTCTTTAATACCTAATACAGTACCTTTCCCATCATGATTCAAAGATACATCAATAGTTGTCGGTGTAAATAAATTTGAGATACTCAAAAAACTAGGCTCTCTTCGATGTGAACCATAGATATTTATAGAGTAAGATACCCAATGAAGAATTTCAGAGAATAGTTTTTTCACGTTGATAAAATGAAAGTGAGCTCGCAACCTTGAATATATTTTAGTTCTTAAAAAGCCACCTTTAGGATCATCATAGACACCATCTGGATGTAGAAATCCACTAACCCCTGATTTATTAGTATGGCTCCAAGCCTGCGGCAAGAAGCATTTATACAAGTTGGTTTGAGTGCCTTGCAATAACGGATAGTTGCAGACATCGTTTAAGAATAGCTGTGTACCTTCACTCTGCTCATATTCAGCTAACCAAGTGCTAATCATTTGTGGATACTGCTCAAACTTTTCATCACGTAATTTCGCCATTTTACTTGCTGAAAATTTACGTAAAATAAATAAAGGCTCAAAATCGCCTAATACAGCGCCTGAGTTCCACTGAACTTTCAACCAAGGCGGATTACCCAACATCAAGTCAAAGCCGTCATTTTGTGCAAACACATCAGCAAACTGTAGCGTCCAGTGGAAGAACTTATGCTCATCAGCAAGCTCTTCAACCAATGCCAAACGTGGGAAGGCTTGCTTGAGCAGCTTAGTATCGACCACGCCGTATTTACTGACAAAGCGCTTACCCTCCTCCGGGTTCTGCGTCTCTGCAAACAAGTCTTGTTGATTGCCTGTCTGTACCCCAATGGTATCGCCAAGCAGTAAGCTCTCAAGCTCAAACAACCACTCATCACGACTTGGCAGCTCATCGGCTTGCTCAATCGGCCAAAACCATAACGCACACCAATAGTCCATCGCCAGCTTGAGACGACCAAAGGCGCTGCTGTTGCTTAGACCTTCGGCATACAGCTCTTGAGTCAATACCTGATCTTTATAATCCAGTGAGGTCTGGGTACGCCCTGTACTGGGCATGCCGTAGATATCGTATGGGTCCGTGGTCTTTTGACGGATATTATGCTGCTCTCTGGTGTGCAGCTGCCACAGCTCCTCAACCTTCTCACTAAGTGCCATTAGACGACGCTGCTCATCACCATCAAGTGGCTTTAAGAAATCTTTGCGCCATTCTTTGATGGTGTCAAATTGATCAGGATATAGGCTCTTTACTTCCCTATCTTTATAATTGGCCATGCCCTCTGCAGGCAGTAAGAAATGCCAAATCTCATCTTCGGCACGCGGCTGGCTCATCGCAACCGCTTCTGGCGCGTTTTGTAGCCACTGCTTAGAGTCATTCTTTTTGGCACCGGTCTGAGTCAGCTTATACACTTCACGGCGCGCCCCAATCAAGGAGTTACCGTTATACAGCTGCATCCCAAACCAAGGCACGAAGCGGTCTGCCGACAAGGCGTTTAGCCACAATGACACTTCTGCCAGCTCTACCGCTACTGGGTTTAAGTCAATACCATAGACGTTGTTGTCCGCCAGATACATTTTGACTTTTTGTAGCTCTTTGACATAGTCCTGCTGGGCAATACGCTCATCGTTTGCGCTTTGCATCAGCTCTAGATACTTCTCAGCCAGCTGGTTAATTGCCTCGTTTAAGAACGCCGCGCTACCCATCGCCGGCTCACACACCGTAAACTGAAGTAGCTTTTCAGCCCGCTCACGGTCATTGGCCAGTGGTTCAAGCTGCTGGGCGTATAGCTCTTTTAGTGCGTATTTCACCAAGCTTTTGGTCAACACCTCTGGGGTGTAGTAAGACGCAGACTTCTCACGGTCACGGCCGGCCATACGATAGATAAACGTACCCTTAGGGTATTTCTTTAGCTGTTTATTGCCATATTGATCAGCGGCCTCTTTTTCATAGACCTTTTCATCGTCTTTATACTGCTCTAACGCTTCAGCATTAACAAAATAACCCGTATCTAGGATGTTGTATTTGTCCTTTGCCTTTTTGACTTCGTACAAGTCCTCATTGGCAAAGAATCCACGATAGCTCAGTAGTGCCTCATAGACCGCACCCAACTGGTTAATGCCCAGCTGTGCGTATGAGATACGACCACGGCGACGCTTGCCTTTGGCCGGACGGCTCAATGACATCAGTTGAATCACACGCTGCAATAGATGGTTTGGGAAAACGACCTTACTGAGTAACGCTGTCTTTTTGGGGTCAAATAAGTGCGACTTGAGCGCAGTCATGGTAAAGGCATCACGGCCGGTCTGCTGCGCAGCGCCAAATATATCGCCTTGCTGCTGCTCAGGTGTTCCCTCTGATACCAATGCAAACAGAATGTTCAATGAGTCGTTAAAGTAGCGACCTTGACGCTCTTGCTCATTGGTCAGTGGCATCAGCTCAAGCTCACGCAAGTGCTCTAATGAGTAGCCCTTGAGATACACTTCACTGCCCGTTGGCGCATAGCCCAGCTCAGGACGCGCCTCGATATAAAACAAAAACAGTAAGCGGTACATATAACGCAAGCATTGGCGTGATAGATCATCAGGGTCTAGTTGGTTTTTACCACTAAAAATACCTTTTTTATTCTGACTGGCTTTGGCAATCAGCTGCTGTGAGGCTTCATTACCCAATAGCTCAATACACTCACGCAGCGCATATTTTAAGTCCTCTGATACGCCATAAGCGTGTTTGTGCGCGTTTTCATCGAGCGTATCTAATAGCGTTTGACCCTTAGCATCTAGCAGAGCCTCTTTGTGCAGCAGCACACTGGCCGCTTTTAGGGTATCTATCTCACGGCGACTGAATATCTCTTTCCAATCAAAGCGGATTAAGCGGTTCTGGGCATATTTGCTACGGTCAATTAATAGCCACTGATATGGGCTGGCGAGAATGACCCAGCGTGGCGGCAGGGTTTGACTAAATACAGTACTAGAGAGCAGCTTTTGCCAATTATCTTCTGACGCTTGCTCTGGCTGCTGCTCAAATGACGGATAATCCTCTAATCCTTTTAGCTGTGCTGTATGGATAGATAGCGCCAGTGGGTCGCTATCGGCATCATAATCACCACTTAGTGCCTGAGCCTCTAAAATCCATAACAACGGCTCGCCTTGGCTATTTTTAATCTCGCCCAGTAGCGGCACATAGCTATCGGTATGCTCAATATACTGTGCACGTGGTGCATAAGGCAGCTCGAAGGTAGACAGCAAGCTGCGTAATATCTCGCGGCCCAAGGTTAATCTGTCTGCAGCGGTTTGCTTATGGCCATACTCATCAAGTAACAGCAGCGTTTCGCGAGCATTTCGGCTCATTTGACTCCATGGGGTGCGCCAAGCATTCTTCTTGTCTTGCTCAGTCAACGCCGCTTCGCGAGCTTCGGTCTCTTGCTGCAACCAGCTGTCTTGAAGCCCTTTTACATCACTATCACCGGCAAATATCTCTGCCATATAGTGCTGGCTATAAAATTCGTTTTCGTTACTGATTCCGGTTAAGTTCATAGCACGGCTCCTGTATCTTGATGGGGCATGCCGGTAAAGACTGCGGCGACTTGTATGTAAGGTTGTTTTTCAATAAGCTGCGTATTTTCTAACCACTCAAAATAATCATCAAAAATACGATTAATTTCACTCTCACGGCTATAGCGTTTTGTATCTTGTTTGCTACCGCTCAAGCCTTCTAGATCAAGCTCTAACTGGCTGATGTGCTTGCTCTTTAGCGTATTTAACGCATCTATCTGCCCTTCTAACACAGCATTGCTGGTCTGCTCATATTGTATGCGCTCTTGCTCTAGTTGTTGCTTTGCATGGTCTATGGCAATCGGTAATAGCTTAGATAACGCGCTGGTATCACTACTGCGGCCTGGGTTAACCAGTTTGTTCAGATCCACTCGCTGTAAGAATACTTTTAAATCGCAGCTGTCGATAACTTGATTGTCTTTGATATGTACCGCACACCAGCTTTGTAGATGTACCTGCCCGCGGCGATTGGGAAAACCGCCATGTAGCACGTACCAATGCTCATCTTGCTCAAGCTGCTGCGGAATACGAATGACAGGCGCTGTATGACGACCAAACGCATTGAGCGAACGGTCATATAACCACTGCACAACCGGATGCAGCGGCCATAAATAGTGAATATCCGGCCATGGGCTGTCCTCTTCTCGGCAACGCTTGAGCTCATCGCTGATTTTTTGACTGTCACTGGTCAATACAAAGCGATCATCTTGCGGCCACACCTCTTTTGGCAAAAAGCGGCGGCGCTGCTTAAGATCACTCGGTGCAGTTAAGCGCAGCATGTCATCATCAATACTCACCTGTAATGCAACGCCCGCATCTTCTTGTAGCCAGTTAACTGCGGCGGCTGCATAATCAATATCTTTTTCGAATATCTGTGGACGACTGCCCAACATGTCATTAACCGATATGCTTTCATTGCTCGGAGTGAAGGCTTCAACAATATCTACAGGCTCGTTACCACTGTCATCAGTACCGTTGAAGAAATCTCCTAACCAGTCATCTAAATCATCGATATCATCATCACGTTCAATAAGCTCAGCGGTAATCGCTTCGCCTTCTTCTTTGCTGAACTCACTGGGGTCACCAATGTTCTTGCCAGCCTGAGCATCCTTTTCGATAAGCACTTCTAGGATACGATTATCGCCCTTAATTTTTTTGTTCATGCTATCAGTCAGTAAATAGCGAATTAGAGGTTGCTGCGTTTGACCATAGCGATCAATACGACCATTACGCTGCTGGAATACCATTAGCGACCAAGGAATATCAAAATGCACCATGCGATGACTCAAGTGGTGCAGGTTAATACCCTCTGAAGCCACATCAGAACAAAGCAGCAATCTAGCAGGATGGTTCTTTTGGTTAAAGGCATCTACTGTTTGCGCCAATTCTTTATCGCTCATGTCGCCACGTAAGATGAGCACTTGGTCTTTTTTGAGTTTTAAATCCTTGGGTAGGTGCGCTTCTAAAAACTCGAGCGTTGGGATACTCTCGGTAAAGATAACTAAGCGGTCTGACGGGTCTTTTGGATCCCAATCAAAGCTTCGTCCCTCTTCGGTTTCCATTTTTAGCAGCTCTACCAACTTCTGGTATTTACTAAAGCTCTTGGCATCAATGCTCTCTGCAGCTTTAAGCAGCGTGTGCAGTTGGTTTAAGTCACTTTGAATATCTTCTCGCTTGTCGGCAGCTGTCTCTTTTTCTAACCTTGATTGCAGACGCTGTGAGCGGTTGGCAATCATGCTTAGCAGCGCAGCCGGACTTGAGAATAGCGCCTTACTTAACGTAGTTCGGAACAGCTGACCAGCGCCCGCACTTTTAAGCGTCTTAAACTCTGTCTCCAGTAACGTGTCATAGGTATGCTCTTCTGGCACACTTGCTGTCGACATCAGTGTAGCAATGTCACGATCAGGGAAGTTACTGCTAAGTTGGTCGCGGATATCCTCTTTAAAGCGGCGAATAACCAATCCTTTATCACGGAAATCTTCTTTTGCATAATCAGAGGGATTAGCAATGGCAGTAGGGTCTAGCATATTCATAAGACTGGCAAAGCTCTCTGGCTTACCATCATGCGGTGTGGCAGAGAGCATAATGAGCGTATCAGAACGTGTGGCCAAAAGCTTCGCTAAGCGGGCGCGCTGTGAATGACTACTGCGCTCTGCGACGTTGTGCGCCTCATCAATGATGATAATGTCCCAATATGCTTGCTCAAGATAATGACGATAATCAATATCCTGCTTTAAGGTGTCGATAGAAATGATAGATCTATCAAAATAGTGAAAGGGGTTGTGATTGGTTGGAATGCGGTTTCGGACGCGCTGTAACCCTTGCGAATCAAGGCGGGTCAGACCAATGCTAAAGCGGTTCCAAAACTCTTGCTGAAACTGAGTCAACATAGACTTTACGGCCAATACCAAGATGCGCTTACCTTTACCACGCGCTATCAGCTCACTGACCAAGATGCCCGCCTCAAGGGTTTTACCCAGACCCACACTATCCGCAATTAAGATACGCTGCCTAGGCTGCTGTAAGGCTTGACGTGCAGGCTGAAACTGGAACGGCATCACATCTAAAGCCGCTTTTTGGCCTAGATATATCTTTTCATCTACTGGCGGTGCTTGTCTGATTAGAGTATCTAAATACAGGCGACTTGCGCGATAGCCACTACTGACATCATCCACCAGCTCGGTCTCTTCTGGTGCCAGAATACGAATATTGGGTTCAATCTTAGTCAAAAACGCCGCTTCACGACCTCGAACTAACTCAGACAGCCCTTCACAGGTCAGAAGATAGCCACCATCAGAAGTGTGATCAGTACGTTTAATCCGCCACTCGGCATCACGAATCTCTACACGAATACCGGGTGCATAACGTTGCGACATACTGGCTTTCCTTATGGTATTGAAAGAATTGAGTTTTTTTTATCTTTCAGATCTAGGTGGTTATTTGTTTTCTGACGTTTATCGATGCAATAGGTTTATACCTAAACTTAAAGACTGATAAAAACACCTAAATTATTCTGTAATAACTATATTATATTACGATATACAAAAAAATACATATGTAACATATAGCTAGGTATCTTATTACCCTTATTATATGGATGTATAGCCGTTTTTAAGAAATATTTTAGGTCTCGAAGACAAAATTAGAGCAAGAGAGTTTATTAAAGTCCAAGACTTAGCAAGATGATTCAATGCTTTGCGAATGAAGTACCTAGAAGAAAGAGCATGACTCATAAAATGACTCATAAAAAAATACCCCCATCTTATTTAAACTATATATAAGATGGGGGTATTGTCTACTTAGAGTGGCATCATGCTAATTAGCTAGCAATTAATACAGTCATAGTCATTAGCCATAGATCTGTAGCTTATTTATCACAGGTATTAAAACCAACCCTCTTGCAAAAGATGCTCAGTATTACTCAGCTCAAATCCTGTCACCAAATCAAAAAAGGTCCCTGGATCTTCAATACCCTCTAGCAGCTCTCTTTTATGCAGAGCCACAAACATCGCTAGCGAATATGCAGGACAATGGATGTTCTTCTTAGGGTTAAATGAAATGTCCGTAAAGGCTTGATACTGCAGCACTTCTTCGTGTAGGTGTGTGTTTTGTTTTAACGCATTCACATACAGCCAATCATAAAATACCGTTAGAGGCTCTAGCCCCCAAACCATGCCAAAATAGTCATAACCGGTAATATCACCTGACATTACTAAACGCTCGTCTTTTTTGGCCTGTCTAGGTGCAGCGTCGAGTAAATCAACGAATGGCCCGCCTCTTTCAAACATCTTACTCGCTTGATAAGCGTTCTCGACACTATATTGCTTACCATCAGCTTCATTGGTTATCTTAAGGCTAACTGGACTAAGCGGAAAACTTAGTTTATTGCCTGATTTGCTAGATAACTCCAGTACGTTTTTAAAGCCATACTTCTTTTTGATGACTCGGTGCAAGTCGTTGATGGTTTTTTTCTTTTGTCTGGTCGCAAACCCCACGTGATGCTCAATTCTAACCATATCGGTCTTTACCAAGTTGTCACTGCCGACTCTTGGCATGAATACTGGTTTTTGTTCTGTCGGGGTTACTGCTTGTTCCATAACGAGGTGCCTTTGCTTTAATGTACTTGCTATCAATAAATATTATGGGGCTGTCCTAGATAACTAGTTCAAACCCTGTTTAACCCATTGTTTTAATTGTAGTAATTGCGACTTTGGGTCACTGTGATTAAAACGCCACTCACATTCCTTTAAATAGAGGTGAAAATGCTCTTTTGGAACCCCGTTAAACTTACGTAGATTGCCGTTTAGCTTGGTTCCAGAAGTTCTCTATACCATTAATATGATTCTTATCATTAACAAAGGTTTTAGAGTGGTTGATACGATAATGAGTAAACTCACTGACATCTAATGCGTTATAGCTTTTAAATGAGTCAGTATAAACCATGCTATCAGGCTTCACTTTTTCTCTTATGATGGGGATCAAAGTATCTGCTTTAGCATTGGGTATAATACAAGCGTAGACCTTGCCATTACGCTTTAATAGGCCAAACACGGGCACTTTGCTACCAGCACCTCGCCCTCGCTTGCCTTTACGGGTTCCACCAAAGTATGATTCGTCTACTTCGATTTCGCCCTCAAATAGACCAGGGTCTTGGCTATTCGCGTAAATAAGCAGTCTTAGCCTATGAAAGTAATAACTGGCTGTGGTTTTATTAACACCAACTAAGCTTGCTGCTGTTCTGGCGGTAGAACCGGCAACAAATAGCTCGATTAGTCTGCTTTGTTTATACCAACTTAGTTTACTCTTTCTCATAGTGCTATCCTAAATAATTTTACTTATCTAGGACAGCCCCA
>Ga0208302_100093_pt1 | contig 29274 bp, 25 predicted proteins | sample 29_taG_FD_184103 | JGI IMG/M metagenome (GOLD analysis project Ga0208302, IMG submission 184103) | Marine viral communities from Cariaco Basin, Caribbean Sea - 29_WHOI_OMZ (SPAdes) (version 2) | ecosystem: Environmental > Aquatic > Marine > Oceanic | place: Caribbean Sea: Cariaco Basin... | reverse complement strand
AATTTTTAGATAATTGAGTTATGATTAAACCTGATGCATTGCCTTTAATAGCACCTTTACCAGCTGGAGAAAGCTTTCCTCTGCCAATCGAATGGTTTAAGAATAATGATGAAAGAGGCATTATTGCTAGACTCATTTTAAATAAAGAATATTTTGGTGCTTGTTTTAGACAGTTTCATCCGATATTTTTTGAAACAGAAATTTATAAGGGTGTTGTTGTCAGTATGTTAGTAGCATCTCAAGAGTTGCACCCTGATCTCAGAAAGCCGGGTGATGTTGATATTTTAATCATTCCATACACAGATAAAAGTTTAGTATTCTCAGAAGCAATTGCTGTTGAAGCTAAAGTTATACGTGCATCTTATGCTAAACAAACTAAATCTCCAAACCAATATGGGTTTTCCCAAGCTAAAGGTTTATGGGATATTGGATTCCCATATGTAGCGGTAGCTCATTTTATTGTTTCCGATAAAAGCCCACGTAACCAATGGGTTAAAAAACTTCAGGCTACAATAGGTAAAAATGAAAGCATTGAAGATATAAGTGAAGTCGATGTTGATTATTTACCTGTCAATCTAAGAGAGAGTTTTGGGTAGACTATCTCACAATTGTACTAATAATAATTTCGGTCTATTGAGTAGTTATTTACCTGATATTGATAGTAAGTCATTGTTTTACCCTGATGGTAGAAAGTGTACAAAAAATACTGTTAAGAATAATAGTCTAATTAAAGGGTTAATAAATTACTATGCTCAAAATTATCAAAAATTTTTCAATATTCCGAGATACCCTCCAGAGCAATTTAAATAATTTCTTCACTAATGATGCGAAGGTTTTTGTTTAGTGTTCTCTAGCTGACACAAATATAAAGTATTTAAACAGTAGTAATTAATTACATTCAAACCATCCCCCGAACCCTTGCCATAATCCCACGACCAATCACCAGTCGTACATAACTCACCGCAATAAGTAACAGCACCCCCACCAACATCAAAGCACCGATACCGAAGCTGTCCCAAGGAATGCTAAAGCGTAAGTTAAACCAGTGCACAATGACTAAATAAGCAGCACCACTGGCCAATACTACGGCAAATACGCCTGCGCTAATCCCCAATAAGCCAATTTCTAACATATTAATCTTATATAAATCACTGGTTTGCATGCCCAGTAAACGGAACGACGCACTGTCACGTAAGCGATCTTGTGACGTCGATAATAGGGACGTGATCAGTACCATAATGCCGGTAATAATGGCGAGTAGGGTAAACACCTGTACCAGACGGCTCATCTGACTCACAAAGCCCTGTACTTGCTTGGCAATGGCGCCACCATCAATGGTAGTAATGGCTGGGAATTGACGGGCAAGATTAGTCTGTAATTGTGGAATACGATCGGCAGCGACTTTGGTAGTCGCAAACTGAATTTGCGGTGCGTCTTTCAATACCTTTGGCTCAAATAAGAAATAAAAGAAAGGACTAGGGCCACTCTCATAACGCTCGCGAATACTGGTAATCTGACCGACGATTTCAATACCTTGAATATTAAAGCGCACTTGGTCGCCCATACCCACATTAAGTAGCTCAGCAGCGGTATCCAATATCGATAACGGTACGACTGATTCTGAGGGTTCATTCGATTTTGAGTCATCGATTGGACTGTATAATTGATCCTTAGTGACTGATTCTTTAACAAACTCGGTATCCATTACCTTGTCTGCATAGCTCAAGTTAAATACCCGCGTCGGATCATCTTGAGTACTGCCAACAGGTTCAATCTCGCTAGCAGGGACGCCATTGGCCTCAGTGACACGGGCACGTACCACGGGGAAATAAGTGATAGGCTGTTTGACCACAGCCTCTAGCCCCTTATGTTGGTCGCTTTGAATGTCTAATAAAAATAAATTAGGCGCATCTTTAGGATAAGCCTGCACAAACTGCGTGTTAAGACTGTGATTGAGCAAAGTAATCATGGTCAATACCGCCACCGATAAGGCGAGGGTGACAAAAAATAGCCCTGATTGATTGCCTTTGCGAGACAGGTTATGCACAGCGGTACGGGCCATCCAACCGGTCTTTTTACCAAACAGTCCTTTGCTGGCAAGTTTGGCCAGTAGCCATAACCAACCTCGACCGATGAGCCAAAAGCCCGCAGCCAATAACAGCATAGCGCCCAGCACTTTTAGCCCAGTCAATAAGGAGCTAAATTCGTAAGCCATCAAACCAAAGCTTGCCAGCAGCACCAAGCCGTACCAATAAAGAGGCGGATGTTGACGGTGATTGTCTGTGGCCTGCTTTAATACCGCAGAAGGTTTGGTATGGGTCACCGCATAGAGGCTATGCTGTACTACTAATAAGGTAATGACCAAAGCCACCACACTGATTTTAAGAAAGCTTAACCACTGAATAGACAGGTCAATATGCGGCGGTAAAATGGCAGTAAGATATTGAGCCCCCACCTTTAACATACCCAAACTGAGTAAACCTGAAGCCAAACAAGCCAATACTGCCATGGCAATAAATAGCTGATAATAACTGCGTTTGATAGAACTCACTGACTCACCTAGCGCACGGCGTATGGCATTGGGATTTTGTTGTAAGCTGACGAAGGCTTTGACCACACTCAACAACGCCACTGCCGATAAAAATAGCACCGCTATCACCAATAACTTAAGAAACATCAGCACATTATCAGATACTTGGGTTACTGAAGTATCTGTCTCGTCAGCATCTGTGAGTTCAATCTCCGGCTGCGAGGCAGTGATTTTCTGTAGTTCAGCTCGCTGTTGGGCCATTAGCTCAGGGCTACCCGCCAGCTCAATACGGTAATCAACCCGGCTGCGTTGTTCCATTAAGTTGGTAGCCGCCAAGTCAGTATCAGACATAAGCACTCGAGCGCCGAAGCCAAACGCAGTCAAAGGACGGTCCGGCTCAGTGATTAGCTCATCGGAAATGGTAAAGACCGCATCACCGATTTTGACCTTATCACCAATTTTTAGATTTAGCCCAGTCAATACTTGAGCCTCTACCACCACTTGCTTGGGCTTCAACTTTTGCCATAGCGGTTGTCTCGATGCTAGCTCGACTTCGCCATATAAAGGATATTGGTTTGAAACTGCTTTGATTCGGGCCAGTAGGGTAGCGTCGTTTGACTTTGGCTGCTCATTAATTGCTTTATCAGACCCTCCATCTCCTGCCACGCTGGATACCATCGCATTAAACTGATAGTCGTAAACCACACCTTCTGGCTGTGTCTGTCTCGCCTTGGCTGTCTCTGACTCTAAAGGTTTTAATATCTGTAATAGCTCAGGTGTCCATGCTTCTTTGCTGCTCAATATTAAGTCACCACCCACCAACGCACGCTGATTATCAGAGACATAATCGCGTACCGACTGTTGAATAGAGTCGAGTGTTAAGTAAGTCGATAATGACAACACCATCGCCAATAAAAACAGCAACGGATATATCCAGTGACGCCACCAACTGCGCTGTAAGGATTTACTACCTAAATTTGAATAAGAGGTCGGACGAGTAGGAGAAGTATTTGTGGTCATAGTGGTGCAACGACTTGTCTTTTATTGGTAAGGTCTAGAGATATTAGTGGGCGTCTAGAAGGGAGGAGAATGATGGTATACCGTTTCACGGTTTATGTCAGTGGCTTTATATTAGCTAATAAATAGTTAAGGTTAATTAACTGTGTCCATTTGTTGAGTTAAATTCCAAAGTTTTGTTTGAGAACAAAGGACATACAACAAGTTTTTTAATTTTGACTCATCTAAGAGGTTTGAAAGCCCATAAATAAAAAGATAGAGCGATGTGCTATTTCATCAAAATCGGCTACCAGTCTATTGGCTTGCCTGCCCAATCGACAAAGCAGCCCGTATCCTCTGCCGTTAATTGGCTTAATACTGTCAGTAAATTATCGGCACATTGTTGAGGCTCAAACAGTCTATCTTTAGCTACATTGGCTTGGAAAGGTTTAGATAAAGGGGTGTTTACTGTACCCGGCTGCATCACTGCCACACAGACATTTTTTAGCGACCGTTGCCATTCGATAGCAAGGGTTTTCATGCCCATATTTAACGCCGCTTTACTCATGCGGTAGCTGTACCATCCGCCCAGCTTATTGTCACTGATACTACCGACTCGTGCTGAAATAGTGGCATAAATAGCAGGGTCAGTTTCACTGGGTTTGCCTGCTTTTAACCTTGCTTGTAATAACGGCTTTATATGTTTAGCTATCAATAAGCTGGGTAGGGCATTGACTTTCATATTGTCGATAAAAAACTCTGGATCCAGTTGTTTGACTGCTTTTTCGGGTTGATGACTGCCGTTGTGTAGCAGTCCAACCGCATTGATGGCCCAGTCGATATGATCAACGTGTTCGCTAATTTGCTCGATGGCTTGTTTTATACTTGGCTCAGAAGTCACATCCATCGCCAACCAGACAACTTTATCTTTAGTATCAGTATTTTCGGTATCGGTAGCTCTAGTATCTGTAGCTTTAGTGTCAGGCTCTTTGACGTCAGGATCTTCAGTATAAGGATGGTTGGTGATGGGTTGACGACGATGATAAGTGGCAAATATTTGCTCAACCTTATTATCCTCAAGCATTCGTTCAATCAACGCTTTGCCTATACCACTGGTGCCACCGATGAGTAAGACTTTTTTATTAGGTTTCATGGGACTCCATATAGGTGGCTTCATCTAAATGCTATTGAACTATCTGTTTTAAATAGTTACAAAGGAAATAGATGTATTATTGAATAGTTATTTATTAAATGTTTAGATTAATTAAATATTTTTTAGGTTTAGCATCTATAATTTCATTAAAAAGGAACTAATAATGAGTCAACATGAAAAACTAAATTATGTTGAGTTTGGCGCAACAGACTTATCCGCAACCAAAGCTTTCTTTAATGCCGTCTTTGGTTGGACATTTACCGACTATGGTGACCAATATATAGCGTTTGAAAATCAGGGTTTAGACGGCGGTTTTTACCAGTCGGATAAAGTAAGTACCGTCATAAATGGGGGCGCTTTGCTTGTCTTTTATAGTGATAGCTTGGCAACGACTTACGATAAGGTAGTGCATAATAATGGCACCATCGTTCGAGATACCTTTAAATTTCCTGGCGGCTATCGCTTTCACTTTACTGAACCAAGTGGCAATGAATTTTCGGTTTGGTCTAAGATCAATAGCTAATCAAGCCAACAGCTAGTCAAAAACTAAGGCTCTTAAATAACTAGCTTGGCTAAGGTCTATGCTGCCTCTACCTGCCCGTCATGAATGGTAATAACCTGATCGGCATGTTCCGTTAACGCAGGGTCGTGAGTAACAACCACTAAGGCCGTGCCAGATTGCTGCTGTAGCTCAAGCAATAAGTTCATGACTTGCTGCGCATTTTTCTCATCCAAATTACCAGTAGGTTCATCGGCAAAGATGATTTTAGGACGAGCCACTAATGCCCGAGCCAGTGCGGTGCGCTGTTGTTCACCACCAGAGAGTTGATGCGGTAGGCTATCACGGCGATGGGTTAACCCAACAGCCACTAACAGCTGTTCAACTCTATCTGGGTCAGGCTGACGAGCAATATCCAACGGGAAAGCGATATTTTCAGCCACAGTCAACGTCGGCAACAGATGAAATGACTGAAACACAAAGCCCATATCCTGCTGACGCTTTTGAGCTAGCTCATCTTCAGACAGTTGGGTTAAATTTTGACCATCAAGCCATACTTCACCACTATCCGGATAATCGAGACCTGCCAATAGGCCCAGTAACGTAGATTTACCGGACCCCGATTTGCCCATTATTACCGCAAACTCACTAGCATTAATGGTGACATTAATGCCTTTGATGATATCGGTTTTGGTATCGCCAATCATTACGCTTTTGCTGAGATTTTTGGCTCGTAATAGAGCTGATGAGTCAGCTGAGTTATGTGTCATTTGCAAAGTTTCTTCTAGTTGTGTTGGAGATGGTTTCTAATATCATCCCTACTATTATTGCGTGTCGTCTTTAGTGGCTATCTTAATAGATTATTGCCAGCTATCTGGCTTTGAAAGCCTAAATTGAAGACTTAAGGTAAAAGCTTAGATTCAATGCTTATGGCCTTATGGCTTCGGTTCATGGTCATAAGTCTGACCTTGTCTAAAAGGCTGTTTATTAATCTCACTAATCTCTTGCTGTAATTGTCTGTGTCTAAGCTTTAAATCTTCTGACATTTTTTGAGGTAACTCGTTTAGTTTCTTAAGTTTGAAGGCCATGTAAAGACTAAAGATACCCGTAGTGATAAATGCCAAGCCTGTCCAAATAACGATAGTCATACCTGCAAAAGCGGGATTCCAAATCATTATAATAGAGAAGATTAGGCCAATAACACCCAGTGCCATTAACGCACCCCAATCGCCAATCCCATAATCTTTTAAGTCTAAAGAGAAACTAAGGGCACTGATAGAGCGGAATAAAATTAAGAAGCCGACATAGAAGGTCAAAGTGGCCATCGACACTGCGGGGTTAGATAATAATAGCCCACCGATGACAGTCGTCAAAATACCAAAGGCCAGCACCCAGCCCCAGTTGTCCATTTCATTTCTATTGGTCAAAGAGAAAACAATCTCTGAGATACCAGAGAACAAGAAAGACAAGCTAAAAAGGATAGAGAGCGCCACATAGGAGGTGGCCGGAGAAGCGAAGGTGTAAATACCGACCACGATAAATATAGAGCCGACAATAGCGGGAATATACCAATGTTTAATGGTGTCATTAAAGGTTTTGAATATACTTTTTCTCATAATAGACCTCTTATTGTGGTTTTAAGTGAGTTGTATTTTTTTATAAAATAGAATCATTGTTTTGGTTATAAATAGAGCAATAAATATAGGTTTATAGTTATAGGGTTATCTAAAAGGTTATGTAAAAAGCCATTTAAATAGCTGTTTAAAAATTAATAGTCCTGCTTTAACCAATCTCACGACTGTTTGGGTTTATTTTATTTATTAGTTATTTATTTTGAGAGGCCGTTTCATGTTGCTTAACGAAGTCGTCAATAGCAGGGGTTAATACTGGCAAAATATTATTATTAACAATACGGGTGTAGCCTTCTTTAGTAGGGTGAATGGCGTCCGCTTGGTTCAAACTTCTATCACCGCCCACACCTTCTAAAAAGAACGGAATAAAAGCCACTCCGGTGTCTTTTGCTATTTTGGGATAAATAGCAGAGAAGGATTTGACATAATCATCGCCTAAGTTGTCATAAATCTGCATACCGCCCAACACCACCATGCTACCTTCATCTTGTAGACGCTTAATCGTGGTTCGAATGTTTTTATCGATGGTCGGCACTTCAATACCGCGCATGGCATCATTGGCACCTGTGGTTAAGATGGTAATATCTGGTTTGGTTTTTAACACCCAGTCAAGACGATTGACTAGCCCACTACTGGTTTCCCCGCTCAAGCCCGAGTTAATGACTTTGGCATTGACGTAGCCCGCTTGTTTCAACGCTGCTTCTAACTGGGCTGGATACGTCTCGTTTTCAGCCACGCCAAGACCTTCGGTAAGCGAATCACCGAGGGCTAAAATGGTAATGGGCTGTTCAATAACTTGCTGTGCAGATACTGTCGCGGGTGTCGAAGTTGAGGCATCTGTGTTAGTCGCCGTAGGAGCAGACTGAGCGGTAGTGGAAAGGCTGCTTTCGCTTGCTTCCTCATTGCCAGCAGCATTGCTATCAGTGCTTGAATTAGTATTGGGCTGGCAACCCATCAGCGCCAGACTGGTTAATAAAGTCAGTGCTAAAGGCTTTAGAATAGGACTAGAGATTAGGGAGGGGTAGGACATAGAGACAACCATATTGGTGATATATTACGTAATTTATACCCCTATGTTAGCAAGGTTGTCTGAGCTTTACTGTTCCAGATTGGTTATATATACGTTATGAATTACAACTTAAAAATCCCGATATATAACTATTAAATGTGTAGATCTTAAATCAGCGTTACTCTTCAAATAGCTTTAATTTTTAAATACTTCTAATCCTCAAAAACCAACGCCGTTAAAACATGATCCTGCCACTGCCCGTTAATCTTAAGATAAGATTTGGCATAGCCCTCTTCTTCAAAGCCAAGCTTATGCAGTAAGGCAGCACTGCGTTCATTATGGGGTAAGTGATTGGCCATAATACGATGTAAACCATAATGCTGCCGTACATAGTTTAGTGAGGCTTGCAGTACCTCGGCCATCATGCCTTGACCTTCAAAATCTTGATCTATTGAAAAGCCCACATAGCCTGCCTGAAATACCCCATACATAAACCCTGAGAAGTTTATACTACCGATAACTTGGGGTGAGTCTTTTGGGGTAAATAGCAGGTACAAACCACGTTTTAAGATAAAATCATTGTCCATGATTTCCATCTGCTCTTTGATATTAGTCAGCTCGTAATACTCAGGACGACGCAGTGGCTCAAGAGGTGCTAATCTTTGTTTATTCGCGATTAAATAGTCTTGATAAGGCTGAGCCAAACCTTTATCCACGAAGTACACATCGGCTCTTGTGGTCCTAAAAGCGATAGGTCGCTTCATGCCAGGCGTTTTTAGCACTGGCATTTTTTAACACTATTGTTTTTTAGCATTGTCTTTTAGCATGGTTATTCTTGACCACTTTTATTTTTGAATATTGTCATAAAGCTCGCGAACCACTTCGCCAATGACTTTAATACCGGCCTCTAACGTCTCATCACTGGCAGCAATACTCATGCGAATACATTGAAAGGCATGCGGGTAGTCAGTGGTATCGAGACCCGGATAGAAGTGTTCACTAGGCACAATCAAAGTCGCTTTTTGTTTTAAGCGCTCATACAGCTCAGTGGTGGTAATCGGTAAGTCTTTGAACCACACCCATAAGAAAATAGCCCCTTCCGGTTTATGGATAAGTACCGGATAGTCGCCCATTTCCGCTTTGATATGACCAATGGCAAGTTTGGCTTTGTTGGCATAAAACGGCTGAATGGTATCATCACAAAGCTGCTTTAAACTATCATCATTCAGCAGTGGAGTGGCAATAGCCGCTCCAAAACGCGTTGGCGCAAGGTTGACCACCGCATTCATGGCGCTGACAGTCTTCACCACCTCGGGTGCAGCGATAATAATACCAGTACGTGCCCCAGGTAAGCCGATTTTCGACAGACTAAAGCAAAGAATGGTATTGTCATCCCAGTTTAGATTGACGTCAGGATAAATAATATTGGGGAAAGGCTCACCGTAAGCATTGTCGATAATCAGCGGTACATCGTACTGTTTGGCAATTTGAGCCAAATGCGCCATTTCTTCATCGGTCAAGACATTACCGGTGGGGTTGGTCGGACGTGAGCAGCAAATCGCCCCGATCTCACCATTTTTAAGGGCAGGCAAGTTCTCTAAAGCTTTGAAGTCTACTTTATACTTAAAAAAGCCCTCTTCTCCGTCATGAGGGACTTCTTCGATTTCAGGCTTAATAGAGATAAAGTGTTTGCCATCAATTTGCACATCACTATAGCCAATATATTCTGGAGCCAACGGTAATAAAATCGATTTAGTGCTGACCTGACCATTTTCGTCTTCGAATTTACCACCAAATAAATTGAACAAGTAGAAGAAGGCGTTTTGTGAGCCATTGGTCAAAACAATATTGTCTGTCGTTAAATGCCAATCATAATGGCGGTTAAAGAAGGCTACCAAGGCTTCGATAAATTTGGCATCGCCTTGAGGGTTTGAGTAGTTGCCTACCGATTCGATAGCACCGCCCTCAATACCGCCTTCTTGTAGCGATTGATATACCTCAAAATAGGCTTGGTTCACTTTATCAATGCGGGCGGGATTGCCACCGCCTAACATGTTAACGGGAGTAGGGCTTTGCAGGGCATCGCCTAAGTCGTCCATTAATTGAGAGATTGCGCTGGTTTGGGTGAACTGTTGACCGTATTTCGAAAACTTCATAGAGGTACCATTTAAATTATTTTGTTGGTTAGAAATCTGTTAAAAAATTAGTTTTAATAAATAGAGCTTAAATACAGACTAAGAATAGTGCCTCACTAAGAATAGTGTCTAAGCAGGCTTGCCGTCAATCATTATAGGACGACTGGCGAGCCAAGCAATAATGACGTTGATCAGGGTAAGTATTAATATAAATAATAAGGGCCCATCCCAGCTATTGGTTTGTTCGTACAGCCAGCCTGCCCCAAAAGGACCTGCAAAAGCGACCAAATAAGCGATGGTCTGTGCCATACCTGATAACTTGCTAGCTTGGTTTGGGGTATAGGTACGCAGTGAAAACAGCATGATGCATAAGGTAAATATAACCGCACAGCCTAAGCCCATGATAGAAGTCCACAGCCACGCTAAGTCAGGTGACAGATAAGCAATACCGATCAGACCTATGACGTTCAGTAAAGTGGAGCCAATGGCCACAAATTGTATTTTCATACCTCGGCGGATCAGCCAGGTCATACCGATGATGGCAATAGGCGCCATAAACTGGAAAATAGAGCCCATACTACCGGCTTCTACCTCGGTCAATCCTTTGCTAATCCATATCGAGGGCAAAAAAGCGGCTACGGTATAAAATAGTAACGACTGCAAACCCATAAAGATCGCCAACTGCCACGCTAAGGCTGATTTCCAGATAGAAGTCGATTCTTGGGTTACCTCATCTGCTGTCAAATCAGCAGTAGGCACTTTGTGCGAAGAGCCAAGCTTAAGACGCAATACAATCCAAGCGATCAGAGCCGCAATGCCCAATATCGCCCAGCCGCCTAACGCCCATTGCCAGCCTACCTGTTCGGTTAACGGATAGACCACCCCAGAGATGACCCCAGACATCACTGACATGGTTAAGCTAAATAAGCCCGTTACCAAAGCGATATTATCAGGGGTACGCTGTTTAATTACAGGAGCGACTAAAGTATTGGCAAAGCCGATGGCAAGCGATAATAAAATAGTGCCGATTAAGAACCCATGCCAACTCACCCAAGTCGAGCGCATAATAATACCAGCAGTCAGTACCATTACTACCCCGATTAAGGTGTTTTCTAAGCCATAGCGTTTACCGATACTCGGAGATATTAAAGCGCCTAACGCAAACATCAGCATTGGAATGGCACCGAGCCAACCAATATGCGTGGCATTCAGGTTTAAGGCGTCCTGTACCACTGGAGCAATAGAACCTAACGCCACAATAGGCGAGCGCATATTACTGGCCATTAGTAATATGGCGATGACCACCAACCAAAAGACAGCGCGTGGTGTTTGTGCCGAAGGTGTAGAGCTTGAGGCAGCAGAGGGGGAAGTAGGGTTAGACATATCGAAGCACTTACTAATAACAAAAGGGTGGAAGTTAAGTTGCATAAAAAAACCACCGCCTAAGCGATGGTTTTACTATAACAGAAATACTCTACTCAGCCTAAGTAGCCAAAGGTAACTGTGCTAGATATTTAATTTAATAGTTAAATATCAATGACTTACTTCACTAAGATCTGGCTTAAATTATCGACAGATTGAGGTTGTTTGCAGACTAAACTGCAGATTTACCGAGTTCAGAGGCTTTTTTGGCATTAAGCTTGGTGTCTTCATTAATTTTGTCACACTTGTTGGGATCGTCACCACAAAACTGACAGGTTTCATCCCCCATCAGATTGGCGACACGACCACATGAGCCGCGTAATGGTTCTTTTTTGACCATGTATCCGATACCCATCATTAAAAAGAATAGGACGAATACGGCAAAAGTAATACCGAATATGGGAAGCAGTTGCTCGAGCATAATACCCTCACTTAGTTGAGAAGCGGGTGCTTGAGACGATAAGGTTAATTTTCTGTGACCCTCAGCACAAGCTGTCGCTGTTATTTATTCATTGGTATCTATTGTAACATATTCAGGCTAACTCGACGTTTGTTGGCAGTATCAATGCTGTAACCGTCAATGTTGTAACCGTCACCGTTTAGATTTAGTTTTGAGTTTTATTTAAAGCTTAGCAGTAAAGACTGCTAAATGCTTATTTAGTATGACCTGCTCGCAAGGCTTTCATAGCTGGGGTTTCAACGATTTCCCAATACGCTAGAGGATCTGCTTTGTTGTCGGCCAACTCACGGACAGAAGGCACTTCATCGTGGATTTTGCCATCTTTGGGGATGACAAATAATACCGCTAGATTTTTATCCTTAGCAGTAGCCAAAGCTTTTTCGTAAGTCATTGCGGTTAAGGCCGTGGCCCAAGCGTCAGCTAAAGATACGGTGTCGGCCGCAACCGTGACCGAAGGTGCGCCGCCCGCAATAGGTTGACCGGTAGTAGGGTCAATAGTATGGCTATAACGGCGACCGTTAAAAATGACAGAGTTTCGGTAGTTACCCGAGGTGGCCAAATGCATTTTATTGGAGGAGCTTGGCTGGCGTATCGCTGCCAATGTGAGGCGCTCGCTGACCGTACTGTCAATGATGGGTGCATCGATCGCTATCTGCCAAGGTTTTGCACTTTGATTGACCCCAGAAGTCGCCACTTCACCGCCAATCTCGACCATATAATTGTTAATTTTATAGTCTTTGTGCAGTACTTCAGCGATGACATCCACCCCATACCCTTTAGCGATAGCAGAAAAATCTAACTGAACTTTTTCTTTGTCTTTAGAGACTGTATTGCCCGAAAGCTTAATACCTTCAAAGTCTAAAAGTGATTTAGTTGCCTCTATCTCATCCGCGCTAGGTGGATTTTGTAATCTATCCGCGGTCATGACACTGCCGAAGCCCCATAAATTGACCAGAGGCATAACAGTCGGATCAAACGCACCACCAGATTGGGTATAAACTTGCTTAGAGTCTTGCAGTACCTTAATAAAATCAGGCTCGACGGTGATAGATTCACCCGCACCCAGACGGTTAAATTTAGAGATGGTTGAGTCTTTTATGTAAGTCGACATACTCGCATTGATCTCAAGTAAGCGTTTATCAATCGCCTGCTTAATCTCCTGCTCATCGACTCCCTTCGGATTTTGAAAGGTGATGTGATAGCTGGTGCCCATCGTTTCGCCACTAATATAATCATAGGTCGGCGACTGCTGACATCCGCTGCCAAGCAATGACCCAGATAAAATTATGCCACCGATGAATAAGGAAGCGTACTTTTTAGGGGCAGTGGCTCCAATAGAGTGACCAACCTGATTAGAATGATAAGACTGATTAGCAGGACGAGAGGAAGATAAGCGTTTCATAGGCGTCGTTTTATAATAAAAGAAGGAAGGGCCGATATAGGAGGTGATCTATATCAGAAGTAGGGGCACTATTTTACCGCTATTGCGAAGGCTTGTGGACCGCTTTGCTATTTTACTTTTACTTTACGAATAATTTTATAAAGGTGGGTAGGTGAGAGGCGATTGATAAAAGTCGCTAGTTTTTCTTTTTGACCGGCCACGATAATATACTCTTCTCCCGCCACTAAAGCTTGGACCACTTGTTTGGCAAACGCCTCAGCGCTGAGTCCTTTTCCAGTGGCCTCATCCATAGTGCCTTGGGTAGTGCCATCACCCACCAAGGCGTTGATAGAGACGTTGGTGTTAACGAAACCAGGAAAAATGGTTGCCACTTCAATATTTTTATTGCTTAATTCAGCACGCAAGCTGTTGGCCCACATGTGGATGGCAGCTTTTGCTGCGCCATACGCCCCGCGATATTGAGTGCCCAAAAGTCCTGCCACACTAGACACCATAACAATCTTACCACCGCCTTGGGCGATCATCTCCGGCAGTACCAAACGCGACAATCGGGTTTGAGAGAAGTAGTTAATTTCCATAAGTTGACGTTCTACTTGCTCACTGGTGTCCATAATCAAAGAGCGTTGACTGACACCAGCATTGTTAATCAGCCAGTCTATTTTTAAATCATTATCTGTCAAATATGTTTTTACCTGGCGATAAGCTTGAATAGTTTGCTCATTATCTAAGATATCAAAAGCAACAGTAAAGTGCTTGTGACTGTCGTTACATTTTTGCTTTACCGCTTCTAATTTTTCTGAATTTCTACCACTGAGGATTAAGGTAGCACCGTGCTTTGCAAACTCTATAGCCAACGCTTCACCGAGTCCACTGGAAGCACCGGTAATCCAAAGGGTTAACGTATCGAGCTTTACGGTCTGAGAACGTGCGGTTTTATTTTTAACTGAATAGGTCATAAGAATCCTTTCTTAAGAAGTCATTACCTTGACGGGGTTGCGAGTTGCATAATAGATAGCTCTTTAAAGATTCGCTAGTTATAGAGCAAATAGTAGAGTAGGGGTTAGAGTAGCATTTTAGCGTTATATTCGCCCATAAAAAAAGAGCCTCAATAGAGACTCTTTTATTTTAGGTAAAAACAATACTAGGGTGTACATTAAGATTCAACGACTGTTAAATCAGGGCCAAATGAGACCTTAACCACCGAAATCATCAAGTAAGATGTTTTCGTCTTCAACGCCTAGGTTGTGCAGCATATCAATAACCGCTGCGTTCATAACCGGTGGCCCACACATGTAGTATTCACAGTCTTCTGGGTTTGGATGGTCTTTGAGATACTCTTCATACAATACGTTATGAATGAATCCCGTATAACCTTCCCAGTTGTCTTCTGGCTGTGGATCAGATAATGCCACGTGCCATTCGAAGTTATCGAATTGCTCTTGTAGCATGTCATAATCTTCAACGTAGAACATTTCACGTACTGAACGCGCACCATACCAGAAAGTAATTTTGCGGTCAGAATGTAAACGTTTAAGCTGGTCGAAGATATGTGAACGCATTGGCGCCATACCCGCACCACCACCGATAAATACCATTTCCGCTTTGGTGTCTTTCGCGAAGAATTCACCGTAAGGACCTGATACTGTAATTTTATCGCCTGGTTTTAAGCTAAATACGTAAGAAGACATCTTACCTGGTGGAATCCCCTTAGGGCCACGAGGCGGAGGACTTGCGATACGGATGTTAAACTTAATAATACCTTTTTCATCGGGGTAGTTGGCCATTGAGTAAGCACGAATGACTTCTTCGTCTACTTTTGACACATAGTCAAACATACCAAACTGTTCCCAGTCACCACGATATTCTTCGGCAATATCGAAGTCTTTATAGCGTACTTCATGCGGTGGCGCTTCTAGCTGAACATAACCACCGGCACGGAAATTCACTTCTTCGCCTTCAGGAATCTTTAACACTAATTCTTTAATGAAAGTGGCCACGTTTTCGTTAGAGATAACTTCACATTCCCACTTCTGTACATCAAAGAACTCAGGGTCAACTTCGATTTTCATGTCTTGCTTAACCGCTACCTGACAGGCTAGGCGCATGTTGTCGCGAATTTCACCTTGAGTGAAGTGACCTTCTTCGGTAGGTAGAATAGAACCACCGCCTTCGAGCACTTTACAACGGCACTGGCCACAAGTACCACCACCGCCACAAGCAGAAGATAAAAAGATACCTTCGCTTGCTAAGGTTTGTAGTAATTTGCCACCAGCAGGGGTTACCACATCATTGTCAGGATCATCATTAATATGAATGGTGACATCCCCTGAACTGACCAATCGTGAGCGGGCAATCAAAATGATCGCCACTAAGCTCATGATAATCAGGGTAAACATGGCGACGCCGCCAATGGCGGTACCAAATAACTCCATGATTTTTGTCCTTATTTAAATATTCAAATCGCTTGCTATCTATTAATTGGGCTAGGTAAGTCGATTAAATTGACATACCACCGAATGACATAAATCCAAGCGACATCAATCCGACAGTAATAAAGGTAATACCTAAACCGCGTAGTGGGGCAGGCACGTCCGAGTATTTTAACTTCTCACGAATACCTGCTAATAGGGTAATAGCCACTGCCCAACCAAGACCCGCACCGACACCATATGTTAGCGACTCAGTGAAGTTATAGTCACGTTCAACCATAAATAATACGCCACCCATGATGGCACAGTTTACAGTGATCAGTGGTAAGAACACCCCAAGTGCGTTGTATAACGAAGGCACGAACTTATCTAAGAACATCTCTAGAATTTGAACGGTTGCCGCAATCAAAGCAATGTAGCTCAGCAGACCTAAGAAACTTAAATCCACATCTGGGAAACCAGCCCAAGCCAGTGCACCGTCTTTTAAGATGAACTGGAACAATAGGTTGTTTAGTGGCACAGTGATGGTCATTACTACCACTACCGCCACACCCAGACCAATCGCTGTAGATACTTTCTTAGAAACGGCTAAGAAAGTACACATGCCTAAGAAATAGGCAAGCGCCATGTTTTCAATGAAAACAGACGTGATAAATAGACTAAGATAATGTCCCATTAGTGTCCTCCTCCATGAGCCATACCTTTAGACTGAGGCTTGATAACAAACTCAGGCTCTTCCACTTGTTCTGGCTTCCAAGTACGGACAATGGTAATAAATAGAGCGATAATAAAGAACGCTGATGGTGGCAATAGTAATAAACCATTTGGTACATACCAGCCGCCATTGGTCACTGGATTTAATAGGGTAATACCTAAGATACTACCGTTACCCAATAGCTCACGAATGGTTGCTACGAATAACAGCACCGCAGAGTAACCTAAGCCGTTACCAATACCGTCTAAGAAACTAGGTACTGGTGGGTTACTCATCGCAAATGCTTCAGCGCGACCCATAACAATACAGTTGGTAATAATTAGACCAACGAATACCGATAGAGACTTACTGACATCATAAGCCACTGCTTTTAAGATCTGATCCACCACGATTACCAAAGAGGCGATTACCGTCATCTGCACGATAATACGAATACTAGAGGGAATACGGTTGCGGATAATGGAGATAAAGAAGCTTGAGAATGCGGTTACTAAGGTTAAAGCAATACACATTACTAAAGCGTTTTTGACACTGGTCGTTACTGCAAGCGCCGAACAAATACCCAAAATTTGTAGTGCAATCGGGTTGTTGTCAAAAATCGGCGTGGTCAAGATTTTTTTAGTATCTGTTGACATATTATGCCTCCTCGCCCGTCGTGGTTTCAGCGTTAGGTTTAGCTGCGCTATCTGGCTTGCCACCACGTAAATTGTCTAAGAATGGCTTGTATCCACGATCGCCAAGCCAGAACTGGATAAGGTTTTTCACACCCGCACTGGTCAAGGTAGCACCACTAATGCCATCTACCCAGTTTTCACGGCTTTGACCTGCTTTGGTTACCCCAGTGGCCACTTCGCCTTTGTCATCATAGGCATGGATACCTTGCCATTTTGCACGCCACTCTGGTTCTTCAATACGTGCGCCAAGACCCGGTGTTTCTTTGTGATCGTACCAACTGATACCTTTAATGGTATTTAGATCGCTCTCAAGCGTCAAGAAGCCGTAAATTGTACCCCAAAGACCGTAGCCTCTTACAGGAAGTACCACTAGCTCAGGCTTACCATTGGCATCATTTTTAACATAAATTTTGGCAAATTTAGGAACCGCACCAATACTGGCAGGGTCATCATTACCTAGGTCAATACTTAACGCTTTGTTTTTAGACGCTTGGTTATCGTCGTAGTTATTGACATCTGTAATGCCTACTTTAGCTAAGTCCGCTTCAGTCGCATACTCACCTTTTTCAAGGTCTACCAATTTAACTTCGAAGTCCGCAAAGCGCTTTTCTACATCTGCGTTGGTGTCTTTAGCAGGGTCAAATAAGCCTGCAGCCACCAAGATGTTTTTGTTACGGTCCAGCAGTTGGTTTTCAACTTGAGCTGGTTTTAAGCCTACTGCAACGGCGGATACCATTACGGAACACACCAAACATAAGACCAGTGCCACCATAATAGTGGTCACATTTGAGTTTGAACTTTTCTTAGTCTGCTGGGACATGACGCATCCTCCGAGCCGTTTGACGTTTGATGTTTGCTTGAGTGACAAAGTAGTCGAATAGAGGGGCAAACAAGTTAGCAAATAAGATCGCTAGCATAATACCCTCTGGGAAAGCTGGATTAATGACGCGAATCAATACAGTCATAAAACCAATCAAAATACCATAAGCCCAACGGCCCTTATTAGTATGAGCAGCAGACACAGGATCCGTCGCCATAAATACCGCACCAAAGGCAAAACCGCCCAATACTAAGTGCCAGTACCAAGGTAGGTTCATCATCAAGTTTTCGGTAGAACCGATGGCATTAAATACCATTGACGTAGCAACCAAACCAACGACACAGCCTGCGATAATGCGCCAAGAAGCGATGCGGGTCCAGATCAATACAATCATACCTAGCAAAATAGCTAAAGTTGATACTTCACCGATACTTCCTTGCATATTACCTAAGAAAGCATCCATCCAAGTAATGGCATTGCCATACGCATCGACGAATTTATCTGGGGTAATACCAATGGCCGCTAGACCTAATGGGGTGGCACCTGAGAAACCGTCAACCGCAGTCCATACAGTATCCCCTGACATATAAGCAGGGTAAGCAAAGTATAAGAAAGCACGACCTGATAGGGCAGGGTTCAAGAAGTTTTTACCGGTACCACCAAATACTTCTTTAGCCACCACAACACCAAAGCTAATGCCTAGTGCCACTTGCCATAAAGGAATGTCTGGCGGTAAGCATAGGGCGAAAAGCACCGAGGTCACGAAGAAACCTTCGTTGACTTCATGGCCACGCACTACTGCGAAAATAATTTCCCAAAGGATACCGACAGCGAAAGTGACGATATAGATAGGTAAGAACTGCATGGCGCCATAAACGAAGGCGGCCCAAATACTATTGGGATCATACCCTGCCATATTGGTAATAACCGTACGCCAACCTTCCGCTTCTAACCCCATTTGAGCCATAGCGGTAAGGGCTTGATGGCCCACGTTGTACATACCCCAGAACATAGCAGGGAACGTGCATAACCACACCATAATCATGATGCGTTTTAAATCGATACCATCACGTACGTGTGCGGCTGAATGGGTAGTGCTACTAGGCTGACGTAAGAAAGTATCAAACATCTCAAACACAGCGTAGTATTTTTCGTATTTGCCGCCTTTGGTAAAGCTAGGCTCTAAGCGGTCAAACATGTTATGTAAAAATTTCATCAGCGTTAGCCCTCCTGCTCGATGCGAGTTAAGTTATCACGCAAGATGTCGCCAAACTCGTATTTACCTGGTGAAACGAAAGTACATAGAGCCAAGTCTTCTTCATCAAGCTCTAAGGCACCGAGATCTACTGCTGAGATAATATCTTCAACAATTAGGGCACGTAGTAACTGGGTTGGCAAATAGTCTTGTGGCATGACTTCCTCAAAGACACCGATAGGCACCATGGCACGAGGAGAGCCATTTGTGGTCGTGGTAAAGTTGTATTTTTTACCTTTAAAAAACTGCGAAATATAGATGGGCAGTTTTGAAAAACGGTTAGCACCTGGACTAAAGAAGTGCAGCGTTGGACGCTCATAGCCTTCTTTTAAGACGCTTACTTGATTGTGGAAACGGCCTAAATAAGCAGTCGTTGCAATGGTTTTGCGACCAGACAATACAGAACCGGTAATAACACGGTTATCACCTGTATCTAATTGACCTTGGGTCAATTCGGTTAGGTCTGCACCACGCTCAGTCACTACCAAGTGTGGGTTTTTAACGCTCGGACCTGCCAAGCTAACCAAACGGCGTGTGAATAGACGGCCAGTGGTAAATAGCTTACCAATCGCAATCACATCTTGGAAACCAATGGTCCAAACCGTCACTTGACGGCTGACAGGGTGTAAGAAGTGAATGTGAGTACCGGCATTACCTGCAGGGTGTTTGCCTGCAAAAGCATGGTATTCAGTGCTATTGCCCGCTGCCGTGTTGGCCACTTTTGGTAGGTTTGCGTTGCCGTGATGACAAACGTAAGTTTTTGGTGATAAGGTAGACAGCACCGCAAGTCCGTCGTTAAAGGCCTGCTGCTCTTGTTGAATCAGCAACATAGGGTCATAGGCCAATGGATTGGTATCCATGGCGGTGACGAAGATGGCCTGTGGACGTGAACCCACTTCTGGCGTACGGCTATAAGGACGAGTACGGAAAGCGGTCCATTCACCAGATTTGATTAATTGCGCTTCAACAGCTTCAGCATCAAGTCCAGCTAACTCGTTAGAGGCATATTGCTTGAACGTTACCTCATCGGCTGAGTTGGCATTGGGATCGACCTCAATAACCATACTCTCGAATACTCGGCGTTCACCACGGTTAATGGCGATTACTTTGCCGGAGGCAGGTGCGGTATAAATCACCCCAACGCGTTTTTTATCTTCAAAAACGGGTTGACCTTTAGTGACTATATCACCTTCTTTAACGTTCATTGTAGGTTTCATGCCGACATAGTCGTAGCCCACCAGTGCAACGTGCTTTGGAGAATGCTGGGTGATTTCACTGCTGGGTGCGCCAGCAATGGGCAAATCAAGCCCCTTTTTGATGGTAATCATAAGCGAACTTATTCCATAAGCGAAGAAATGCCAGACGTCCTGTCGGTAGTGAACAAGTCACGAACGGTATAGTGACCGAGAGAGAATCTTGCTGGGATAAGAGAGTGTAGCAACAGTACGACAAAACACGCACCTCAGACTAATTACTCATAAAAACTTAGGATAAATCAGAATAAGCAGTAAGACCTGTGCTAATCTCTTAACATAGAAGACAGTGGCGACTGGCTACCAAAATACATATACAATATAACCTAGGATTATACGTTAAATTACCCTAAAATTGCCAGTATGTTTGCGAATTTAAGCCATTTTAGGATACAAATGTAACTCAAAATTTTTATTTGTTCACTCTTTATTTATTTTAACTGCTTCTTATAACATAGGTCTTTGATATGCATAATAATTCCAATTCCACCGTTAGTGATTCTTTAGAGACTCTAAATAAATCAGTTGCACCGTTACTTATTCCTGCTATTGACTTAAAAGATGGTAAGTGTGTGCGCCTAAAACAGGGTCGTATGGAAGATGACACGGTTTTCTCAGATGATCCAGTAGCTATGGCGACTCGCTGGGTGAATGAGGGGGCGCGTCGCCTACATTTAGTCGATTTAAATGGGGCGTTTGATGGAGTGCCAGTTCACAAGAATGTCGTCATGGAAATTGCCAAAGCGCACCCAACTTTACCGGTACAATTGGGCGGCGGTGTGCGTAGCTTACAGACGATTGAGCATTACCTAGCGGCAGGCCTAACCTACATTATTATTGGCACCAAAGCGGTCGAAAACCCAGAGTTTGTTGAAGCAGCTTGCCGCGAGTTTGCCGGTCATATTATCGTTGGTATCGATGCCAAAGAGGGCATGGTGGCCACTCACGGTTGGGCCAATATTACCGATGTGAAAGCCACTGAGTTGGCCAAGCGTTTTGCCGATGCTGGTGTATCGTCTATTGTTTATACTGATATTGCCCGTGATGGCATGATGCAAGGTGTCAACGTAGAACAGACCGTCAATCTAGCGCGTGAAGGCGGCTTACCGGTGATTGCCTCGGGCGGTGTGACGGATATGAAAGACATCGAGCTATTAAAGCCATATGGTGACTGTATTGAAGGTATTATTACCGGCCGTGCTATCTATGAAGGCACCTTAGATTTGGGACAGGCTCAAGCTTACCTAGACCAGTAATTACAGCGACACCTAATTTATCAAGGTTAAGGATAGGTAATGGCTGACCCCTCACTGAAGCGACTCCCTTTGAGCGATGTCATAAAACAAGGCATGTTGGCGCTTGTTATTACTGCTGTCAGCAGCTTACCGGCTCAAGCGGCTTCAGAAGAGAAGCAAGCGACTGAAACGGCTGCTGCTAGCGATGCTTCTGCTGAACAGGAATTAGTTACTGATGAAGGGGTTATCGATGAAAGAGCTGCCGATGCAGGAGCCTCCGAACAGGTTGTCGAAGAAGAGGGCAGTGAGGAAGAGGTAGACGCTGCCCCTGCCGCTGGTAATATTACCGAGAAAGACACTGTCATTGAAACCAGTGCCAATCAAGTCGATGATGACGATATCAAAAAGCGCATTACCGGTATCTTTTCAGAGATTGAAGGCCTTAAAGCCGTTAACGTCACCGTTAATGAAGGGGTGGTTAGCTTAACTGGTGAAGCCCCTAATGAAAAAAAGGCACTGCAGGCCATTAATCTTGCCAACCGAGTCAGCGATGTGGTAGCGGTAGAAGATAGAATTAGTCGCACCTTGGATGTGCAAGATAATGTCACCCCAGTGATTACCCAGCTAAAGCAGCAAGTTCGAGGGCTCATAAAAGCTTTGCCATTACTATTGGTAGCCATTGTGGTGTTCGTAGTCGTGGTCTGGTTTGGGGCTTGGGTTAGCCGCCGTCAGTCGCTGTGGAAACGAGTGGCTCCTAACCCTTTTGTGGCAGAACTTTTATCCCAGACTATCAAATTTGTGTTTGTTATTATTGGACTGATTCTGGCGTTAAGCTTCTTAGGCGCTGAAGCTATTATCGGTACTTTGTTAGGCGGTGCTGGGGTCATTGGTATTGCGGTAGGTTTTGCGGTCAAAGACACCATTGAAAACTACATTGCCTCTTTAATGCTTAGTATACGCCAACCTTTTAGGGCTCGAGATTATGTGGATATTAATGGACAAGAAGGGGTCATAGTACGCCTCACCAGTCGGGCCACTATTTTGATGACGGCAGATGGTAACCAACTGCGTATCCCTAACTCAGAAGTTTTTAAGGCAACTATTGTAAACTTTACCAAAAACCCCGAAAGGCGCTTTACTTTTAAGCTTGGAGTAGATGCCAATGATGACCCATTAGCCGCTATTAAGGTCGGATTAGATGCCATTAATGAGCTAAATTTCATCCTTACTGACCCTAAAGCTGTGGCTATAATTGACGAAGTAGGTGATTCAAATATCATCTTAGAATTTCAGGCATGGGTAAATCAAACCGATACTGACTTATTAAAAGCGCGAAGCATTGCGATACGCGAAGCGAAGCATGCTTTAGAAAATAATGGTTTTAGCTTACCAGAGCCCATTTATCGTATGCGCTTCAACGGTGATTTGGAGGATGCTATCAAAGACCTCAATAAAGCTTCCAAGATAGGGTCTGAGGGCAGTGTAGAGGCTACTATTAGTGCCGAAGACACAGGTGAGTCTACCGCAGTATTAGCTACTGAGCTCAAACAAAGTCCAAAAAATGTCGCTGATGTGCTGCAAAAAGAGCAAGCCAAGCAACGCGCTAGACAAATTCTAGGCAATAGAGAGGTCGACGAAGTGCTTGATACCCGTCCTGATCCGAAACTTATGCAAAAAGTAGAAGAAGAGATTATGGACAGCTCCGGAGAAGAAGATCTGCTCGATAAAAACAGTCCTCAAGAGTAAAAACAGTCCGCAAGAATAAAAACAGTCGATCACCCTAACCACAACAGCTATTAACAATAAACACAGCTACCCTACCCTTTAATCATCATTTTAATAACCATTTTAATAATCATCCCTTCAGACAAGGAGTCTATTATGTCCTCTAAGCAAAACATCCCTGAAACTCAATCGGCCATTATTATCACAGAATTTGGTGAGCCAGAAGTTTTACACTATCAAAGCGATGTGGCCGTACCTGAAATGGGTGACAATCAAGTGTTGGTTAAAATCGCCTATGCAGGCATTAATCCTGTCGATTATAAAACCCGCCAAGGCTTAGGTTGGGGTGCTGAAAATATTAAGCAACAGCAATTTGCCAATAATGAGCCAGCCATTCTAGGATTTGATATGGCAGGGAAGGTGGTTGCCAGTGACGCTGATGGCTTCAAAGTGGGCGACCGAGTATCAGCGCTAAACTTTGAGGGCGGCTGTTATGCTGAATATAACATGGTCGATGCGTCGCTACTGGCAAAAGTACCCGATGCGGTAACCCTAAAAACAGCCGGTGCGATTCCTTGTGTCGGTACAACCGCTCTTCAAATGATTAATTTTGCTGATATTAAGCAAGGTGAGCATGTGGTAATGAGTGCGCCAGCAGGTGGCGTCGGTCACTTAGCCTTGCAGCTACTTATTAATAAGATTGACACGCTAGGCATTAAGCTGACCGTGATTTGCTCTCCTGAAAAGTATCAAAAGCTAGAGGGCTTAATTGATACCAGTAAGCTTGAAGGCTGGATTGATTACACCAAAGATGATGCGTTTCCAGAACTAAATGCGGATTTGCTACTCGATTTAGTCGGTGGTGATGCGGGCAAACGCGCTTTGGCCGTGGTTAAGCCGGCAGGCCGTGTGGTGGTATTGCCTTCGATTTGGGCAGAAGCGCTAAAACAAGCGGGAGCGGATAAAAAATTAGCCGTGGAGGGCTTTATTGCCAAACCAAACGCTGAAGATTTGGAACAGGTATTGCAAAAAGTAGCCAATAATCAGCTAAATCTACAAATTGAGGAAGTTTATGCCTTAGCAGAAACTGCTGCAGCCCATCAGCAGCTAGAAAAGGGTGACAGCTTTGGCAAAATTGTGTTAGTTATCTAAAGTAGGGCTGTATAAAATTTATACAGCCCTACTTTAAATAACTCATGCATTTGTTATAAGCATTTTTCTAACTGTCATAGAGTTAATGAAGAAGTGGCTTCTCGTATAGTGCGTCGAACGGCTACCAAAGTTGCCACTAATATAGTGAAAAGCAACGCAGCTCAACTGCTACCTGCAGTAGGTGCTTTGGTAGCCGGTTTTAAAGCGTATGGTTATAAAGCCTGTGGTTTTAAATTACTCAGTGATTAAGAAGTCATTAGATCATTTTACGAAAGGTTAGACTGATTCGACCTTGCTGTACGGTTTTAGTCTTCGTAACGGTATGCTTCCAATATTGCTGAGTAACGCCGCGCATGACAATTAACTGACCTGACTCAAGGTGAAGCTCGACTTTGGATTGCACGTTTGTCGGGGGGTTTTTGTGTTTTAAAACAAATTTACGGGTGGCCCCCAGCGACAAAGAAGCAATAATAGGCTGTGGTCCCAACTCAGGTTCATCATCGGCATGATACCCCATACCATCTGAACCTGTGGGATAATAGTTAAGCAAACAGGTGTTAAAGTTAGCGGCTACATCAATCTCAGATAACTTTTGTTCAACCAACTGTTTCACGTGAAACACTACCGGATGCCAAGGTATGATTTCACGTGTGTGTCCTGAGTAGCGATAGGCCAAAGAGTCATCCGCTGAGGTATCACCCATCCACACAATTTTACGGGTGGTAATATGAGTCTTCCCAAACAATGTCACTTTATCAGATTGCCAAGGTAACTCGTCAAGCAACTGTTGATAAAGCGTTTGAGGGTCTTCTAAAACAAATCCCAAATCATTAACGATACCATCGAACGGCAGTAAGTTATCTGAAGGCTGTGGCGCAAATAAATCCATATAAACCCGTTTTCAATTACTCAACTTACGAATGTTACTTGACCCGCTATTTAACCTACAAATGTTACTTAACCCGTGAATGCTCAAAGTTGACAATCACTTCGGCACAAGCTTTCGGGGCTTCTATGGGCAATAAGTGACCGTAATCGGACAACACGATTCTATTTTGAATCGATACCACGCCCTTCCAGCTTTGACGAACTTTTTCGCTATTAAAAATAGAAGGCTTGGCCAATATCAGATAGTAGGGCAGTTTTTTCTTATTCAGCTTTTTAAGAGCGGGAGTAATGTAAGGCGTACCATAATAGCTGGCGAGCTCCTGTTTTGGCTTGAATAATAGCGTAAAACCTGACTCACCTTCCTCTTTAGCCACCAAGCTATTTTCAGCAAAAATTCTTAAGTTAGTGTCACTAATACGCTTAAACGCCCGGCGCTGACGCAAATCTTGATAATAAGCATCGACACTTTCCCAATCTGCTTGTTTGACCCGTGTGCTTTTAAAGGGCTCTTGGGTCTGTAAAATCAAACGAGGGGTTCGGTTATAAAGCAAAGTCTGCTTTTTGGTAAAAGTTACTGGATCAATCAAATAAAGAGCAGCAAATAAATCTGGTCTTTTTGCAGCAGCGATGGCCGTTGCCGTCGCCCCTTGTGAATGACCAATGCCAATCACCGGTTTGCTTTGGGTACGTTCCAAAAACTCAATGAGCAGATCGGCATCTTGCTCTCGAGTCAGAACTTTAGCAGTGGGCAAATCGGGCCAATAACCCCGCATTGCCAAGCTGCTCATGTCAAACTGCTGACTAAGCTCAAAGATTAAAGGCTGATAAACCCCAGCAGCAAAACCATTCCCGCCATAAAAATGAGCACAGGGCTTGTCATTACTGGCAGTGACTGCCATTTTTGAGTTTGTACTCGATAGATCGGAGCTTGAGCTTGAAAAATCCGAACTTAAGCTTGAAAAGTCCGAACCTAAGCTAGAGAAATCATAGTATCGAGCTTGTTTCCCATCCAACTCAATCAACTTTTCAAACTGTTGAAACCTATTAACTTGAATTCCTTTCATTGACCTGTAATCATCCTCTTCCAATTAAACTGTGACACTGGCTGTAGAAATCATGTTACTCATCTTCTCCGAGGAAACCACCACTTTGACGATCCCAAAGACCTGCGTAAACGCCATTTTTAGCCAATAATTCTTCATGACTGCCTTGCTCAATAATACGCCCTTTGTCCATAACCACCAAGCGATCTAACGCTGCAATGGTCGACAGACGGTGCGCAATAGCGATAACCGTTTTACCGGTCATCATACTGTTTAGGCTTTCAGTAATAGCATATTCTACTTCTGAATCTAATGCACTAGTGGCTTCATCAAGTAATAAAATAGGCGCATTTTTGAGCATCACTCGAGCAATGGCGATACGCTGACGTTGCCCGCCTGAGAGTTTAACCCCACGCTCACCAACCTGAGTATCTAGACCGGTATTGCCTTTAGAGTCATGCAATTCTTCAATAAATTGCCACGCCTGTGCTTCTTTACAGGCTGCGATAATCTCCTCATCTGTCGCTGTAGGGCGACCATAAGCAATATTTTCTCGAACCGTACGGTGCAATAAAGACGTGTCCTGAGTCACCATACCAATTTGACGACGTAGACTCTCTTGGGTCACTTCATCAATGGCTTGGTTATCAATTGTGATATGCCCTGAGTCCACATCATAAAAGCGCAACAACAGATTTACTAGCGTCGATTTACCCGCCCCTGAACGACCTACCAGACCTATTTTCTCGCCCGGCTTGATATCCAAATTAAAGTTATCCAGCAATTTGATATAGTTTGAAGCAGTTGATTGGTTATTGAGCGCTGATGCGTCTTGATCAAGTTTGTCGTCTTCTGTCGCAACTTTTAGACCCATATTGGCCTTACCTGAGCCTTCATAACCGAAGTCCACATTTTCAAACTTAATATGACCATCAGTGATGACTAACTCTTTAGCATTAGGCGCATCGACTATTTTTTGAGGCGCAGATAAGGTACGGATACCATCTTGTACGGTACCAATACTCTCAAATAGGCTGGCCATTTGCCACATAATCCAGTGGGTTAGACTGTTTAATCGCAGAGCCATCGCTGTCGCTACAGCAAGGGCGCCAACACCCACATCGCCTCGTTGCCACAGATACAGGCCGATAGCAGCGGTGCTTCCAATTAAGGCCACACTAACCAAGTGGTTGACGAATTCAAGCGAAGTAACCCAGCGCATCTGACCATGGACGGTACCCAAAAACTGCTTCATGGCTGCCTTGGCATAGCTCAGCTCTCGTCGCGAGTGGCTAAATAGCTTAACCGTCATGATATTGGCATACGCATCGGTAATGCGGCCGGTCATTAAGGCACGAGCATTGGCCTGAGTACTGGCAGTTTCTCTAAGCTTTGGCAAAAAGTACCACAGCGTCGCCCCGAACATCACTATCCAAAGTGCAAAGGGGACAAGTAATAAGCTGTCGAGCTGAAATAAGATAATGCCACTGGTCACGAAGAAAACCAGGACATAAGTCATCATATCGACGACAGTAATCACAGTGTCTCGTACAGCCAGGGCGGTCTGCATTACCTTGGCAGAAACCCGACCAGAAAACTCGTTTTGATAGAATTCCATTGACTGACCGAGCATGCGCTTGTGAAAACGCCAACGCATTTGCATCGGAAATACACCCTGAATCACCTGAAAGTGTACCAATGCTGCCAGACCTACCCAAAAAGGACTAAGCACCAATACAGCGAACATCATCTTTAAGGTGCTGCTTTTTTCTTCCCAAAGTGTGGTGGGAGTATATATCCCCATCCAGTCAACCAAGTCACCAATCCAGGCATAAAGTAGGGCTTCATACACGCCAATACCGGCGGTAAGCACCATAAACAAGACGAGCCATTTACGTAGGCCATAAGTACACGCCCACAGGAATTTAAATAACCCTTCTTTGGGCAGAGGGATTTTATTTTCGGGAAAAGCGGAAAGGCGAGTCTCGAAGTACTGGAAGAGCTTATTCATAAGGACCAACAAAATCACAATAAATTGTGCTTAAAAGAAAGAGAAACAGTTCACATTAAAAACAGCGCTGTCTAAATCATCACCGAATATAAAGACAGAATAAAATATAAAAGCAGAATAAAGATAACGTTTAAGGTAACTATACATAGCCAGTCTTAGAGATATACAGACAGTTATAGAGAGAAACTAAGGCTGAATTTGGGTATAAGGTAATGGGTATTTACTGATTATCGAACGATTATTAAACGATTGTTGAGCGATTATTAAACAGGCTGTTATCGAGCTATTTATGAGGATGAAACAGCTAAGAAACAAGGTAGATATTAGCAGAATTAATGACTGCTGAGGTTGGCTTTTGTCTTTTATTTACCCCTGTGCTTGTATCTATAGAAATAAATTGTTACATTCTTAACACGTTTATTAACTGGTCTAAAAAGTTATGATTTATCTATTTATAGCGGTTTTATGCAGTGTGGCAGTATCCGTACTGCTAAAAGTACTGCGTCAAAATCAAATTGATATTCGTCAAACTATTGTCGCCGGTTATCCCGTGGCTTTTGTTTTGACAGGGCTGTTATTAAAGCCTGATCTCTCTACTATCAACGACTTAGGCAGTGCTTGGGGTATTATACTGCTATTGGGTATATTGTTGCCGTTAGTGTTTGTTATCTTAGGTCGGGCTATTGAATCGGTGGGTATTATTGCAACCGATGCCGCACAGCGCTTGTCACTTATTATTCCAATAGTTGCCGCTTTCGCGTTATTTGGTGAGGCTCTGACCTTGCAGCGCACTTGGGGTATATTTCTCGGCTTTTTAGCACTTGTGGCTTTAATTTA
>Ga0208302_100090_pt1 | contig 29948 bp, 26 predicted proteins | sample 29_taG_FD_184103 | JGI IMG/M metagenome (GOLD analysis project Ga0208302, IMG submission 184103) | Marine viral communities from Cariaco Basin, Caribbean Sea - 29_WHOI_OMZ (SPAdes) (version 2) | ecosystem: Environmental > Aquatic > Marine > Oceanic | place: Caribbean Sea: Cariaco Basin... | reverse complement strand
AACCGCACCTGCTGTGATGGCAGGATTGTTCCAGTGGCTTAATTTTAACGAACTGGTAAATCATTATTCCCCTGACAAACTACGTCAATTCGCTGATGCGGCTAGTAAATTTGTGTAGATACCTATGGCTATGCCAGATTGGTCACCTGTTAATCAGTATGGCGGCTACGCTGCTTGGGGTGATCCTGAAGGGGCTGGCAAGAACTCTTTAGCGCCAAACAGTGCTGCCATGGCCGCCTCTTGTGGCTGCTCAAGCGCCTGTAACTTGCATGGCCATAATCATGCCAAGGCTTGGAAATCAAATGCACCTGTCTCTAACATGAAAGACTTCTTCGGTGCCTTTGGTTGCTCTTGCTGGGCTGTTTAAGCACTTTTAATAAACGCCTAGTTTAGTTTTTAATAACGAGAAGCCCGCTGATTAGCGGGCTTTTTTGTATTTTGAATTATAACTTGATGAGTATAGAGTAATAATAGCAGAGTATTCACATTATACGCCACCAGCACCTCTCATTGACTGCTCACTGTTCTTTACTAACATATGCTTAGCGGTTTCTTTCAAAATATCCCATTCTACGGAGTTAACTTTAATTCCAGTATCCCAAGATAATTGATGGCGCTTTAAGATCTCCTCTGAGCTTAGATAGTCCACGTGGTTTTTTCCATAGCGCTCTAAGACAAAGTCGTTATCAGCAAGCTCAATAATCATATCCTGTGGCCCGTCTATCTCATCGACCTGTTCATCAAAGAAGTAAAGCTCAGGATAAATATTACCTAAGTTTAATATGAACAAAGTATGTCTGGGTTCTGCTCCATTATCCCAGCGTGCCATACAAGCAATACCTTTTACAGCAAGCCTGACTAACTCCCCGTAAGCCAGCCAGCGATTATGGCAGTTTTTTAGCTCAATCTTAATATGATGGTGCTTATCATCTGCAAAATGCTCTAACGCATAGTCTAAAACTGCCGGTAGGTGATAAGCGATACTATTGCCATGAAAATCAAACGTCAAAGTTAATGAAGACTTAGACTTCTCATCATTTTCATCTAATACCACTTCATCAACAATCTGATTATTGATAATATCTAATTCGACTTCTTGCTCATTGAACAGAAAATCACTGGCATTGTTAAATTGACGAATACCTTCAAGCCCAGCCATCTGTAGCTCTGCCACCATGTTGGCAATGAGATCGGCCTCGCCATATTCATTACGCGTGCCCAAAAAAGCCTTTTGCACCAAGCTTATAATTTCGTTATGCGAGACTATCATATTTCATCTCCTTGCTGTATTTCTGCTTCTGTCGGCAACAAAGGAAATAGCCACTCTGCTTCATGAGCCTCTTCAAATAAAGGCGCGCCTTGGAATAAAGTAATGCGTACCCACCGATCTGAACGCGGATCAAATTTAGTCGCTCCAAATATAGATAATTTACAGCGCAGTAAATTCATAGGTAGTGCATCCTTATGTAGCACATTCATTTGAATATCACCCATTGGCTTGTTACCCATATTCCACACACGGCGAATAATACCGCGATACTTTGGATGCTTTAAGACAAACTCTGACAGCTTTTGCGACTCATCAGCCTGTTTCATCGCCAAATAAAGATTGCGTGCTTGCCTACCGATATCTAAGGGCAGCTCTTTTTCAACACCTTCCTCTACACCTCTAACACCAAGCCTTGGCTCTTCTTTATCTTCAGAGCGATACCAAAACCAGTAAGCATTATTAGAATCAGTGAAGTCGGTATGAATTGCCCACTGATAACGAGCTTCCAAGATACGGATAATGTCGCCCACCTTTTTACCTAAAGGCACCTCCATGGTTTCATCAGCATTCATAAGTGACTCAAACGCATCTACTTTTTCAGGATACAGCTCCATTAAGCAGGCGATTAAGACCTCCTGTGTCTCATAGCTCATATATTGATAATGTTTGAGCAGCTCTCGCCAAATGCATAAAGTTGATGCAGTCAACTCAACAGACTTAAGCAGCTCTTCAAGTTCTGATACTGCCGTTTGATTCTTTTGTTGCTGTCGCTCATTGATAGTAACAACTTGCTGTAGGTGTTTTACAGCTCGCTCAAGGTATTGTTTTAATGTGGCAAACTTGTTCGTTTCAATCTTGCCCTCTAATACAGTGGCTAATGCCTGCTCTCTGCTACTTAGCCACTGATCAACAATACAAGGGTGGTTAATGAGGTAAGGCGCCATACCCAAACCCGTTGCATTGCCCACACCTAGATAACGTTGTAGTTTAGGATGCAAACCAACTGCGGTCTCCCCGCCTCTATTCTTCGCTAAGAAATCCACCAAATCTAGGCTGAACTGGCGTAATAAATAGACGGCACACATCTGAGCACTAAATGACTGACCAAAGTCGATGGTTTTTTCTAATGGTTTAAAATCATGGATTCCAAATTTGCCATTGCCATAGACAGCAGTCGTTCTTAGAATATACCCCACTTGTGCTAGCACTTCAGGCTTTGGCTGATTGCCACTCGCTAAGCTGTCTACAATGTGCTCAAAAACGCGCATACTCTTATTCGCCCGTGCCAGCACAATTACTTTATTTGAGTTACGTCCCGCCTCTTGCAGCGGCTTCTCGTGCCAATCGCTCCCAAGCCACTTTATCCTCTTCTATAAAAGCCTTAGAAAGTGAATTAGGACGAGCCTTATTTGAACCTGGTAATAACTCGATCTTAACGCCCTTTGGCGAAGAGTGCGCACCCAAAATCGATCAGTTTATGCAGCTTTATCATCGCCTTGAAACCGACCTACAGTCTACTGCTTTAGGAAAATACGGTAAGATAAGAATAGCCACTGTTCCCTCTATAGCCACTAAACTGCTGCCTGACGTCTTAGCAGAATACTCCAGACGTTATCCTGATGTAGAGATAAGCTTGGTTGATGACAACTCGGTAGGTGTTTGCAACCGTTTGCTTGCTGGCGAGGTCGATATTGCGCTAGGTAATTTAGACACCACCCATGAGCAAGAGGTGACTTTTATGCCGTTACTTGCTGATCCTATTGGCGTGGTCTGTACCAAAAACCATCGACTTGCTCAGTTTAAAGAGGGCGTCGTGTGGCAAGAGCTGTTAGGCGAACCTTTTATTTATAATGGTACCTGTCAGTTACTCAGCCATACTCCTGCTTATGAGATAAATATCAAGCCTAGATATGAAGTGGGCAATATTACCTCCTTATTCTCATTATTAAGAAATGAGCTCGGTGTGACGACCTTACCCAAGCTTGCCTTTCCAGAGTACGATAACCATTTGGTATGGATACCGCTTATTGACCCTATTGTAAAACGTCAGATAGGCATGTTTAGCATTGCTGGCAGAACATTACCACCGCAAGTACAGCTCTTTACTCAGCTTTGCTCCAGTTATATAAAAAGCTTAAATTGAGTGTAGACTCATTGAGTTAATGGCCCAGATTACTTATAAAGACAGCACTTATAAGGAAAGCCCCATAGATTTTCAGCCCAGTTTTCATTAAACTTAACCGCTTAACTTAGCAATAAACAACCTTAAGATATCCTATGACTGCTCCTTTTGCTTCAAAGTCTGCACCTATACACATGGATGTAGACCGCCACAGTCCTGATTTACGTCAACGTTTAAATAGCGTTCGTATCGTTATGGTCAATACCACCCTGCCTGCCAATATAGGTTCAGCGGCTCGTGCCATGCTCACCATGGGGCTAACAGACTTGGTTGTAATCAACCCTAAACACCCGATTGATGAGGACAGTATCGCTCATGCTGCAGGGGCGCAAAGTGTTTTAAGAGATTGCCGCGTAGTAGATACCTTAGATGAGGCTTTGAGCGACTGCCAGCTGGTATTTGCCGCCAGTAGTCGCCAACGCCACATACCAAGACCTGTGGTCACCCCAGATGAGGCAGCCCAATTGGTTTTAGATAGACCCATCAGTGAGACCAAAGTTGCCATTTTGTTTGGCAGAGAGGACCGAGGGCTTACCAATGAAGAGCTGGCACTGGCAGACTATCATATTCAAATTGATGCCAATCCTGATTACCCAGTGCTTAATGTGGCCTCAGCAGTTCAAGTAATTGCCAGCTTTTTTTACAGCCGTTTCTTGCAGCACAGCCATAGCAAGCTAAATCAAACTAATGATACTGCTGATAAAGACGGTTCTGATATTGAGGTAATGATACGCCAAAAATGGGATGCACCGGCTGTCAATCAACAACAAAAGCAAAGCTTACAGTCTCGTATAATAGAGCTGATGCATAGCCTAGAATTGGTAGAGAGTACAGAGCATGATAAGCTAAGAGAGTTGCCCAGCCGACTATCACGGCTGCTATCTCGACTACAGCTTGATCAAAAAGAGTATGAGCTGTTAAGTGCCATCATTGCTAAAGTACAGCGCAGACTCTAAAATGAGCGTTTACCTTGTTTTATTACTTCAAGGGATTTAGCACTTTTACGTACGTATAAGCACTCTTAAGTTGTATAATCTAAATAAGATTACTTACCTATTTCATTTTAAACAACAAAATAAGACATCGCCATGAGACTCATTAAAGCCATTAAAAAAGCCAAGGCCTCATTACAAGAAGACATTGCCGCTGTATTCAATCGTGACCCTGCAGCCCGTAACAGTACCGAGGTACTGCTGACCTATCCCGGTATTCATGCCTTAATATTACACCGCGGTGCCCATTATTTATGGAATAAAGACTACAAGTTCTGTGCTCGCGCCATCTCATATGGTTCACGCATGGTCACTGGTATTGAGATCCACCCAGCTGCTCAAATTGGTCGTCGATTTTTTATTGATCATGGCATGGGTGTGGTTATCGGTGAGACCGCCAAGATTGGCGATGATGTGACTTTATATCATGGAGTTACCTTAGGCGGCGTCTCCTTAGGTCAAGGTAAACGCCACCCTACTTTAGAAGATGGCGTGATCGTTGGTGCGGGTGCAAAAGTATTGGGCCCCTTCACAGTGGGTAAAAACGCTAAGATTGGCTCTAATGCAGTCGTGGTCAAAGAAGTGCCTGCCGAAGCCACCATGGTGGGCAATGCGGCGCGTATGATTACAAGTAGTGCTGAGGATGAAGCGAACAACACTTCGGCCGCGTTAGAGGCGACCAAACAAAAGCCAACAGCTAACAATGAAATCAGCTGCCCTGATGAGATTATTGCTAAACCGCAAAAGGCGCATAAAAAACGTCTGTCAGAGCGGGTAGACTTTAATGCTTATGGCCTCAATCCAAACTCTGAGGACCCAGTAGCAGAAGCCTTTAGCAAGATGCTCAGCCACATTCAGCAGTCTGAAACACGTATTAGCGAGATGCAAGAGGCGCTGTGCCGCTTGGACCCTAATTTTAAGCCCAAAGACTGTCATAAGATTTCAGCCGATGAGATTGATGTTATTAATAATTAGTCAGATGCGGCCGCAAACCCATCACTAAAAAGCCGCAACGTAAAAAAGGCCACTTACTCTAAGTGGCCTTTTTGATGCAGCTCTTGTAGTCCTACCCACTCATGATGCTTAAAGGGATAGCGCTCTGCGATACCAATCAGCTCATTATCGGCTGTTTTAATAGCCAGTACATCTATATCTATAATCACCCTGCGATTCTTAGGCTCACTCATATTATGAATCACAGAATGCACATCAAGCTGACTGAGTTTTTGGGCTTCAAAAAACTCATTTTGTATCTGTTTTTCAATAATCTTCGTGGTTTTTATCAGCTCCCCCAAGCTTGGGTTATCCAAGGCGGTGTGTACACCCATAATCAGATAGCCACACTGATTGGTATAATCGGGTTTGGGATTATCTTCGGTGGCAGTATAGTCTGGATTGACAAACTCAGTTGACCACACGCTGTTTTTGGCAAGCTGAGATAAGCACTGCCGAGCCTGCGCCAGATGTTTATCAGCCGCCTCATTGCTACCCAGCTCAACCACATATCCTATTGGTTGGGTCTGGCAAATCTGCGCTAAAGGCTCAATGGCACTCAACACCTTTACCAAAGAGGCATCAGAATCATCGGCAGGTGCAGATTTGCTTTTTTCGCTTATACTATTTTTATAAGGCACTATACGGCTCATGACACACCACTCCTATGTCCATCTAGGCGCTTATTCTGCTGTTTTGGCAGTACGCGTAATTTGTACCGCAACGTAATCCGCCTCTTTAATGGCCGTGGGTTTGGCTACCGTAACCGTCACTTGAGTGGTGGCATATTTTTGTAAGATATTTTGAGCAATTAATTCCGCCAGTGTCTCAATCAGCATGGCTTTGGCCTGCTGACACCACTGGGTGATGTCATCACACACGGCTTTGTAATTAATGGCATGGTCAATATCATCACTACTTGCCGCCTCCCTGATATCCGTTGCCATCGTCACATCAATCACCAAGGGCTGAGTAATTACCCGCTCCCAATCAAATACCCCGATTACTGCCTCAACTTTTAAGCCGTTAACTTTGACAAAATCAGTGGGGTTGTCTTTTTTACTCATTACAGTCTACTTTTATCAATTATTAGGAGGTTCAATTATTCGCAAATTCAATTATTAACAAGTTAATTAGCACGCTTATTGAGCTGTTTGCTGGGGCGATTTTGCCATAAATCTATACTAAACAACAAAAGCCCAAACCAGATAAGACCAAATATCATTAGGCGATGTGTATCAAAAGGCTCATGGTAATAAAATATTGCCAATAAGAAAATAATCGTTGGGGTCAAATAGTTCATAAAGCTTAAAATACTATAGGCCACCATCTTGGTCGATTGGTTAAACATCAGCAGCGGTATTAGGGTGATCGGACCGGCCAACATCAAAAACCAAATATTATCGCTCCACCAAAATGACAAACTTGAGCTGGCCACATTGGATGTCATAAACCACCAAATACATAGCGGCACAAGTAGCGCCGTTTCCAAAAACAGCGAGTCAAGCGCAGGCAGTGGCGTCCGTCTTTGCATAACCCCATACACACTAAAGGAGCACGCCAATATCAAAGACACCCACGGCAAATTACCCAGCATAATTACTTGGATAAGTACCGAGGAGATGGCAAAGCCGACCGCTATCCATTGCAGCGGCCGCAAACGCTCTTGCAAGAATACCAAAGACAATAAAATACCAATTAACGGGCTAATAAAATAGCCCAAACTGGCCTCTAAAATCTGATTGGCATTGACCGCCCACACATAAGTGAGCCAGTTAGTGGCAATGATAAGGCTTGATAAAAAGGTAATCCAAATCAGCCGCGGCTGCGCCTTTAAAGTAGCGATCCACTGCCAGCGCTTGCTTACTATCAGCACCAAACTTAGGCACACAAAGGTCCAAATAATACGGTGGCCGATAATCTCTACGGCATTATACTCACCCAAACGCTTGAAATAAAAAGGAAAACTTCCCCATATTGAAAAAGCAATTAAAGCGGTGATGATGCCCTTACTGGTGGTATGAACCACCGCAGGCTTGGGCTTACTGGGTGTGCTATTGGTGGGAGTGGCTAATGACATAAGACATCCAAAGGGCTAAATACAGTCAGCTATATTAAGATATAGGCAATGTTAATAAACGCAGAAAAATCAAAATTATAGTCATAAAGACTATGATAAGCAGCAGCGATACAAAAAATATTGAAATTATAACTCGAGAAACCGCTCAGCGTTGTATCAACTGCTTATAAATGCACAGTTAAATCATAACAAACGTTTTGGCTGTTCTAAACAGCAAAGCCATCTCATAACAGATGGCTTTGACTTACACCGTGCAGCTAACAGCAGATAACTTAGCTTTTTAGCCTTGACGAGTGGCTAGGTTCATACCAATTTTATTTGCCAACTCTGCAAAGCCTGGGAAGCTGGTATTCACGGTTTCTACCCCTTGAATGGTAATGGTGTCAGTAGCACGCAAGCTTGCCACAGAGAAGCTCATCGCGATACGGTGATCGTGGTGAGAGTAGATTTCACCGCCGCCAAACACCGCTTGATGAGACTGACCATCGCCTTTACCCTCGATAATAATGCCATCTTCAGTTACTGTACAGTCCACACCCAATTGGGTCAGACCATCTGCCATTACTGCGATACGATCTGATTCTTTTACACGAAGCTCTTTGGCTCCAGTTAACACGGTTTGACCTTGGGCACAGCTGGCGGCAACGAATAGCACTGGAAACTCATCAATCGCCAAGGGTACTAGCGCCTCTGGAATGGTAATGCCTTTTAACTGAGCCGACTTGATAGTGATATCTGCCACAGGCTCACCACCCACAAAAGTCTCATTACTTAGGCTAATGTCTGCACCCATAAGCTTTAAAATATCAATGATACCAGTACGTGTCGGATTCATACCCACTTGAGTGATGGTAATTTGGCTGTCTTTGGCAATAGAGGCCGCCACCATAAAAAATGCTGCTGAGGAGATATCAGCAGGTACAGCAATATCACAAGCAGTCAGCTTACCGCCGCCCTCAACGCTGATGGTATTGCCCTCGACTTCCACATCATAACCAAACGCGCTTAACATACGCTCGGTGTGATCACGGCTAATCTCTGGCTGAATTACGGTGGTCTTCCCCTCAGCCCATAGACCGGCCAAGATCAAGCAAGATTTCACCTGAGCTGATGCCACCGGCATGTCATAAGTGATGCCATGCAGCTTACTGCCACGCTTGTCGCTGCCCGTGATGCTAATAGGCGCCGTGCCTTGCTCCCCTGTGGTCTGTAAGGTGGCACCCATTTCACGCAGCGGCTTGGCCACACGCTCCATCGGGCGCTTAGATAAGCTTGCATCGCCGGTTAATACGCTATCGAAGCTTTGGGCGGCCAAAATACCCGATAATAGACGCATGGTAGTGCCTGAGTTCCCCATATATAAAGGGGTGCGACTAGGCTTTAGACCATTGATACCTACCCCATGAATGACCACATTACCATTTTCTGGCCCCTCAATAGTCACGCCCATGTCTCTAAAGGCTTGTAGTGTCGCTAGGGCATCCTCGCCTTCTAAAAAGCCACTTACCCGAGTCACGCCTTCAGCAAGGCTACCAAACATGATGCTACGATGTGATATTGACTTATCACCCGGCACAGCGATGGTGCCATTAATGGTTGAGCTTGGAGTAATAATGTATGCACTAGAGGCATGGGTTGAGGTTGCCATAGAGTTTTCCGTATTGGTTTTTGTGTTAGATATTTCCGTGAGATTTTTAGTATAGGGGGTACCGGTTAGCATATGCCCAAAGTGCTTTCTGGCAGACTGAGCGCGGCCCAAAAGCCCCAGTAGCTGAGTTGAATCCTCATCTTGAATAAGGCGGCGTAGCTTAGCTAGATATTGACTGTATTCATCTAATGCATTTAACAAAGCAGGTTTGTTGGCAATAAAAATATCATGCCACATTACCGGATCGCTTGCGGCAATGCGGGTAAAATCGCGAAACCCGCCAGCGGCATAACGAAAAATATCCATATTATCATCATGATCCGCCAACTGCTCAACCAGATTAAAAGCCAACAAATGCGGCAAGTGACTGGTGTAAGCCAATACTGCATCGTGATGTGCCACATCCATTTTCATGACTGTCGCGCCCACACTCTGCCACAACTGGCTGATTTGAGCAATGGCCTTAGGTGTGGTGTTTTTTAACTCACACACAATCAGGCTGTGATTAACAAACAAATCGCTGCGGCGGGCATGAAACCCAGACTGCTCGGCACCGGCTATCGGGTGTGCAGGCACAAACCCTGTGGGCAGCTGACCAAAAGCCTTTTGTGCAGCATCTACCACGTTCTGTTTGGTACTACTGACATCGCTAATTAAACACGCTGTCGTAATCAGACCTTGCTGCATAGCGCTGTTAATATCAGCAAATACAGCACCCACTGCCTTGACCGGTACCGCTAGGATAATACAATCACTGCCTGCGACCACCTCAAACAGTGAGTCGCTTCCCTTATCAATAACGCCTGCCTCTATCGCTGACTTAATACTAGGAGCATGTCTGTCTACGGCCACAAGCTTTGCAGCCAGCTGTCTGTCCCTAATTGCTTGAGCAAGGCTTGCGCCAATAAGGCCCAGACCAACAATACAAACCTGTTCAAACAACATATGCGCCAAACCTATCTTATCTTGTTATGTGAATAATCAATAAAACCACGTCAGTATAACCGACTACAGGGACTGCAACGTATCACGCAGGGTATCTATCAATCTTGTATTGTCCTCAGGCGTTCCCACAGTGATACGCAGCCACTCGGGCAGACCATACGCAGTCAGTGGATACACAATCACTCCTTGCTCCAATAAGGCCTGATTAATACTTTGAGCATCCCCCACGTTGACCATCACAAAGTTGGCATAGGATTTGACGAAACCCAAACCCAGTGCATCAAATTGCTTGCATATCCAGCGCATCTGACCATCATTGATTTTATGCACTTTGGCAATAAAGTCTTGATCGCCCAAGGCCGCCACAGCAGCTGATTGCGCCACCAGACTCACATTAAAAGGCTGACGCACTCTATCAAGCATAGTCGCCACTTCAGGATGGCTCAACGCATAACCCACGCGTAGACCTGCCAGCCCATAAGCTTTAGAGAAAGTGCGCACAATAATCACATTATCAAAATCCTCAAGTAAAGCGCGATTATTACTCTCAGGGCTATACTCAACATAGGCTTCATCTAGCACCACCAACACATGTGAGGGCACTTGAGCGACAAAATCACGTATCTCTTCACTGCTTAACAAGGTGCCGGTCGGGTTGTTAGGATTGGCAATAAATACCAAGCGCGCATTGGGGGTATGTTGAACCGCATCAAGCATAGCCGGTAAATCATGACCATAGCGCTTAGCGGGTACTTCAACACCCTTAGCCCCTAGTATCTTAGCCAGCATAGCGTACACAATAAAAGCATATTCGCTATAAATAATGGCATCTTCATGGCCCACAAAGGTACGGGCTATCAAGTCGAGCAAATCGTTAGAGCCATTACCTAAAGTGACCTGCTTACTGTGTACCTCATTAAAATACGCTACCGCTTGTTTAAGGTCGTGCCCTTTGCCATCTGGGTAGCGAGCCAATTGCCCCAGCTGCTCAGTGATGGCCAAGGTTACGTAAGGCGAGCACCCTAGCGGGTTCTCGTTGCTGGCAAGCTTTAAGACATCATTTACCTCATACTCACGTTTGAGCTCCTCCACAGACCTACTCGATTGATAAGCGCTTAGGGTGGCTATGCTGGCGTAAGCTGGGGTTGCAAATGTCTTCTGACTCATGATACTACCTTTATAAGTGGGCTTTTATAGGGCTATTGAACGTTTAGCTTTTAGGTTTTTTAGGTTAATGGCTAGCGCTTAAATCACAGCTTGCGGATAAGAGCCTAAGACACGAACATCTCGAACTAAAGGACGAATCTCTTCAATGGCCGCGCGCACATTTTCATCCTCAATATGACCTTCCATATCGATAAAGAACACATAAGACCATTTATTAGGACGCTCAGGACGGGTCTCGATGCTGGTCATAGATACGCCGTGCTTAGATAATGGCTTTAAAATCTCAATTAAGGCGCCCGCTTTGTTATGCGCTGATACCAAAATAGAGGTTTTGTCTTGGCCTGAAGGCGCAATATCTTCATGACCTATGATCAAAAATCGAGTGGTGTTACCTGGATTATCTTCAATATTTTCATGCAGCTTATGTAATCCGTATTCTGCGACAGCCACATCACCGGCAATCGCCGCTGAGTGCCATTCGTTCTTAAGACGGCGCGCCGCCTCCCCATTGCTTGACACTTGAACACGCTCAACATTAGGATAATTCACATCGAGCCAATGACGGCACTGTGCCAACGACTGCTGATGTGAATAAATACGGCTTAGACTATCCACCTTGGTATGCTCAGCCACTAAGAAGTTTTGATGAATGGGCAGCTCCACCTCACCAATAATTTTTAGAGTAGAGCCTAAAAACCCATCGAGTGTGTGGTTAACAACGCCTTCAGAGGAGTTCTCAACAGGCACAACCCCATACATAGCAGAACCCGACTCCACCTCACGAAATACATCGGTAATGGTGGTTAACGGCACGGTGGTTGACGCTTTGCCAAAGTGTTTCAGCGCAGCAGCGTGAGTAAAGGTACCGACTGGGCCCAAAAAGGCAATTTTTTGCGGGGCTTCTAAGTCCAAACAAACCGACATAATCTCACGAAATAAGCGCGCCATTTTTTCATCACTAATGGGACTGTCTGACGCTTGATTGCGCTTCATGATGTTTTTTAGCACTTGTGCTTCTCGCTCTGGGCGATAAAAGATAGGATTAGACTCTACCTCATCGGCGTGCTCTTTTTTAAAGATGGCCACTTCTTGAGCCAATTTGGCACGGTTGCTAATAAGTTGTAAAATCTCGCCGTCTACGTGATCAATTTTTTGGCGAAGCTCACCTAATACATTTGTCGAGGCTGCTTGAGCCGCATTATTATCGTTATTTGTTGACGAAGTCATAAAAAAGCCTATAGGTCATGTTATGATAATTGGATAAGTTACACGTCATAAAAATGACGTTTCATCCAAGCGACTTTATAAAAAAAGTCCTAATAAAGTAACTATAACAAACTTACGCCCTGTTAAGATAGCGCCGTTTAAATACCAACTTCACTGAGCTTCCATTGTACCGTACGGTTTTTGGAATGTTTAGCATATTTTTAATGGTATTAAGCACATAGCTAGTTTAATATGCAGGCGAAATTAACGCTAGGGTGTCCTGCCTGATTGCTCAAGTTAGCACAAAATCAGGCCAAGATACCCTTGATATTTTTTAATCTCATAGAAACAAATTAGGAATACATGATGAGTGCCTTATCTCAATTACAGACCATGACCACCATTGTTGCTGATACCGGTGATTTAAGCGCCATTGCACGCTTAAAACCAGTTGATGCAACGACCAACCCTAGCCTCATTACCAAAGCACTCACTCACCCTGACAAGCAGGCCATGTTATCTGACACCCTAAATCGCTATTCAAATCATGGCGAGGATATGATTGATAAAGTAATCGATGACTTGACCATCCAAGTGGGCTTAGACATCCTAAAACTTATCGATGGCCGTGTGTCTACTGAAGTTGATGCCCGCTTATCTTATGATACTGAAGCCACCATTGCCAAAGCGCATGAGTTTATGGAAGCGTATGCGCGTGCCGGTGTGGATAAAGAGCGCATCTTAATTAAGATTGCCGCCACTTGGCAGGGTATTAAAGCGGCTGAACAGCTTGAAAAAGAAGGCATTCATTGTAACCTGACGTTGATTTTTGGTCAGCATCAAGCCGTTGCCTGTGCTGAGTCTGGCGTGACTTTGATTTCACCTTTTGTGGGCCGTATTCTAGATTGGCAAAAGCGCGAGCAAAACCGTCAAATTATCCCAATTAGCGATGATATGGGCGTGCAATCTGTGAAGCGTACGTATCAGTATTACAAACAGCACGGCTACAACACGCAAGTAATGGGTGCAAGCTTTAGAAGTGTAGAGCAAATACTTGCCTTGGCCGGTTGCGATTTATTGACCATTTCACCTGACTTACTTGATGAGCTAGCGGCTTTAGATACCCCAGTTGAGCAAGTATTATCACCTAAAATGGCAAGTGACATCATGCCAAAAGTCAGCCTAACTGAAGCGCAGTTTAATGCCGCTTACGAACAAGATAGCATCACTCAGCACTTATTGCCCAAAGGTATCGATGGCTTTATCGCTGCTCGTGATGAGCTGGCCAAAGCCTTACAGCAATTGGTAAAGTAATGAATCGATAAGCTTTAGGCTTATAAAAATCAAAAAAAAACTCTACTGCCTAGGCAGTAGAGTTTTTTTTGTATCAAAGAGATTTTAGCCTTCAAGCACAGTATAGACGGGTACTGGGAAGGTATCATGCAAATCTACCAAGTCTAGCAATACCAACACGCCCGCCACGCTATGACCTGCTTCGATGCACAAATGATAAGCTGTTTTTAAGGTGCCGCCAGTGGCTAAAATATCATCAACCAATAGCACATTACAGGCGTGTAGGCCGTCTTGAATCTCTAACGTATCACTGCCGTACTCAAGGGCGTAAGACTTATTGGCTACCGGAGGTGGTAATTTACCAGGCTTACGTAGCAGCATCATGCCCTTGCCCAAGCGGCCTGCCAATAGGCTGGCAAATATAAAGCCGCGCGCTTCGATGGCCACAAAGCAATCAATCTCCTCTAACATACCCTCTGGCAAAGCATCCAACATGGCATCAATGACTTCATTGACATGATTAAGCAGTAAAGGGGTAATATCATAAAAATCAATACCAGGCTTTGGAAAATCAGGCACAGTACGAATGGCTTGCCAAAGCGGATGCTGGCAGCGCGTCGACTGCTCTACGCTGGCCTGATTAGAAGGACTAGAAGAATTAGGGGTTTGATTACTCATAAATGATTTCCAATACTCATTGGTCTATTAGGTCATATTATATTTTAACATATCTTGAGTTGCGCGTGCGGCCGCAGCGCCAATTACCCTGCCTAATCACTGATAATTTTGAGCAGATTTATCCCATAAGACTCAAAAGACTCAAGGTGATACTTACGGTTAGATAGCAGTTATTGAGCGGCAGTTACTGGTGAGCGGTTAAAGTGTAATTGTGGGCAATGTAAGCTCACTAACAGTTACACTGCAAGATTTGGTTTGCTATAATCAGTCTGTGAAATTTGAGTTTATCTTTGTTTACTAGAATCTTGATTCAGATGAGAGTTTCTAGCTCAAGCAGGATGGTTACTTTGTTTATTAAAGAGTGCTTTTATGAAAAAATGGGAATGTATCATTTGTGGCTGGGTATATGATGAGGCGTTAGGCTGTCCAGAGGAAGGGATTGCGCCAGGAACCAAATGGGAAGATATCCCCGATGACTGGACGTGCCCTGAATGCGGCGTAGGTAAACTAGATTTTGAGATGTCAGAAATCTAAAGGCTCAGCTCAGCTGCCATACCCCTAGGATGTACCAAAAGGATTCTCCCTTATGCGCAAGCGCTCAACAGACTATCAGTGGTACCCCTCACCCGTCTCTGACTTTATGCAGCAGGCCATGGTTCCGGTCTCTGATGAGATTGAATTGTGTGTTGAGGTGGGGGGCAACCCGAACAATCCGCCCCTATTACTGATCATGGGACTGGGCTCGCAGCTGATTTTTTGGCCCGATTCGCTATTAAAGCGCCTTATCGATGCCGGCTTCTACATTATTCGCTATGACAATCGTGACATTGGCTTATCAACTAAGATTAAGCGCGATGACCTGCCTCGGGTCAATACCTTGTCAGCCATGTTTAAGCTGCAGTTTGGACTCGATAACTCGCAGACGCCGGTGCCCTATCGCTTAACTGATATGGCAGATGATGCCGCCCATTTAATTCAAGCTCTGGGTCTGTCTCAAGTGCATGTTCTAGGGGCATCTATGGGCGGTATCATTGCTCAGATTTTATCGGCAAAGTATCCTCATTTAATCAATCGCTTGGCGCTTATCTTCTCAACTAATAACAAACCATTATTGGCCCCGCCACGTCCAAAGCAGTTGTATACCTTGATTAAGCGCCCTGATAGTCATGCTGAAGAGGACATTGTCAATCATGGCAAACGGTTTATAAAAACGGTGGGCTCCAAAGGCCATATTAATGAGCAAGCAGTGGCTGATATTGCCCGCCTACGCTATCAGCGCTGTTTTTATCCAGCCGGCACGTTACAGCAGCTGACGGCTATCTTAATGACCGGCTCAATTCAGCCTTATAGTAAAGAGGTCAAAGCCCCTACCTTGGTGATGCATGGCAGTAATGATGGCTTATTACCTCCCTCACATGGCAAAGCTGTGGCCAGTGACATCCCCAATGCCAAATTCAAGCTTATAAAAGGCATGTCTCATGATTTGCCTGAGTATTTCCAGCCGTTTATCGTCAGTCAACTAAAGCGCCACATGCTACAAATATAGCGCGGCAAATACCTGCTGTGCTTGGTACAGGTTGCAAATTAAGACGCCTCACAGCGGCGTCATAAAACTGAAACAGCCCTGCTTTATGGTAGAGATAAGCTGCCGGTCGTATAACACCCGGCGTACTTAAGCCTGTCCACACCACTTTAGGTGCTTTGTTTATGCCATGCTCTCACACTCCCTATCAAATCAAGACCAAGCCCTCCAAATACGCTGATTTTATGCAAGCGTACAAAATAAAAACCCCAAAATATAAGTTTTATCTGGAGCGTGGCGGCGATACAGAGGATCCTATTATATTGCTGGTTATGGGGCTTGGTGCCCAGTCTTTGGTATGGTCAAATGTATTTTGTAAGCGCTTAATAGACAATGGCTTTCAAGTTATTCGCTTTGACAACAGAGACATTGGAAAATCCAGCAAGCTCAAACACAAAAATCCACTCAATCAAGTCTACAAGCCGCGCCGTAAAAAGCTGAAGCTGCTTGCTAAATTCAAACTCGGCCTACCCCTAAAGCTTGATGATCAAAGCATTCCTTATACTTTGTATGATATGAGTGAGGATATCAACCAACTGCTTAATGCGCTACAAATTGAGCGATGTCATGTGCTAGGTATGTCTATGGGGGGTATGATTGCGCAGATTTTGGCCGCTCACTATCCGCACCGAATAGATAAACTCGGCTTACTTGCTACCAGTAATAATAAGCCGTTATTGCCGCCGCCCAAATGGGATGCGCTAAGAGCCTTGACTCAGCCTATACCTGAAGACAAAGATCCGCAGCAAATCATCAATAACCATCTGCACCTACAAAGAACGATTGGCTCACCGGACTTTTTTGATGAAAATCTTGCTTTAAGTCGTACTAAGCTGCTGTATAAGCGCCGGTTTTACCCCAAAGGAGTATCACGTCAGCTGCTGGCTATTTTGGCCACAGGTTCTTTGACCAAGATAGACAAGCTTATAAAGCAGCCTACTCTTATTGTACATGGTGCTTGCGATCGACTCCTGCCACCGGCACATGGTCACAGTTTAGCCAAAACCATCGCTCATGCTAATTTTAAACTGATACCCGGACTTGGCCATGATATCCCCTACCCTTTAGCCCGCTACCTTGCCGACCTATTCAGTGAGCACTTTTATACTCCTGATTCAGATGTTGCCTAATTAGACAGTGAGCTGTTTTTGACCGTTATTTTCAAAAAAAAGCGCCCTTTAAAGATATAAAGGGCGCTTTTTAAGCAGATATAAGCTTAGCAAATCATTAGTAGCTGATTATGCTATCAATGAATTATAGCTGCTCAGATTTTTTTGATAATACTTCGTTTAAAATCCAAACGGGTCTTACCACACCAGAGACTTCATCAGCCACAGCTTCTTGACGAATGTCTAGTAAGTAGCGGTAACCTGGCTCAAAGGTAAAGCCTTGGATATCACCTGATAGCGTATTGAAGTTCTTTTGGAAAGGTTGACGATATTGTAAGCACTCGCCCTGAACCATAGTACCGTTAGCGGCAGGAATGTCACACACCGCTTTTTTTGGATCAACTTCAATCTTGATGCTAGGAATATTAATAACCTTAACAACTTGAGCCTCACCGTCCACAACCATAGCTCGTTCGTCGTTAAGTTGAGTGGTAGTACAGCCTGCTAAAGCAACCGTAGCCAATAAAACTGAAGATAGTAATAGTTTCATAAATACCTCTAAGTATAGTCAACTCAAATGAGTGAAAAGTTAAATAAATTAAAATCGTTCTTTTGTTCTTTTAGAGGCAAGCGATGCCCTCTAATTATGAACCAATTATAAGGGCAATACTGTGTTGCTATCCACTCACTATTTGTAATATTAGGTTAATAATGTCAATGAATATGGGTAATCCACTAAACTAATTACCCATTGATAACATTTTAATGAGTTAGCTGCGGTAGTCGGCATTAATAGAGACGTATTCGTGTGATAAATCACAGGTGTAGACCGTATCTGTGGCTGATCCCATACCCAAATCAATGTGAATGGTAATCTCAGGTCGACTCATTACTGCTTGGCCTTGTGCTTCACTATAACTGTTATCCAACTGGCCACGAGTACAGATTGCCACATCATCCAGCTTAACGCTCACTAAGTTGGCATCTAAGTTTTTTGCCCCAGAGTAACCAACGGCTGCTACAATGCGGCCCCAGTTCGGATCACTGGCAAAAAAGGCTGTTTTAACCAGTGGCGAATGAGCTACCGCATAAGCCACGTCACAGCAGTCCTCTGTGGTCTTACCGCCCGTAACCTTAACGGTAATAAACTTGGTCGCCCCCTCGCCATCTCTGACAATCAAGGTTGCCAAACGCAAAAATACTTGCTTTAACGCCTCATAAATAGCAGCATAATGCGGATGCTGCTCTGAATCAATCACATGCCTGCTGTCTTCACCCGTCGCAATCAGCACACAGCAGTCATTGGTTGAGGTGTCACCATCAATGGTGATACGGTTGAACGATTGATTGGTCAATTCCACCAATATCTGCTGTAATAAAGGCTGTGCGATAGGCGCATCTGTTGCCACAAAGCCAAGCATGGTCGCCATATTCGGGCGAATCATGCCCGCGCCTTTTGAAATACCAGTAATATGATAAGTGATGCCATCTGCCACTTGTACTTGCTGACTGTCAAGCTTAGGAATGGTATCTGTAGTACGAATGGCATTGGCGGCAGCCAGCCAATTATCTGCTTCTAATGCAGCCAGACATTTATCTAGGCCGGTAATAATGGCCTCACTATTAATAGTCTCGCCAATCACACCCGTTGAAAAAGGCAGCACCTGTGTTCTCTCTACAGCGCCTTTATCTGCCAGCGCCTGACAAGTTTGTAAGGCACGTTTATGGCCTTCATCACCTGTCGCAGCATTGGCATTACCGGTGTTAATCAGCAGATAACGTGGCGAGCTGTTATTGGCGGCTAACTGAGCCAAATGCTCACGCACCAATAATACCGGCGCTGCGCAGCACTGATTGCTGGTTGTCACACAGGCTACCGCAGCGGTCGGGCTTAGCTCAAACACCACCAAATCATCTCGATTTTTATAACGTACGCCAGCGGCAGTAATACCGATTTTAACGCCTTTGATGGCATGAATGGTGCTAGGTGGGGCAATATTTCCTACTGGCATAGTGGTCCTTTTTATAACTGATTAATGATTTTTCTTAGATAACATACAGCGCTATTATATTAGAACTTAAATGAAGCCCAAATTGGCGCATGGTCTGAGGGCTTCTCCATAGCACGCAGCTCATAGCTGATACCAGCATCAATACATTTGTCCTCAATATCTTGAGTACACAAAATATGATCAATCCTTAGGCCACGCTTAGGGTCATCATCAAAGCCGCGACTACGGTAGTCAAACCAGCTAAAGGTATCATTGGCGTCTGGATAATGGATACGGTAAGTGTCTGATAACTCACGGCTCATAAGCGCACTGTACCACTCACGCTCCTCAGGTAAAAACGAGGTTTTGCCTTGGCTTAACCACCGCTTGGCATTTTTTTCACCAATGCCAATGTCATTATCTTCCGGCGCAATGTTCATATCACCCATAATGATAAGGGTGCGACCTTCTGCCTTTAGGGCATCAATATACTGGTTTAAATCAGCATAGTAAGCGCGCTTCATAGGAAACTTGGTTTCATGATTGCGGCTCTCACCTTGGGGAAAATAGCCATTTAACACATCCACCTCTTGCCCGTTAAACACATAGCGGGCATGAATGAAACGTTTTTGGGCATCTTCTGGCTCATCAGGAAAGCCTTTTTGGACGAATATGGGTTTTACTTTAGACACCAAAGCCACCCCATAATGAGCTTTTTGACCAAAAAACTCCACATGATATCCCAGTGACTCTACCAGTTCTAAAGGGAACTGCTCATCATGAACCTTGGTTTCTTGCAGTCCCATCACATCAGGGTCGATAATATCTCTTACCGCTTCTAATTGATGTTGACGGGCTCTAATACCATTAATGTTAAAACTGACAAAACGGGTCATTAATACATCCTAAACCATCGAATTTAATATCTACTAGATTTATCACTTGGTAACTACCAAGGCGTTTACTGCGCTAGCAATCATCGACTAGGGCAATAAACGGGTAATCTGCCACGTGTCTTGGGTCGATGCTCTTGAGTATAACAAACGGTCGTGCAGCCTATTGGCTCGTCCTTGCCAAAACTCAATTTCAGTAGCAGCAATCTCATACCCTCCCCAAAACTCAGGGGTGGGTACTGTATCACCTTCTGGGAATTTTTGCTTTAAGTTGGCAAAGATCTCATCCATGGCCTCACGGCTGGCGACCTCCCCGCTTTGAGGCTGACTCACCCAAGCGCCCACCTGACTTTCATAAGGGCGCTTTTGAAAATAAGCGTCAGTCTTGGCGCGATCGACTTTAGTAATGGCGCCGCGCACACGCACTTGACGCTGCATGTCATGCCAAAAAAACAAAGCTTCAGCATGCGGGTTTTGCTCGATATCTTGACCCTTATGGCTTAAGTAATTGGTATAAAATACAACGCCAAGCTCAGTAACTTCACGTACCAATACGGTTCTGACCGCTGGCATATTATCCGAGCCACAAGTCGCCAAACTAATGGCATAAGGCTCGGGTACGTTTTGTTCTATGGCCTCATTAAGCCACTGTTTTAACATAGCAAAAGGCTCTTGTGGTAAGATCTCTTCGTGCAAAGCGCCTTTTTCATAAGACAGTCTTTTATCGCTAAAATCCATCATGCATCCTTAATATGTGAGTATTCGCTTAGAGGTAGTCAGACAGCTCATCGAATAAGCCATCGAACAAGCCATCGAGTATCAAGAGCCGTTGGAGACTCCCAACAGCGCTTGAGTTGACTGATTAAGCCATCACCTGTTTGACTTTATCTGCTAATTCATGTGCTAATTTGTCGCACTCTTCTGCATTATCCAGCTCAACCATCACTCGAATGAGCGGCTCAGTACCTGATTTGCGAATTAAGATACGGCCACGCCCTTCAATCTGTTTTGAGGCCGCCTCAAAGGCTGCCACCAACTCAGGGAAGTCATAAGGATCTTGCATTTGCTCTAAACGTACGTTGACCAGGCATTGAGGCAACAGCTTAAAGCCTTCTGTCAGCTGACTTAAGCTCTTTTGAGTTTGCGCCATGACCGCCAGTACTTGAAGGCCGGCAATAATCGCATCCCCAGTGCGACTTTTATCTAAGCACAAGATATGACCTGATGGCTCACCGCCCAAAATCCAGCCTTTGGCCTCTAGGCCTTGCATCACATAGCGGTCTCCCACTTTGGCTCGCTCTAAAGCTATACCGGCCGCCTCTAATGCCAATTGCAGCCCCATATTGCTCATCTGAGTACCTACCACACCTTCAGCCTTGGCCTCTGATTTAGTGGCTAGGATATATAAGATACCATCGCCATCGACCACCACCCCTTTTTCATCGACCATAATAATACGGTCACCATCTCCATCTAAGGCAATACCCACATCAGCCTTGTGCTCAAGCACCGCCTTTTGTAGGGTTTCTGGATGGGTTGAGCCGCAATTATCATTAATATTAATGCCATTAGGCTTGTTGTGAATGGCAATAACGTTGGCACCCAGCTCACGCAGTACTCGAGGCCCCACACTGTAGCCAGCACCATTAGCGCAGTCGATAACCACGGTCAAATTAGATAAGTCATACTGATAGGGAAAGCTGCCTTTACAAAACTCGATGTAACGGCCTTTGGCATCATTAATACGAAAATGCTTGCCAAGCTGAGCAGGATCATCTTGCGTATAATCGGCATGGCCTTCAACCACTGTTTTTAGCTTATCATTGATGGCATTTTGCATCTCATCGCTAAGCTTGCGGCCGTCCGCAGCAAAGAACTTAATACCATTGTCATAATAAGGGTTGTGTGAGGCTGAAATCACCACCCCAGCATCTGCATGGAAGCTGCGGGTTAAGTGTGCAATAGCCGGAGTTGGCAACGGGCCAATCATGTGCACATCTACCCCAGCTGAGTTGAATCCTGCCTGTAGGGCTGCTTCGATAACATAACCGGATAAACGGGTATCTTTGCCTATCACCACGCTCGGCTTTTTCTTAGGGTTGGGATTTTGTTCCACCAATACCTGACCGGTGACATAACCCAACTTTAAGACAAAATCTGGGGTAATAGGAAATTTGCCAAAAAGACCACGAATACCATCTGTACCGAAATAGCTCATAAATACCTCAAATAATTAAAAATCAGTCAACACTTTATTATGCCTTAATATACTACAAAAAAAAGACCAAAAGATATTCTCTTTTGGTCTTTTTCAAAGCTTATCAAGCAGAGTAAAGCTTTTATTATCAAGGTCAAACAGCCAGGCCAATGTATTGTATATTAGCCCAGCCTTAGCAACTTTATACTAAGCCCTACCTTAGATTAGCTAATACGGTAGTTTGGTGCTTCTTTGGTGATTTGCACATCGTGAACATGCGACTCTTTCATACCTGCAGAAGTAACTTTGATAAACTCAGGCTTAGTACGCATCTCATCGATGGTAGCACAGCCGGTGTAACCCATTGAAGAGCGTAGGCCGCCCACCATTTGGTTAACAATACCGCTTACGGGGCCTTTATAAGGAACACGGCCTTCGATGCCTTCTGGTACCAGTTTTTCAACACCGTCTTTGGCATCTTGGAAGTAACGATCTGATGAGCCGTTAGAGCCTGACATCGCACCCAAGCTACCCATACCGCGATAAGCTTTGTAATAACGACCTTGGAACAGCTCAACCTCACCTGGTGCTTCTTCAGTACCAGCTAATAATGAGCCTACCATGATGCATGACGCACCAGCAACAATGGCTTTGGCCATATCGCCTGAGTAACGAATACCACCATCAGCGATTAATGGAATACTGTCTTTTAGCGCTGATGCTACGTTATCAATCGCTGAGATCTGAGGCACACCCACACCAGCAATGATACGAGTGGTACAGATTGAACCTGGGCCAATACCCACTTTTACAGCGTTGGCACCGGCATCACGTAAAGCCAATGCCGCATCGCCTGTTGCAATGTTACCACCAATAACTTGGATGTGCGGGAAGTGCTTTTTCACCCAGCGTACTTTATCAATAACGCCTTGTGAGTGACCGTGTGCTGTATCGACCACAATCACATCCACTTCAGCTTCTGCTAACGCTTCTACACGTGCTTCAGTGTCTGCACCTGTACCAACCGCGGCACCTACACGTAAGCGACCTTGAGAATCTTTACAAGCGTTAGGGTTGTTCTCCGCTTTGTTAAAGTCATTAACGGTGATCATACCTTTTAGGCCGAAGTTATCATCTACTACCAACACTTTTTCGATACGGTGCTCATGGAGTAGCTTCTTGATATTCTCGTTGCTTTCGCCTTCTTTGACAGTCACCAGCTTGTCTTGCGGAGTCATCACGTTACTTACAGGCTGGTTGTGATTGGTCTCAAAGCGCACATCACGGTGAGTAACAATACCCACGACTTGGCCACTACCGGCTTCTACTACCGGTACCCCTGAGATATTATTTTCGTGAGTAATGCGCAGTAACTCACCCACGCTAATGTCTGGCGTCACTGTAATGGGGTCAACCACGGTACCGGCTTCAAACTTTTTGACACGGCGCACTTGCATCGCTTGGCGATCGATATCCATGTTCTTATGCACGATTCCCATACCACCAAGCTGTGCCATGGTGATGGCCATCTCTGACTCAGTCACTGTGTCCATTGCTGCAGAAATGATTGGAAGATTCAATGAGATATCTTCGGTTAATCGCGTCGTCAATGAAGCTGATTTAGGAAGCACATTAGAATATGCTGGTAAAAGTAATACATCATCAAAAGTTAGGGCATCATCTACGATTCGCAACATACAAACCTCTTGGCTGGGAAAAATAAGCAATCTATTATAGCAAAATAATTGTTTTTTGAGCAGGTGAATTTCACTTGGTAAGCGGTCTAAATACTTAAAAGATAACTACTAATAAATAAAAGCCATGCCAGTGAGGATGATCACCGCATTCCGTCACTATAAGTTGGCAGAAAGACATAAACAGATAGAGACTTAAACAGACAAATACAAAGCTATCTGCGACATTGCCATTTTAATTCGTAAGTGTTCACTTCATTATTACAATAACCACACTTAGCAGCGTGTCATTCACTGTAAGCCTTTAATGGGGCGTGTTTTTTAAAAATAAACCGCTCGAAGTAAAAAGTTAGGGTTTAGCGGTTGTCAGAGCTGTGTCTTAGCGGTCTAGGGGTTAAAGTAATGCGGTCAGTGGGTAGATGCATGCGGTGCTGCTGATTTAAATACGCCAGCATCTGCTGACGGATATCACACTCTAAATTCCAAGCATTTAAAGGCCCATCAGAGCTGACTTTTCCGCGTAAGGTGATGCCATCCTTAGTGGCGTCTATGACTCTAAAATCTGGCTCAACCTCTACATTATAAAGCTCATGTGCTCTTACCAACTCAAAGAATTTATCGGATATGGCATCAATGTCGGCCCCATAATCGACATACAAATAGATGGCGCTTGATTGTTGGGTGTTGGTGTGCGACCAGTTTTCCAACACCTCGGTCACAAAGTACTTCATGGGCACAATCAGGCGTCTGTCATCCCAAGTTTTGAGCACCGCATAGGTATAGCGTAAATCCTCAACCTCACACCAAATGTCATCGACCATAATGGTATCACCGATTCTCACCGGCTGCGTCACTGCCACCTGAAAACCAGCGATGATATTACCAAGCGTGGGCTGTGCCGCAATACCTATCACCACACCGGCAATACCTGCTGAGGTCAGCAGCGTGGTACCTAGCCCCTCTAAGTCAGTAAACTCAGCCAGACTGATCCACAGCCCGCCCATGACCATAACAAAGATAAAAATGCGTCTAAAGATAGACACATAAGTCATACGCTCACGCTGAATACTAAACTGCTCTTCATCGAGCGCATCGATTTGATAATCTTGATAACGATTGGCAAAAAAATTAATGCCACGTATGCCCAGCCACAACCCGCTTATGATCAAACAAATCCAGATAATGGGGCGTGTTGAGGTACCTATGGCCTCAACCTTAGGCAGGCTCCCTGAAACAAGGGCAAACATTAAAGACAAGCTAATAGTGACCGTAAGCGGCACGGTAATTTTGTAAAAAAAGTCAGTAATACCCTTACTGTGTAAAGACAACTCCTCAGTATTGCCGCGCTTTTTGGCATGAGTGACATACCAATCACTAAGTTTTGCTACCCCTTTACTAAGCGCAAAGCCAAGTCCCATAGTGGTGAACATAAATACGATGAGCACCAGTATCTCCCAGACACTGATACCAAGAACTTTGGCCGTTAATACCTCTGGCAAATAGCGCTCAAAGCCGGCCGGCTTATGGATGCTATATAGCGCCTCAATATTGGCGACAGTTTGTGAAGAAAAAACCCAAACTGGTGCTTCACCCTCGACACGCACCCGCTCTAAATAAAGCGGTACGCTACGATTTTTGTAATTGATACTGCCAAGCTTAATGGAGCGCCTAGCGATACCTTGTATGGGGTTAGAGCCGCCCAATGCTGGTTCAATCAAGCCATCTGAGCGATCAGGCAACTCATCGAAGACATACAGGCCTTGTTCACTTAGCAAGTAATCCAGCTTTTGTGCCAAATCTGAAGCATGACTAACCTGTAGGTCATCTTCTATAGAGTTGAGGTTGAGTGCATAGCTTGCCAGCGCAAAGTCACTTTTTAGACTGGCACTGTTAAAAAACTCCAGCGTGGCCAGTGGTGTCTCTAAATTTGGCGGAGGATCAAGCTTAGGTAGCCCTGCATTGAGCTTATTAACCGCAAAATAAGCGTCATTAAATTCGCCAGTCAGCTCATTTTTGGCCAACAAACTGCGGGTGGGTGTCAGCGTGTCAGCTTGGGGCTGCTGCATCTGCTGCTTGACATAGGCCACTAAGCTATCGGGCTGCTCGATAACACGAGACTCAGCAGCATAGGCGCTTAGGGGACTAGCCATCAATACAACGGCTATGCACACCGCCCAAAGCGGTATCAGCAGGCGCAAAAAAGTGCCGTTAGAAGGATATTGGTCTGTCTGCGATGTCATAGCGCTCTACCTTTATCTGATTTCTAATGACACTTTTATGGTGCGTATTTTATGGTACGTAAGTTTGCTAATAGTGGCCATTTTGGGGTTTGACGCTACCGCCAATTTATTTGGGGCCACTTAATCTTCAAGCAGCCTAACAGATTAGGTGCGGCGCCACGTGGTACCAAGCTTGCCATCTTCAAGCTCAATACCGCTATTTTGCAATAAATCACGAATCTCATCAGCACGTGCAAAGTTTTTATTGGCCTTAGAGTCGAGGCGCTCTTGAATTAACGCTTCAATTTGCTCATCACTCATTTGGCCCTCTACCACCTCACCAATTTGTGCCTGTAAGAACTCGGCAGGATTTAACTGACCAATATTTAAGATGCCTGCCAGCGCTCTTAGTTGAACAGCTTGCAGTTGTAATTGAGCCTGTGTGTCAGCATCATCCGCGTCACGGGCCAGTTTATTGACCTCTTTTGCCAAGCTAAATAACACACTAATGGCCTGCGGGGTATTGAAGTCATCGTTCATCGCGGCGATAAAGTCAGCACTGTGGGTACCGGCGTGCTCAGCATTGATAGACTCAATAGACTCAGCAGCACTTACTGAAGTATTTAGTACGGCATCGGCTGCCTTTAGGGCTTGATAGATACGGGTCAAACCAGAATGTGCTTCTTTTAACGCCGCATCAGAGAAGTTCACCTGACTGCGATAATGACTTGATAAAATAAAGAAGCGGATGGTCTCAGGATGAAACTTCTGCATCACTTCACGAATGGTGAAGAAGTTGCCCAATGATTTGGACATTTTTTCGCCATCAACGTTAATAAAGCCCACATGCATCCAGTTATGAGCATACGTGCAGCCCGTAGCCGCTTCGGATTGTGCAATCTCATTTTCATGATGTGGGAACTGTAAGTCGTGACCGCCGCCATGGATATCAAAGCTATTACCCAAGCACTTAGTCGACATGGCCGAGCACTCAATGTGCCACCCAGGTCGGCCACCACCCCAGCTTGATGCCCACTGAGGCTCACCGGCTTTGGCCGCCTTCCATAGCACAAAGTCAAATGGGTTTTTCTTATCGGTGTCCACATCCACACGTGAGCCAGCTTGCAAGTCCTCTAGTTTGCGCTTAGATAGCTTGCCATATCCTTCAAAGGTATCAACGGCATAATAGACATCACCATTAGAGGCGGCATAAGCATGCTGTTTTTGCTCAAGCGTGCCAATCATATCAAGCATCTCATCAATGTGCTCGGTGGCGCGTGGCTCAGCATCGGGGTTTTCACAGCCCAAAGCCGCCGCATCTTCATGCATCGCTTTAATAAAGCGATGGGTCAACTCACCAATCGGCTCACCATTTTCATTGGCACGCGCAATAATCTTGTCATCAATATCTGTAATGTTGCGCACATAATTGACCTCATAACCCAGATGACGCAACCAGCGAGACACCACATCAAAGGCGACCATGACGCGCGCATGACCAATATGACAATAATCATAAACTGTCATACCGCACACATACATGCCAATTTTACCCGCTTGTAATGGCTCAAAGCTGCGCTTGTTGGTGGTCATCGAATCATAGATCTTCAATGCCGCCTGCTGTTGCAGTAGCTGTTTTGATAAAAATTCAGGAGTTTGTGCGATTTTGGCAGGTGAGGACATAATAAAAAAACCTTAAAGTTCAAATGAGTATAAAAAGCCAACAACTGATTATTGTTTTAATGACGGCCATCTTACCTAAGCTTGACAAAAATTGCTATATTTCATGGCCATGGGTTATGATGCGCCTAGCCTATTTGGCCCCTTTTTATTACTAACGGAGTTCCTTGTTATGGGTAACCGATTAACCAAGATATATACCCGCACAGGTGATGATGGCACCACTGGCCTAGCCAATGGCAATCGCGTCAGCAAATCTGATCTTATATTTGTCGTTATGGGGGATGTGGATGAGCTAAATGCTCATGTGGGTATGATTAGCGCCCATCTTAATAATCTAACACGCTTGCCTAAGCCATTAGATAATCAGCCCACGCATGCCCAATTACAAAACAGCTTAAGCACTGTGCAGCATTTATTATTTAATGTCGGTGGTGAGCTGGCCATGCCTGAATATAAAGGCATATCCGATCAACACATCACTTGGCTTGAAGATCAGATTGATGCGCTCAATCAGCACTTGCCAGCGCTCAAGGACTTTATATTACCAGCAGGGTCTGTCTTGGTCAGCCAAATACACATCGCTCGTACCGTGTGTCGCCGTGCTGAGCGCCAAGCGGTACACTTAGTCAATCACAGCTCTGACGCTTTATCTAGCCCCTCTCTTAAGTTATTAAACCGCTTGTCTGATTGGTTATTTGTACTCTCAAGATATTGTGCCAAACTTGAGCAGTCCCAAGAAGTCTTATGGGACAAAAAAATCTTAGATAAATTCAATGGCTAACAAATTGACTTCCTCCCCTCGCTAAACCGAGGGGATTGCTACAGCTAGACGGTCAAGCCCGACCGCAAGGATGTTCTTAGCAGCATTGATATCTCTATCATGCCATGTGCCACACTCAGCACACCTCCATCCTCTTATTCCAAGACCTGCTCTACCGCTCGGACTACTGTCAGTTATTTTAAGACAGTGCGAGCAGGTCTGGGTAGTGTAACTCTCATTTACCATCTCAAACTGACAACCTGCATGCTTGCATTTGTATTCCAGTTGTCTTTTGAGTTCAAACCATCCTGCATCGTATGTTGATTTAGCTAGGTTGGTCATCGAATTGGTAAATGAGCGTGATTTAACATCACCAACCACAATTAAAGCATTGCTCTGCACTAACTTAGTGGTGAATTTATGAATTAAGTCTAATCTTGTGTTTTTGATTTTGGCATGTATTGCTTTCACCCGCTTTTTATTATTTGCTCGTTGAGCAACAGCGAGCTTTTCCGCCCACTTTTGCGTTTGCTTGATAGTTAATTTATCACCGTTTGAGTTGGTAGCAGACTCTTTTAAACCTAAATCAATACCAACACTACCTTTACCACTCACTTGTTTGGGAAAGTCTTTAACAGTAATACAGGCATACCAACGATTACGGCTGTCTTGCACTATCTCAAGCGTATTGATTTGATATAGGTTTAGATTATAGCTATCGAATACGTCTATGATAAGCTTTTGACCTTTACAGAGCGATAGCTGTATGGTTGATTTCAGTGCTTTTTTACCTGTTTGTCTTGTATGTAGATACTTTATGGCAGACTTTTTAAAAGGTATCCAACCTAAGCTTTTTCGTTTGGCATCGGGTCGGTTGGTTCGCCAATTGAGTTTGGCTTTTTTAAACTGCTTACGAGATTTGGCATGAGTTTCGTTGATGGCTTGCAAAGTTTGCGAGTGTAAGGCTAAATACTCTCCACCGCCTTTGGTGTATTGGCTTAAATCATAGGCTGAAAAGTACTTACCTGTGCGTCTTAAATGCTCAAAGCTTAACGCATTAATATAATTCCACGCAAAGTTAACCGAACCGCTTAGGCGGTTAAGTTGGTCTATGTGCTTATCTTTTATGCGTAACTTGAGTGTTTTCATAGGGTCAGTATGGCGAGGTTAATTTTAACTTACAATACTTTAAATACTGATAACGACAGTGTGTGTCGCCTTATATCCACCCCCTGAAGTGCATAGGTATCTACACAATTTATCAGTGAGCATAAATTTGATAAAATAGCGCAGTATGGTATAGAGAAAATGACCCTAGATACGAGACTTATTAAACGTTATCAGCAACTCGTACGCAATCACACTC
>Ga0208302_100089_pt1 | contig 29973 bp, 24 predicted proteins | sample 29_taG_FD_184103 | JGI IMG/M metagenome (GOLD analysis project Ga0208302, IMG submission 184103) | Marine viral communities from Cariaco Basin, Caribbean Sea - 29_WHOI_OMZ (SPAdes) (version 2) | ecosystem: Environmental > Aquatic > Marine > Oceanic | place: Caribbean Sea: Cariaco Basin... | reverse complement strand
TAGCACCAGGCTCACAGCATCCAGTTTAAATTCTTTCGTATACCGCTTTCTTCCGGCCATTTACTTTCTCCAGCTAAAGTTCAATTATATCCTTAACTGGACTGGTCAACTCAATTAAACCACCTCAAAATGTACTCTGACCCCAAACTTGGGTTAATCAGCGTTGAACAAGTCGCGGCTGTATACTTTATCTAGTACATCTTCGATATCGCCCGTAACACGGTTCGCTACGATTACGTCAGAGATTTTCTTAAATTCTTCTAAGTCATTTACCACTCGAGAGCGGAAGAACTCCTCTTCCTTAAGTACTGGTTCGTAAACTACAACTTCGATACCTTTTGCTTTGATACGTTTCATGATTCCTTGAATAGCACTTGCTCGGAAGTTATCAGAACCAGACTTCATGATAAGACGATAAATGCCTACAATTTTAGGCTTACGGCTTACAATTGAATCGGCGATAAAATCTTTCCGCGTACGGTTAGCATCTACAATGGCCTGAATCATATTGTTAGGTACTTCACTGTAGTTAGCTAGTAACTGTTTGGTATCTTTTGGTAAGCAATAACCACCGTAACCAAAACTTGGGTTGTTGTAGTGATTACCAATACGAGGGTCTAAACCGACACCTTCGATGATTTGTTTAGTGTCTAAGCCATTACGCTCTGCATAGCTATCTAGTTCGTTAAAGTACGCAACACGCATTGCTAAGTAAGTGTTCGCGAAAAGCTTGATGGCTTCGGCTTCGGTGCTGTCGGTAAATAAAACGTCGATGTTCTCTTTTATTGCACCTTGCTGAAGCAGTTTTGCGAAAACCTCCGCGCGCTCACTACGCTCGCCTACGATAATACGGCTTGGGTAAAGATTGTCGTAAAGCGCTTTGCCTTCGCGCAAAAATTCAGGCGAAAAGATAATATTGTCAGAACCAAAACGAGCTTTTGCATCTTTAGTAAAGCCTACCGGTACGGTCGATTTTACAATCATCACTGCATCAGGGTTTACTTCCATCACTGTTTTAATAACAGCTTCTACACTACCCGTATTGAAGTAATTCGTTTGCGGGTCGTAATCCGTAGGTGTAGCAATTACCACATAGTCAGCATCTTTATATGCTTCTTGCGCATCCAAAGTTGCTTTTAGGTTTAACTCTTTTGTTGTCAGGTATTCGGCTATCTCTTTGTCTTCAATTGGAGACTTTTTGTTATTCAGCATTTCGACTTTTTCAGCTACCAAGTCAACTGCTTTCACTTCATTGTGCTGCGCAAGTAACACTGCATTTGAAAGCCCTACATAGCCTGTTCCGGCAACCGCTATTTTAAGCTTCTGCATCGTACTATCCATTTAACTTTTCTCCAATTTTATACAATTTAACCAAAGCGGATATTCTCTCTAATATTACACATTAGTTTGAAACAATCATGAATAAGTTTGAGAGTAAACTAACCTTTCTAGTCTTTATGACCTAAGTAATTTTCTATTTCCATGCATATTTCACACCTTTTAGAGAGCTCTAAGATCTTTTTTGTTTTTATGAGAACCTCTCTTGCGCTTTAACTTTATTTTTTCAATGTTCTCTGCATTTGGATTGGTAGACAAAACATTTATGTTGGCTCGGTTAACTTAAAAATAATCTTGGTAGATTTGAAAAGGCATACATTGCAAACAAGCATTGCTCTCAGCGCGAGAAGAAAGGTGAGATGAGATGAGATGAGATGAGATGAGATGAGATGAGATGAGATGAGATGAGATGAGATGAGATGAGATGAGATGAGATTACTATGTCATTGTAGTTAACACTGTCAACTATCTACTGAGTTTCGTTCCTTGTTTATTCTGCTCATTTAAAACATCCTCTTTTTTTGCTACGAACTTTAATGAACTGCCTACCCTTAGCTACTTCTAAGGGTAGGCAGCAACAAAACTGATTATAGCTAACTTTTCCAGCTGTTATGGTTTAATAAATAAGTATCTTTTAATACTTCTAATTTGTTCTGATAACTTCTGCCAATCGGTTTGCTAATGTTACGCTCACACTTTTTTCTTTAGCTTCAACCATTACACGAATTAAAGGCTCAGTTCCGGACTTTCGAAGTACTAACCGACCGTCCTCTCCTAGCGTACTTTCTACGCGACTGACTTCATCTTTAACTACATCTAAATCAAGCACTGAATCTAAATCACTATGACGAACATTCACAATAGTCTGAGGAAGCTTTGTCATCCCTGCTTTTAGTTCACTTAAGGAGTATTCACTTTTTACTACTACGGTTAAAATTTGTAGCGCAGCGATAATAGCATCTCCAGTAAATGCATAATCTAGGTTAAGGATATGTCCTGAGGTTTCCCCCCCAATTCGCCAACCCGTCTCTTTAAGCTTTTCGACGACATATCTATCCCCAACTTTTGTTCTAACGAACGGGATATCAAGTTCTTTTAATGCTATTTCAAGACCCAGGTTGCTCATTAGTGTGCCGACAACACCACCTTTATAGCCAGCTTGCTTGGCTTCACGAGCCATTAAGAAGAGAATTTCATCTCCATCCACCACTTCACCTTGAGAGTCGACAAACATGATTCTATCAGCGTCGCCATCAACAGCTATACCTAAATCAGCTTTATTTGTCGTCACAGCCTTACTCAACGAGTCGAGGGAAGTTGCTCCGCAATCATTATTAATATTTATGCCATTCGGCGTGTTGGCAATATTAATTACTTTTGCGCCAAGTTCTTCAAATACACTAGGTGCAACTTTATATGCAGCACCGTTGGCACTATCGACAACAATTGTTAGTCCTGGCTATTTAAGCTCGCTCGAAAAGGTACCTTTACAAAACTCGATATAACGACCAGCGGCATCTTCAACTCTTCGAGCTTTGCCTAATCGTTCTGAGTCAACACAATCGATACCATTTTCCAGTGCATACTGGAGCTTTTCTTCAATAGCCTGCTGCTGTTCACTGCCTAGTTTAGCCCCGCTACGGCCAAAAAACTTAATCCCATTGTCGTAATATGGGTTGTGGGATGCGCTGATGACTACGCCTGCGTCAGCTCTAAAAGTCGAAGCTAAATAGGCTACCGCTGGAGTAGGAATAGGCCCAGCGAGTGCAATGTTTACGCCGGCAGCCGACAAACCAGCTTCCAGTGCAGATTCCAGCATGTATCCACTGGCGCGTGTATCTTTTCCTACTAGTACCTCTTTTGTACCGTCTGCCGCCAAGACTACACCTGCAGCCCAGCCCAGCTTCATTACGAAATCTGGTGTCATTGGAAATTCGCCAACTTTTCCGCGAATTCCATCAGTGCCAAAATATTTTTGAGACATTCTTACTTCCTAAAAAACGAAAGGCCACAACTTAAAAAGTCATGGCCAAATATCAAGACATTAGCGCTATTCTACTGTAACTGACTTGGCTAAGTTTCGTGGCTGGTCAACATCAGTCCCTTTGATCAGGGCGACATAGTAAGAGAGAAGCTGTAAAGGAATAGTGTAAACAATGGGGGCAATAATATCTGCACAATGTGGGATATCAATTACGCGCATTGTTTCATCACTTTCAAAGTGTGCGTCAGCGTCTGCAAACACGTACATAATACCGCCTCTTGCTCGCACTTCTTCCACGTTAGACTTCAATTTTTCGAGCAACTCATCATTTGGGGCAACCACGATGACGGGCATTTCGTCGTCTATTAACGCTAATGGACCATGCTTGAGTTCACCTGAAGCGTATGCTTCGGCGTGAATATATGAAATCTCTTTGAGCTTAAGCGCGCCTTCCATAGCAATTGGGTATTGAGCGCCACGTCCTAAGAATAAGCTATGATGCTTATCTGCGAACTCTTCAGCCAGCGATTCGATAGCGTCTGCAGTACTTAGCGCCTCTTCAATCTTACCGGGTAATGTCTTAATAGCGGCGGTGATCGCTTGAGCTTTGTCATCAGACAAACCATTAAATTTACCTAACGCTAGTGTAAGCATTAAAAAGGCGGTAAGTTGGGTCGTAAACGCTTTAGTAGATGCAACGCCAATCTCAGCACCGGCAAGAGTCATAAAAGCAAGATCAGACTCACGCACTAACGATGACCCTGGCACATTACAAATTGTAAGTGCAGACATGTAACCTAATTCTTTAGCCAAGCGTAATGCTGCTAACGTATCTGCCGTCTCTCCACTTTGAGAAATCGTAACAAGCAAACTGTTTTGATGAACGGCTGACTTGCGATATCTGAATTCTGAAGCTATCTCTACTGAGCAAGAAACATTTGCATGCTCTTCAAGCCAATATCGCGCAGTCATTCCAGCATGATAACTCGTGCCACATGCGATAATTTGCACATGCTTAACTTGCTTCAAAATTTCTTCAGCACCTTCGCCAAACAAAGCGTCGATGTTGTGAATATTATCCACTCTATCCTGGAGAGCATTTCGAATAACCGCAGGCTGCTCATAAATTTCTTTTAGCATGTAGTGGCGGTAACCAGCTTTGTCACCAGCATCATGTTCAACCGTCGATTCGATAATTTCACGTTCTACCCGAACACCAGATTTATCAAAAATTGTTACTTCTCGACGGGTAATTTCCGCTACGTCACCTTCCTCTAAAAAGATAAAGCGGCGTGTTACAGGTAGTAATGCTAATTGATCTGAAGCAATGAAGTTTTCACCTAGACCCAGACCGATTACTAGAGGGCTACCTGAACGCGCTACAACCATTTTATTCGGGTCTTCTTTGTCGATAACTACTGTACCGTATGCCCCAGTAAAGTGCGTTACTGCACTCTGAACAGCTTCTAATAAAGATTTACCGTCGTTAAGCATTTCATGAACTACATGCGCAATGGTCTCGGTGTCGGTATCGCTTGAAAAGGTGTACCCTTTTTCAGTAAGGTTCTTACGCAGCGAAACGTAATTTTCGATAATACCATTATGTACTACCGCCACACGGCTTGATGAGAAGTGCGGGTGTGCATTATATTCCGTTACACCTCCATGCGTAGCCCATCGAGTATGGGCAATACCAGTGGTACCTAGAGCTGTTTCACTTTCAACAGCTTCAGCTAAATTTTTAACCTTACCAATTTTACGAATGCGCTTTAAGTTGCCATCCTTGTCTAACAGGGCTACACCAGCTGAATCATATCCTCTGTACTCTAGCCTTTTTAAGCCCTCTAGTAGTATTTCAACTACATTCCTTTCGGCGACTGCGCCTACTATTCCACACATCCTATTTACTCCGTACTTCTCGAGTTAGTTGTAGCTTTAATTCACGGGCGTTATTGTAATGAAACTAGGCTATAAGGCAATAAATGACTGCTTTTAGCTAAAAACGTTGCATATTAGAGAAAATTTGTAAAAACAGTATTGCCAAATCGTACAAAAAACATGTACAAAAGAGGTGTCGAGTTTTGATTCAAATGTAGAAAAATAACGGTGTGGTATGCTCTTTAAGGAAAAATTACTTCTCTCTAACTGCGATTCCGTAAGACAATTAGAATTAGGGAAAATACGGCAACGATTTCTTACTTGTCTAGCATTTGGCGATGGCGTGGTACTGACCCCTAACACTATTTTTGATAACAGTAACATTAATTCACTACTTGGACGAAAGAACGTTCACAAATACCTTAATGAAGAAGGCAAAGGAAAGTTTGTTGTTAGAGGTTTTGATGTACGGCCCGGTTTCTCGCTGGTCAGTTATTTTGAGGACCTCTCGCCAGATTATATACTATCAAGTCTGCCCGAATCGCCTCGCTTGGCAGATATTTCTCAAAAGCAACGTGATGAACTTTTATATCGCTGTGAAAATGTACAAGCCGCTTTGGATAGAATCGACCCAATATACGAAAATATAGAAATAAACGAAAACGCACTGAAAAATGAAATTTTTTCACTCATAGACAATGATAACACTCTTATTGATGACGATGTTTTTGAAAGTAGCGCTCAAAACCAATGCGCTGAGCAGTTAGGCTTTTTCTCAAGTATAGAAGCACGTGAGCATTTTAAAAGACAAGCTAGAGGTGCTGTATCGAGGTCTCACTGGTATACATTATGTGATAGCTACTTCGATAGTGATCTAAAAAGAGCCTCTAGATTCAAACTTGAAGTAATCGATCCCTCATACAATTCACTATTTGTATTTAAAGGTGAAGCCTTTCTTCAAGACAACATGGGCTTTATGGATAATATACCCGATATTATTCTCGATTCGGGCGTTACATTTAAAGCCGTGCGTAACGAACTTAAATTAATTGAATATCCTCTGAAGGCATTCGAGTTAATATCTAGCCTTGGGGCTGGAGAAATTGCTAAATTTCTTACTGACGAAGCTTTGAGCTATGTTGAAGACAAATTTGAAGATAGCGGCAAACAGTATCTGTCTCGTAAAAATTGGTTTGGTATGTACAATAGGCTAACGAAAAAAGTAGGGCTTGAAGTTAAGTGAGCATTGAGTACGAGAACCCTTGGTTTAGGATAGTTAAACAAGGGCAATACCACTTTGTAGAGGAAAATGGCGCTGATAATGGGGCGGTGATACTTCTACAGGCCGAAGAACATTTTGTGTTCGTTAAGGTTTTTAGAGAGGCGCATAACGCCTTTTTTATAGAAGCACCCAGAGGCTACGGCGAAAAAGGGGAAATTTCATCTGAGGCAGCGTCACGAGAGCTATTTGAAGAAACTGGCTACAAAATTGAAATCAGCAAATTAAGGCAACTAGGAACAGTCCAACCTAATTCAGCAATTTTATCCTCTTCCCTACCGATTTTTTTCGTAGAAGTTGATAAACGTATAAAAGAAACGATACTGGATAGTGAAGTTTCAGACATCGTTTATATCCATAAACGCCAGATATTAAACTCCATAGCAAGTGGCGAAATTACTGACGGTATAACCCTAGCTGCGTTGACATTATATCTCTCCCATTCATAAGCCTAACGCAGAAAATAACCAGTTGATAACCACGGAATCTTGGTTTATATGCGCTATAAACCTAAATAAAGCGAAATTCTATAAACTCTTTCCCCGACTGCGTCGATACCAGCAGAAGCCTCTATTCCCCAGTAGACGTTTTGAAAGCGAGACCGATAATCGGCACTGAAATTTAAGCTTGAATTAACGAGCTCGTTCGAGGATTCGTTGAGTAACACCACTTGAGACCAACCAAACGTGGTAGTTAAACTATTTTCAGCTCCCATGGACCAAAACCACTGAGCCGTTATACTCTTTGCTGACGTGTTTTGCGCCTGGCTTGAAACGAAATGCGCTAACGCTCTCTCATCATATTGATAACCATTACCGTAAATATCGCTACTGTAAAAACCTCGATCGTAACGGGTTGCTTCTATTCTAAAAGAGCTTTCGTTAATTGCGGGGAAATATATACCTACGGTTGCAGCACTTGGTTGAGTGCTGTCGTCACCGAGCACTTTTTTAGTAACATGTTCGCCGTAAATTGAATAATGAAAACCGACAACCTCGGTGCTGTATCTAGCTTGTATCGCATATCGCCTATCAGCTTGTGCATCGGCATAAGGAGTATTTAATGCGCTATCAAGGCGATTGGTTGCTAAGGCGTCAAAAAACTCTTTGCTACCATTTTCTCTTATATCGCCACCAAATACTGTGGTATGAGAAAGACCAAGGGTGATTTGGTCTACAGGTGAGAAACTTAGTGATGCGCCCGTAATATAAGGCTGGTCTAGCTCTATGGAGTCGCCTGAATTAATGGTTGTATTGCTCAATTTACCAGCAAACACCTCGTAATTAATATCATATTCAGTTAATGGTATGACGTTGCTTGCAGATAAATTTGCGAAGGCCTCAGACTCATTAGAAAGTAGAAGAGAATCGATTCGGCCCACCGACCACCAGCGAGATTTATAACCTATATCGAGCTGCAAGATATCAATGCCAGTGTGCAACATCCCCTGTGCTCTGTTAACACCGTTTTCAGTTATAATTGCACTAGCGCTTGCCCCGAAATGGTCAGAATACATCGCATAGCCTGCGGCCTCTAAAAGTATATTACTTTTCCCATCAACACCAAAGTGATAGGGGGCGCCATAACTGCTATTGCTAGCAGCTAGAGACACTTGCATTAAGCTGGAACTAGAACGCTCTTTATGATCCCGCAAATATGGCGCTATGTCTCTAAACAACAGTGGGTGAGACGTTTGAATTTTACGGGCCAACGCGGTAATTTGTGCCACTTTATAAGGTTTGTTTAACGATGTTTCTCCGGCTATAACAGCTATCTGCTCGATCTTTTGCGCAATATGATTAGGTAAGTTTAGTGGGAGATAGGGGGATACTCCCGCGCTGTTTGCTGGCAGTGAAAAGAAAGAACTGGTAGCAACAACTGTTGCCACCAGAAAACAAAAACTACTAAGGCGCATGAACAAATCCAATTTGCTAGTGAGTAAACACGAATTAATGTTTTAATTTGGCTATTTCAGCTTTCTCTGCCGATTGAAGCTGTCGCTCAAGCCAAACTAAATCACAAATCTCATCAGTAGGGGCAAAACCTGTTGGAGCTTTCAATAACACTTCACGAATGCGCTCATGTTCAAAATTATGACAGGCTTCATCAAGAGCATTTAAAATTTTCTCTAATTCCGACCAGGTAAGTTTATTTTCATGTGCGGTCATAATGCGCTCGTGGGTTGTCCCCTCTACATTATTTCCAATAAGCAATTCTTCATATAACTTTTCACCAGGTCGTAGTCCTGTGCAAACCACTTCAATGTCACCCTCAGGAAATTTATCATCCTTTACGGAGTATCCAGACAAGTGAATCATTTTAGTAGCCAAGTCTTTAATTCTAACTGGCTCACCCATGTCCAACACAAACACGTCTCCCCCCATTCCCATTGCGCCGGCTTGTATAACTAGCTGAGCAGCCTCAGGGATGGTCATAAAGTAACGAGTAATGTCGGGATGAGTAAGCGTAACTGGGCCCCCTTGCCTAATTTGCTTTCTAAACAAAGGGACAACAGAGCCCGAAGACCCCAAGACATTACCAAACCGAACCATACAAAAACGTGTAGTAGACTGCTTGTCTGCCAGTGCTTGTAACACAAGCTCAGACATACGCTTTGTAGTGCCCATAATATTTGTTGGCCTTACGGCTTTATCTGTAGACACTAATACAAACGTCTCCACGTTGCATTTGATAGCAGCCTGCGCCGTATATAAGGTTCCAAAGATATTATTTCTTACACCTTCTACCACGTTATGTTCTACTAACGGTACATGCTTATAAGCGGCAGCATGATAAACGGTTTGCACCTTGAACGAGCTCATCACCGTTTCTAATCTATTCTGTTTTTGAACTGACCCCATTATAGGAACGATCTCCACACGCAGAGAACGCTCCTCAACGTACTGTGAAAGTTCTCTTTCAATAGAATATAAAGCGAACTCGGAAAGCTCAAACAAGACAAGTTTTAGTGGCTCGCTTTTTACTATTTGTCGACACAGCTCGGAGCCAATAGACCCCCCAGCACCGGTAACCATTACCACTTTGTCTTTAATATCAGCGTGCATCAGTGCTTTTTTCGGTGATACAGGGTCGCGGCCGAGTAAGTCCTCAACCTCTACATCTTTGACTTGGTCAACGTTTACTGCACCACCAACAATATCAGCCATTCCAGGAATTGTTTGCACTTTCACAGCATACATTTCAAGCTTTTGTAAAATCTTCTTACGCCTTGCACGGGACGTACTGGGCAATGCAAGAAGCACTTTCTCAACATTTTCATGTCGAATTATGGACTCTAAATCTTCAACAGCATGAACCAGATGCCCTTCGATTTGTGACCCCTGCTTAGTTCTGTCATCATCGACAAACGCGACTACACGGTATTCTGGGCCATGCCTTAATGCTGTAGCTAACTGACGGCCTGCAGACCCAGCTCCGTAGATGATGACAGGTCGACGTTTAGACGCGCTGACTTTATTTACAAGAGCTCGGACAGTTATTCTACTGCCGCCAACAAGCAGTAACGAAAAGGAGATAAATATAATTGGAACTGTTCTAGGAATAGGATAGTGTAAGAAAAATGCAAGTCCTATTAGAGCACAACACGAAGCGACTACGCCTCCTACGACTGCTCCTAACGCATTTATGCCAACATATCGAAGAACAGCTCGATAAAGCCCAAGTTTGACAAATATATAAATACTAATTGGTATAACTAGACCAATTAAAATCCAATGCTCAATACTGGAGATTAACTCAACAGAGTCGAGACGAATAAACATTGCCGACCAGAACGCGATGAGAATGAAAACAGCGTCAATTAAGACGGTGATCACCCGTTTTTGAGCACGAGGCAAAGATAGAAGAGTTTTAACTAAAGTTTTCAAACATCAATCCTTGTTGCTACAAAATTTGTAACCTAACTAATACTTTTGACGCGGATAATAACATACATTGTGTTAATACCTGTCAAAACGATGCCCTAATTTACTCGATCTCCGCTCCCCTTGCCCGTAACTGTCAATAAAATGTATTTAAAATAGGATGATATATTGAGTGTATCAATCATTTTCCTATCAGTTTCAGCAAGAAGCTTCGGCGTTGACATATCTATTTCATTTATTTGCGCCAAACCAGTAATCCCTGGGCGAACACTATAGACTCCGCGTTCGTCTCTCTCCTTAGTTAGCTCTTCTTGATTAAAAAGACCTGGACGTGGTCCTACTAAACTCATTTCCCCCTTCAGCACATTCCACAGCTGTGGCAGCTCATCTAGTTTCGTTTTTCTGAGAAAGTGCCCCATTTTAGTAATTGAAGCGCTGCTAGCCAGATGACTCGCCACAGACGCAGTGTCTACTTTCATAGTTCTAAACTTTACAAGAACAAAAGGCTTTTTGTTACGACCAACGCGTTCTTGGGTAAAAACCGGTGAGCCTGTGTCAAACAGCCCAACAATAAAAATTAACAACAAAACTGGGAACCCAACAATTAACCCAAAAAGTGAAAATAAAAGATCAAACAACCTAAGCATATTTACTAATCAATCCCATTCATATTTTTTAACGCATCTTCTGTACTCATGACAGGGCTCCAGCTCAAAGTGGACTGAGTATGAGAAATATCCACTTGCAAGCTGCCAGTCAGTCTCGCTATCACATCTTCTTTTCCAAAAAGTTTACCTATTAGGCTAAAACACCAATTTGGAACATACACGCCCCAACCTCTTTTTCCTTGCGCTTGAGCCATCAACTTTATCAATTCCGCGGTAGACAGATCCACGTTGTCTGACACCATGAAGCATTGATTTTTAGCATTAGGGTGACTTATACAACACAGAATAAGATCGACCAAATTTTCGATGGCAACAATTGACCTACGATTACTCTTAATGCCTGCTAACGGAAGCGGGAAACCACTTCCAATCAACTTGTACAACGAAGCAAAATTAGCTTTAACACCTTTTCCATAAACAAGCGGAGGCCTAATTATAACGTATTCCATACCTACGGTTTCACAGTAGTGTATTAAAGCAGCCTCAGCTTCAGCTTTTGATTGACCGTATGGGTCTTCAGCATTATAAGGAGAGTTGTAAGAGAACTTATGTCCTTCCTCTGTGCTTTCGCCTAGAGCTTTTACTGAACTCAGGTATATAAACCTTTTAGCGCCATTTTTGTAGGCTAATTCTGCCAGCGCTAAAGTTCCCGCGACATTGACCCGTCTATATTCAGCAATTGGATCATCAACTTCATCTTTCATAATATGTGCTCTTGCAGCACAATGTATTACTACATCGATTGATGAAGCAATTTGTAATTCAGGAGAACTGTCACCGAGGGAGAAGTTATAAAACTGAATTTGTTTGTTTTCGCTAGGCTTTTTTCTACCCAACAAAGTCAATTCATGCTCTGTTTTTTTCAGTTGGTCAACTAAATGCTTACCAACAAAACCTGAGTAACCGGTTACTAACAACTTCATTAATTATTCTCATATATTTTGAAATGCGCAGTAATTACATCTTCAATAGAAAAAGTAGTTTCTGCGAACTTTCTGCCCTGCCTGCCCATTTCCGATGTTTTTTCCGGATTCAGAAGTAAATGCTCAATAGCAGAGGCCAACTTTGAAGTATTTCTTGCTGGAACGAGAACTCCTGTAACGTCAGGAACTATTGCATCCCTACATCCTGGAACATCAGTTGTCACAACAGCTCGCCCACAGGCTGCAGCTTCAATTAAGCTTTTAGGCAAGCCTTCACGATACGACGGCAAAACCATAATGGTTGAAGAAGATATTACCTGCGGTATGTCTTTTCTGTACCCAACGTGCCTGACGATACTTTCACTTACATAGCTAGAAAGCTCCTCAATACTCATTGAGTTTGGGTTTTCAGGGTCTAAGTCACCAACTAGCACAAAATCTACACTGGGATGTCTATCCTTAAGCGACTTCACTGCCTCACAAAACTCTATAACTCCCTTATCTTTTAATAAGCGCGCCAGAAACATCACCGAAGGCCTATCAGCTCTAATTGGTGTGTAGTGATATTCAGAAAGGTTGACCCCCGAACCTCTGATTAAACATGCAGAAGAAGGCTGTACGATATTCAGGTCAATAAAAGACTGCCTATCTGTTGAATTTTGAAAAATAACGGTTGAATTTGCGTTATTTAATCCGAATTTATAAAGCCTTGATATAATTTGACGAAGTACCTTTGCTTTTGGACTTTCATCGATGAAAACATAGCCAAGCCCTGAGATAGAAAATACACGCTTTTTTACGCCGCAAATTCTGCTGATTAAAGAGCTGTAAACGACGGGCTTTATGGTAACCCCATGAATAATATCAGGTCTTACATTCCTCACTACTGAAAAAATCGACCACAGTGACTTTATCTCTGATAATAACTGGGTTCCTGAGCGCGACATTTTTATTCTATGTACACGGATACCTAAACCTTCGAGTGAATCGCATTTTCCTGTATCCGCACATGCTAAATGAACTTCATATCCCTTTTCCATTGCACTAAGGGCAATTGGTAATCGATGAGAGATAAAAAACCAGTCTACATTTACTACAAATAGAAGCTTAGTCACTTGCTCTTGACTCCAACCACTGTTGGAACATCAATATATTCCATAAAACTGCTGACCAGTTTCTAACGCCTGATTGATGCTCACGCCATAACCTCTTAAGAGTCACAGTGTTTAAAAACCCTTGCTTCTCTATTTTATCGCTAGATATCAGTGACTCGGCCCACTCTTTTAATGGACCGCGAAGCCATACATCTAAAGGCACAGAAAATCCTTTTTTAGGCCGCTCAATAAGGGCGGGAGGCACATGCTTGAATAATACCTGGCGTAATAACCATTTAGCTTTATCTCGCGTCTTATAACTACTTGGTAAGCGCAATGCGAATTCGATAATCCTGTGGTCAAGCAAGGGAATTCTTCCTTCAAGAGAATGCCCCATCGCACACCTATCTACTTTGCAAAGTATGTCATCGGGGAGATAGGTGGTCATATCGACTGTTGACATAAGTTCATTTAAACTATCGTAATCACACTCTGAGTCGCTGATGCTCAATTGTGAAAACCCATCGTCTTCACCAATGACTAGACTGCCAACATCGCGATAGCTAGACATTAAGAAGTCTCTGTAGAAATTCATAAACTCTTTATGGTCGAGTAGTGTTAGAGCTTTATGTACTTTATCACCTAACATAGACCCTTTGCTTTTCACGTCACCAATCATATTAAGGGCGTGTATCGGCAAGCATTTAGCTAGTAACTTAATTGCTGATTTATTGAACTCCGATAGACCCGTTATGCGTTTCCATGCATTTAACGTTTGTTGATAACGGCTATATCCCCAAAACAGCTCGTCTCCCCCATCGCCAGACAAGCATACAGTTACATGCTGTTTAGCGAGCTTACTAACCAAAAACATGGGCAGCTGACTTGAATCAGCAAATGGTTCAGAGAATACATTGGGAATATCATTGACGACGTTTAAGAGATCGCTCTCGTCAATATACAGTTCATGATGCTCAGTTCCTAAATGCTCAGCTACTTCTCTAGCATACTTTGCTTCATCGTACCGCGGATCCTTAAAGCCGATTGAAAAAGTTTTGACAGGAGCGTTGGCTTTAGACTGCATTAGCGCAACAACGCTTGATGAGTCAACTCCTCCAGATAAAAATGCTCCCAATGGGACATCAGCTAGCATTTGACCACTTAAACTCTGATTAAAAAGCTTCTCTAGCTCGTTAACTGCTTGTTCATCGTCTTCGAAAGATAATTCAGGCTGCTTTAAAACACCTGCAACACTCCAATAACACTTACTATCTTTGGCCAATTCACTATTAAAAGTAATAAACTCACCGGGCATCACCTTAGACACTTGTTTATAAATTGAACTCGGCGCACATATATAACCCTGACGAACTAGTTGAGAAAGCGCATGGCGGTCAATTTGAAGCGACTCTTTAGCTACCGCTTCAATACAACTTAATTCTGACCCGAAAAGAAGAAATTCCTTGTTAGAAAAATAATAAAGTGGCTTTTCGCCAACCCTATCTCTAGCCAATGTCAACGTTCTTTTTTGCCCATCCCACAATGAAAAAGCAAACATACCTACCGCTTTACTCAAGGTTTCTTGAATACCGAAACTGGCTATGTATTCCAATAGAATTTCGGTATCAGAGTGCCCTTTCCAGTCGACTATTCTTAACTTCTCTATATCTTCTTTTAACTCTGAAAAATTATAAATTTCACCGTTGAAAGCAATATGATATCTCTCATCATGCGACCTCATGGGCTGATGACCTGCATGCGAGATATCTATTATTGAAAGACGACGGTGACCTAGACCAATCCCGTCTTGCGGATCACACCAAGTACCGAAATCATCTGGGCCACGACGATAAATAGGAGCAATCATTTCCATGACACTCTCTTCTGTCACCATATTTTGTTTAAACGGTGAATACAGCCCAGCAAAACCACACATCTATTTGGCTACCTCTTTGTATAACTTTTCGTATTCGGCTCGAACTCTTTCTACGCCAAACCACTCCATTGCGCGCTGTCGATTCGAAGCACCTATCTTCATAAGCGTTGAAGAAGGCGCTTTCAACATTGCTTCCATCAAATCGGCTAATTTAACAGAATCCTCAGGTTTATAAAGCAACGTATCGTTATCGAGAATACGCTGAGCGTCACCGACATCACTAGCGATACATGGTAGACCTTCCAACATAGCTTCAACCAAACTATTAGGGGAGCCTTCACTAAGAGAAGATAGAACATAACAAGAGTAATCACTCAAGATTCTTCTTGGTGACTCGATTTCACCTAGAAAGTCAAAATGTTCTTCATAACCTGAACTAACAATTAGCGATTTTAAAGCAATTTCCACGTCCCGGCCTATAAAGGTAAAACTAACATTTTTCCTTTCCTCATCCGACAGCTTCCCAAGCAATATTATTGCTGACTCAGCGAAATTCCTTTGCCCTTTAATGGGAGCATATCTTCCTATGTGAACAAACTTGAAAGGCTGTGTTTTTAAACTAATTTCAAGGGACAACTTTTTTATTGAAAAACCATTTCCAATAACCTTAATTCTAGTTGGGTAAAATATGCGCTGATGAGACTCTTTACCAGCATAAGAATTACTAATAATTGGAAATTTACCGAGTCGTGCAATAAAAGCAGAAGCTCTAGCCAAAATGCCAGTTAACCCTTTAGGAATCTCTGTTCTACGAATCGACCAGATTATAGGGACAGGTGTTAACAGCGATAGAATCCAACCAGCTATATTTGCATGGTACATCCAACATTGAATTATTACTCTGTTGTCTTTCTTTAAAGCTCGAAGCATGCTACGAAGTTCAATTATTGAGTGAACGAAAGATAGACCCGTGAAATCAAAGAAATAAACAGGCAGCCCTTTTTTCTCCAATCGTTCAGAAAGTTTACTTCGCTCTTTCTTCATAGATACAACTAGATGTGTATATTCACTTTTAGCATCATCAGCAACAATTTGCTCGAATTGATTCTCAGCGCCACCTTGATGTAGCGCGCTAAATATATGAACAATTATCACTTACGAAATTCCTAATTATGTACAAAATATTTAAGGTATTGAGTGGTTTAAAAAATAGGTTTACTCTTCCATGTCAGTGCGAGCCTTTCTTTTTTTAGGATCGCAAAGAGCAAAGACAAGATAGAATGGCATTATCAAAGCAAAAAAGTTAATTTTAGATAGCATTAGGATTAAAACTAACGAAATCGATGCTCGACCTTTATAGATTGCGATTAAAGATATTGAGAATATAAATAGAAGAGATGGAAAAAAACCCATATAATAAATGAGAGTAAATAAAAGCCCTGAATCATTGACAGCTCCGCTCGAACTAAAGTTAAATGGTGTAGAACTAAACCCTCCAACTCCGTGAAAGAATCCACTCACGCTTGAAGTGTTCTCAATCGTCGCTCGTATGAACTCTTCTCTGAAGCTCATCCCATGCGATGAGCCAAAAGAACTCCTCACAAAAAAACGCCAATACAAATATGGAAGCGAAAAAGCACCAAATACAAGGGCAAGTAAAGCTTTAACCTTAATTTTGATTGGTGTAATTGCCAAAATAATCACTGCAAAAACTGCCCCGAACGTACTAAGCGTGAGAGCTAGGCTAAGTAATGCTAGATATGCGATCCTTTTTCTTAGCTTACTTGTAAGGTATCTCATTGATAACGCAACAGCAGGCGCTACAAACGTAACATAGGTGCCTGGTTCGTTAAACAAACCAGATGCTCTCATCATTTTATTGATAACTGGGAGTTTAAAAGTACCGCCAAAATTGCGCGATTCGATGCCAATTGCCCCTAGGTAATCAATGTGGATACTGAATAAAAAATACGCAAGGAACTGAATGTAAAAAAATGTTATATGGCAACATAAAAATATAAAAATAACCCTTCCGACATTGACCTGTGTAACTAAGGAAGACGCAACGCCAGCAGACAAAATAAGTAAAAGGAATGCCAATAGCCTTTTCCAATCAGCGTCAAGGACGAAAAAGGCACTAAAAAGGGCTGTTATTATAAATAACCCAACATAAATAAGTATTACAGTAAAGTCTTGTACAAAAGGACGTTTGTTGAAAATAAATAAACAAAACGTGGCTAACAACAGACCAAACAAACTAGCAATCTGTAATGAGAAAAAATAGATTGAAGTGAGAGATAAAAAAATAAAAGAAAGACTAAATAAAAGGTCTTTCGATATATTACCTTTCATCTAAAAAGCCTTTAATTAAGCCAACAGGTTTGCTAATCAAGAACAATATCTTTAATAAGATTCCGTCAAAATCACTAGTCGTCATTTTTTGGCGAGCGATATAGTTGTATCGGTTCATACTAGAGAGCTTTCGCAGCGTATACGGAATATTATAGATAGCATATTTAGCATAAGAGTTAACTATTCCTTTTAAATTTAACGCTTTATTTTTTGGGTAACTCAAAATCATACTTTTATTATTACTGTAAGATTCAGGGTTATAGGTATCGTACACTCGAACTACTAGATTACTGAATATATAGTCATGACTTTCAGATATTCGCGCCCACAAAAAACCGTTAGTAAAACCTGGTTTCATATGCACAAAATGGTCTCGAATCAACTGCGTTTTTGTAAACTGGAGTAGCTCACAATACTCTTTGAGTTTAAAACGAATATCACCTTCATTGGCTTTGAAAGCCTCTTCCGGAAAATTTTTACCTATTAACTTTCCTTTTTCATCTACACATCGTCCACAAACACCGGCTATACGTGGATTTTCCAGTATAGAGAAATTCTTTATAATATTTGACACTCCACTAAGTGCATTAGGTGTCAGCTCGTCATCTTGATCTAAAATACAAACAAAATCTCCCTCTGCTATTAATGAACCTTCATATACGCTTTTTGAACAGAAGTAGTTTTCCGTAAGAAATACTGATTTTACTGTAAAAGGTGCTTGGTCCTGAATCTCTTTTATGAGCTCTACGGTTTCGCCACCATCAGGAGAACAATCGTCAACCAAAATCCACTCAAAATCTTTTATAGATGATTGTAGAAGACTTTTGTATGCTCTCATCAAAGTGCGACCACTTTTGTAGCAGGGAGTAATAATTGAAAACTGCATGTTTAGTCCTGTATCAATCTATCAACTTTTTTGAGAAAAACGAAATTAAAAATTAATGCGGCTAACGCCGATATTGATATTAAGAGAAAGTTGTAAAACCTAGATTCAATGTTATTGAAAAGCATTGATGAAGTGATTAGCACCAATATAGGCATAACAGAATAGACAATAACTCTAAATATCCAGCTATAAGCTATTTTTTTCAATAACTTATAATGGGTAAATGTTACGTAGCCTGTTAAATAGAAGAAATTTACTACTAACCAAGCCCAAGCTGCCCCTGAAGCACCAAAGTAAACCGCTGATATAAGTATACTTGGCACTCCTATCGTTAATAGGAGTCCACTTCCTATCAGATGAAGCTTCAAGTTTCCTATGGCCGTTTGTAGAAGACTGGCAAATGATGAAAATATTAAAAAGAAATTTCCAACAGCGTAAATACTCATAATATCACTAGTGTTTTTTACCACTTCTTGATCCCCTGTCCAAACAAAAAGTATCTCATCGGGGAATACTGCTAGAGTAAGCGCGGCAGTGCCAGAAATAAGCGCAGTTACTTTTGTTGTCTGAGCATAAAGTTTTGTTAGTTCAGCGTTCAAACCTTTTGCATGGTGACTAGTAAGTCGCGGCAAGATAGCTGCAGTTATTGGAGAGTTGAGAATTATAACAGCGTTTGCAACCATGACTGCTAGTGAGAAGTATCCATACTCTGAAAGTTCAAGCATTCCTGACAAAATTAATTTATCTGTCTGTGTAACAAAAACCCATACCGAAGAGGTAAATGCAACTGATAGTGAAAAACCTAATCGCAGTTTTAGTGGCCTGAAATCAATCTTTAATAAGGTAGCGTTTTTCGGTTTATTAGGGATTAATTTCCTATTACAAAAAGCTAGGCAAATTAACTCCAAAAAGCCGACCACCAATTGATGAAAAAAGAATACCTCAATTTTAAAGTCGAAGAGCCAAAATGAACCGAATACCCCTATAAATCTTAAAGAGTTAAAAGTTATATTTATTAGGGCTAGCGAAACAAACTTTTCATTGCCGATCAGTATTCCGCGCAATAATCCAGAAAGCCAACGAAAAACTACAACACCGCCCATTATCTGAATTGAGTTGGAAACTACTTCCGTACTAAGTAACTCCAACTCAAACCAATCGCGCGATATGAAAGCCGAAAGAAAATAAATTGAGAGATAGCCAATCAAACCAATTATAAAAAACACAAAAGCAAGTGATTTCAGCAGGCTGTAATATTCACTTTGCTTCAACGCACCACTCTTGTAACGGGTTGTTTCTCTGCTTATTAACGGCGACAGACCGAAATCCAAGAGCGCAAACCACACTTGCATCATTGCAAAAAAGCCGATTAAGCCATAGGATTCGGCACCAAGGTACTTCAAGTAGAGAGGGAAAAATAAAATAGAAACTATTGTTGAATAAATTTGTGACGTATAGTTCGCAACAACATTTTTTTTCAGAGAATTATTGCTTGGCATTGGAGTTTGTCAAATCTTTTTGAGAGTGGTGTAGCTTTACTTCTAAATCTATAAGTTGCTTTTTTCTGACCTTAATTAATTTCAGGGGGTTACCAGCGTATATATTAAAAGCCTCGCAGCTTTTACTAACTAAACTCAGCGCGCCTATTGCAACTCCCTCACCTAAGACTATGCCTGGAAGCACAACAGTGCCTGAACCTATAATGGTATGCTTTCCCACTACAACCGAGTCTGTTGTCACATTGGTATATTCTTCAGGCACCATTGGATTTGTCATAAACTCGCCTGAATAGTCATCGTTACTTGAATATATCGAAACTCTTGATGATATGTTGCAGAAATCACTAAGCGTTATTTTCCCTCCACCTATAAGAGAAGTGTACACTGCGATATGAATAAAACTGCCTATTTCTATTCCACCTTTTCCGGCAGAGAGAACACAAAAATCATCAATCCTAACATTACTACCAATTGAGATTCTCTCGATGCCGTAGAAGCTCGCTTTTTTAGAAATTCGTACATTTTCACCTAACTTGGCAAAACCTAACTGTCGAAGCTCGACATCAGAATAAATACTCATGACAATGACGCTTTAATGGTATCACAAACATATCCAACTTCTGCTTCAGTTAAATAGTAGTGAAGTGGTAAACACAATACACGCTTAGAGATATTCTCCGAGATAGGCATTTTTACTTCGGGTTTGTAGACAGTATTTAATGATGGAGAAAAATAATCGCGGCACTGAACGCCATTACTAATCAGTGCCTGTTTAACTTTCTCCTTTTCAGCACCATCCTTTAAAAGGATAGGCATATATGCACCGTTGTAATTACTCTGAGTGTGCCACGAAGGTAGCTCCACAAAATCACTTAGTGCATTTAAGTAAGTCGAAAACAAGAAGCTCCGAAGCTGTAAAATTTCATCTATTTTTTCGAAAACGGTAAGACCAACAGCGCATTGATATTCATTTAGCTTTGCGTTTATTCCTGCTTCGGCAAGTTCACCACTACCGTTGATACCAAAGTTAATCAATTCCTTGGCTTTCGAGTAATCTGCCTTTTCACGGAAAATGATTGCGCCGCCTTCAACAGTATGGAATAACTTTGTGGCGTGAAAACTTAGAGTACTTGCGTCTCCGTAGGATAATACCGACCGGTTAGAGCAATTTACTCCAAAAGCGTGTGCAGCATCGTAAATTACTTTTGTATCTGTTTTCTCACTGATAGAAGATAAAGCTTCAACGTCGCAAGGGTTTCCATACACGTGTGTGGCTACAATACCGTCGAACGTTGCATCTTGCTTGATTTTAGTTCCAAGGGCTCTAGGGCAAATATTAAGAGATTTTGCATCGATATCAGAGTATGCAATGTCAATGCCCTGCCAAAGAAGTGAACTTGAAGTTGCCGCAAAACTAAAAGGTGTAGTTAGCACATTTTTCAAGCCTAATACTTTAGCTGCTACTTGAATTGCTAGCGTTCCATTCGATACAAGGAGGAGATTAGATACACCAAGATATTCCTCTAATTTGGCGGTCAACTCCTCATGTAAAGGGCCAAAGTTTGTGTACCATCCAGAGTTATTGACCTGCTCTAGGTAGCCTTGAAGCGTTTTAAGGCATGGGCTAAAAGGTTTATTTAGTAATACCTTCATGAATGACTAACAATTTCCTTTAGATACTGGCCGTAAGAATTTTTCTTCATCAGCTCTGCTGTTTGGTGAACAGCGTCTTTAGAAATCCAACCATTGTTGTAGGCGATCTCTTCTAAACACGCAATTTTGAAACCTTGGCGCTTTTCGACTGTTTCAACAAATTGGGCGGCTTCTAGCAAACTTTCATGTGTACCTGTATCAAGCCACGCAAATCCGCGCCCCAACATCTCAACATTTAACATACCTTCTCCGAGGTACATTTCATTCAAACAGGTGATCTCCAACTCGCCCCTAACAGAGGGTTGGACTTGTTTCGCTTTTTCTACAACCGAATTATCGTAAAAATACAGGCCGGTGACCGCATAGTTTGATTTTGGTTTTTGTGGCTTTTCTTCAATTGAAATCGCTTTTTGATTCTCATCAAATGCAACGACACCAAACCTTTCAGGATCTTTAACCTGATATCCAAATACAGTAGCGCCATTTCCATTAGCAGCATTTTGTAGTGCGTGTTTTAGCTTCGGTGAAAACCCCTGACCATAAAAAATATTGTCGCCTAACACTAAACACACATCATCATCGCCAATAAATTCTTCACCTATAATAAACGCCTGTGCTAAGCCGTCAGGTGATGGTTGGGTTTCGTATGAAAGGGAGATACCGAATGCACTACCGTCACCAAGTAAGCGTTTGAACGCTTCTGAATCTTCTGGCGTCGTTATGATCATCACTTCTCGTATACCCGCAAGCATGAGCACAGAAAGTGGATAGTAAATCATTGGCTTATCATAAATGGGGAGTAGTTGTTTAGAGACGCCCATAGTTATAGGGTAAAGGCGAGTCCCTGATCCGCCTGCTAGAATGATCCCTTTCATTATTCCTTTCCACCTATACGAACTAAGCTGTAGCTACCATCCAAAACTCTCTCCCACCATGTACGGTTCTGTAAAAACCACTCGACCGTCTTACGCAAACCTGTTTCAAAGGTTTCTTGTGGAACCCATCCTAATTCACGCTTAATTTTTGAGGCATCGATGGCGTAACGCAGATCGTGACCTGGGCGATCAGCTACAAAAGTAACAAGGTCGTTGTAATTACTAACTCCATTTGGCTTTTCAGGTACCAATTCTTCCAGAAGTTTGCATATCTCTCTGACTACATCAATATTAGCTTTTTCATTATGCCCGCCAATATTATACGTTTCACCTATTGCTCCTTCTTTCGCTACTAGCAGAAGTGCTCTGGCGTGATCTTCTACGTAAAGCCAGTCACGTATTTGCTTACCGTCACCGTACACCGGAAGTGGCTTTCCATCGAGAGCATTTAATATCATGTGAGGAATCAATTTCTCAGGGAAATGGTACGGCCCGTAATTGTTTGAACAATTAGTAACTAAAGTGGGGAGACCATATGTACGTTTCCACGCTCGTACAAGGTGGTCACTTGAAGCTTTTGAGGCAGAGTATGGAGAACTAGGAGCATATGAGGTTGTCTCAGTAAACAATTCTTCAGGACTTTCAAGATCTCCGTAAACTTCATCTGTCGAAATATGATGAAACCTAAATAGCTCCTTTTTGGTTCCAGATAGGCTCTGCCAATAAGTTCGGCATACCTCGAGCAAATTATAAGTCCCAATAATATTGGTCTTCATAAACTCGCCAGGCCCGTCTATAGAACGATCAACGTGCGACTCCGCCGCCAAATGCATTACAATGTCAGGTCGATGTGTTTCAAACACCCTTGAAAGCTCACTAGAATCGCAGATATCAACGTGCTCAAATTTGTATCTCGATGACTGTTCACAGCCATTGAGTGACTCTTGGTTTCCTGCGTAGGTGAGTTTGTCAAGGTTTACAACTTCGTCCTTGGTATTCTGAATTATATGTCTCACTACAGCAGAGCCAATAAAGCCAGCGCCACCTGTTACCAAAATCTTCATATTATTTACCCACAAACGCTATATACCAAGGCATCGCTTTATCGATACCGGCGCCAATGTTAAATTTAGGGTCATAACCAAGTTTTTGCTTTGCTTTGCTTATATCGGCTTGAGAATGCCTTACGTCACCAGCCCTGAAATCCCTATATACAGGCTCATTTGAAACTTCGATGCCGTTGTTCTTCAATGACGAAGCGATAGATTTGTAGAGATCATTTAGAGTAGTTCTATCTCCAACTGCGACGTTATAAACTTGATCTTTGGCATGGTCATCAGCACAGGCTGCCAAAATATTCATCTGAACAGTATTTTCAATGAAGCAAAAATCTCTTGACGTTTCACCATCACCATTCACAAAGACATCTTCGCCTTCAATCATAGCCGCAGTCCATTTCGGAATAACTGCGGCATAAGCGCCATTAGGGTCTTGTCTTTTTCCGAACACATTGAAATAACGAAGACCTATAGATTTAAAACCATAAGTGCGCGCATATACATTTGAGTAAAGCTCATTCACATATTTCGTTACAGCATATGGAGACAGTGGATTACCAATATTTTCTTCTACTTTCGGTAACGCAGGATGGTCTCCATATGTAGAACTACTAGCCGCATAGGTGAAGCTATCCACATTCGCTTCTTTAGCCGCCTGTAGCATATTAAGAAAACCTGAAACATTAGCAGCATTGGAAGTCAATGGGTCAGCAATAGAGCGAGGAACCGAACCAAGCGCGGCTTGATGAAGGACATAGTCAACATTTTCTACGGCTTTTGCACACGTGTCATAGTCTCTTATATCACCTTCGATGAAGCTGAAATTTGCCCACTGCTCTTCAGACACCGTAGACTTTACTTCGTCAAGGTTTCGTTGGTGTCCAGTTGCAAAGTTATCTAAACCAACAACGGTTTGACCTAATTTAAGTAACGTCTCTAGCAGGTTCGAACCAATGAAACCAGCAACGCCAGTTATTAACCATTTCTTAGGAGAAGACGCTAATTGCTCACAGAGCTTTTCAAATTCAGACACTACAATACTTCCTTAGATATCATTCGATTAAAGACGCATGTCGACAGATGATTTGTCGAGTACATATTTTAGGTCATAAAGCACATGTGATTGCTTACCAAACTTACGAATAGCTTCAGCACCTAAATCCTTAAACTCTTGATGTCCTACGGCCAAAACAATTCCATCGTACATTCCCTCTTCAGCGGACGTCATTGTTGAAACACCATACTCATGCTGTGCTTCTTCACTTGAACACCAAGGGTCTACAATATCCACAGTGATATTGTATTCTTTTAATTCATTCACAATATCAATAACCTTGGTGTTTCGTAGATCAGGGCAGTTCTCTTTAAACGTTAAACCCATAATCAAAACTCTTGCACCGTCAATCTGAATACGCTTTTTCATCATTTGTTTTACAAGTTGTGATACAACGTATTCGCCCATACCATCATTAATTCGGCGACCGGCCAATATCATGTCTGGGTGGTAGCCTTCCGCTTGCGCTTTGTGGGTAAGGTAGTACGGGTCTACGCCAATGCAATGCCCCCCAACCAAACCTGGTCTAAACGGCAGGAAATTCCACTTCGTTCCCGCAGCCTCTAGTACTTCTAAAGTATCTATTCCAAGCTTGTTGAAAATAATTGAAAGCTCATTAATAAGCGCAATGTTCACGTCACGCTGTGTGTTCTCGATTACTTTCGCAGCTTCAGCAACACGTATTGAAGAGGCTTTATGTGTGCCAGCTGTGATAATTGACTTATATAGGGCATCAACAAAATCGGCCACCTGTGGGGTTGATCCTGAAGTAACTTTAAGGATATTGGTCACTCTATGCTCTTTATCACCTGGATTAATTCTTTCAGGGGAATATCCAGCAAAGAAATCATCATTAAATTTAAGGCCTGATACTCGCTCTACTACTGGTATGCAATCTTCTTCTGTTGCACCAGGATATACCGTAGATTCGTATATGATCGTATCGCCTTTCTTTATGACTGTTCCTAACATTTCACTCACTTTAATAAGTGGTGTTAAGTCAGGTTGCTTAAACTTGTCGATTGGCGTTGGTACGGTAACGATAAAAACGTTACAAGACGACAAAATCGATTTATCACTAGCATAAGTTAGCGTTTTAGCTTCTGCTAACTCCTTTTCGCTGACTTCTAAAGTCGAGTCGGTTCCACCTTTTAGCTCATTAACACGAGCTTCGTTTATATCGAAGCCAACCACTTCAAACTTTTTACTGAACTCTACAGCAAGTGGCAACCCTACGTAGCCTAAACCCAACACTGCAATTTTTGCGTTTGCTAATTCCATTAATCTCTACTCTTCTTAACTTGGTCTCTTACAATCAACACAAGACATGATATTAAAAATGCTGACGTAACTAGTAATAAACAAATTAATGCTCTTTTGGGACCTGATTTTTTCTCTGGCACAACAGCAGGGTCAATTACTTTAAAGACGTACTCGTCCCTGACATTTGCAAGCATTTTAGTTTGCTGTTGCTTTTCAATTAACTGATAGAAAATTTGCTGCATGTCTGCGATTGCAGTTTTCTCCAGCGCATCCGTTAGGTAACCGATACTTTTTTCGGCCTCTGCTATGTCTAAACGTCTCATTCTGTCATTAATGTCGTTGATAAGATTTGTAGTAATCTCTTTTGCTACATATGGAGAATGATGTGTAACCGCTATTTTTACAAAACCCGTTTCTTTGTCTTTATTGACGCCGAGATGGTCTTCAACAAACTTCTTATGAACTTCTTGCAAACTAGGTTCCGACTGTAGAGGCGCAGACACCTCACGAACCCAAGTTTCTGAATTTGGATTGTAAATATCTTCGTCATATACAAGCCTGTTTGCGGTTCTATTCCACCCTTCGCTAGCCATTATCACGGGCTTGAGGTCTCGATTAGTAACAAACTCACCAATAAAGCTCTTACTTTTTAACAGCTCTAGCGCTATCGAAACTTTATCGCTTTTGCCCCCAGCCAAATCCACACCAGCAAGGGAAGCTAAACCTCCAAACTGGCCCGCAAGTGCGCTCAAACCACCGCCATTTGCCTCCTCAGCCGGCGCGAGCAGGACTTCACTTCGATATTCATTTGGAAGGCTCAACGAGTATGCTACGCCTACAACTCCCGCGATTACACATGCGATAGCTACAACCCACTTTCCTCGCCAGACAGGAGTTAGAAGTTCCATTATGTCAATGTCTGTGTCAGACGGATTCTTTTGGTTTGTATTTAGATTAGACATTATAAGTATCCCTTAACTTACAAACCGTTGATCGCAGCAATAGCAATCGCTGTATTGTAGAGAATTCCAGTCGCAGTGCTCCACAAGCTCAATGTATCTCGATACTCTGTATCTAATGGCACAACAATAGTATCGCCTGGCGCTAGTCTGCTCTCTAGCGAGTACCAATTAAAAGTACTTGGTTTGTAAACAGAGCCATTCGCCCTAACAACATAAATACGCTCGTCGTCGGCTCTTACTTTCAAGCCACCTGAACGAGATATATAGTCACTTATGTCAACGCTCGAATCGTAAATATGAGATGTCGGATATTGAACTTCACCTAACACAGTCACCGATTGAGAGATTTTTGGAATATACAGCGCGTCGCCGTTGTTTAAGGCTAGGTCAAATTCCTCTGCGCCAGCTAACAATGCAGGTAAGTCAATTACAAGTCTTCCAATAGCGCTTGTAGCTTTTAATCTATCTTTCAGCCTTTCTGCTTCTGCAGAACTTACATTCTGCACATCTTCACTTTTATCGATGCTTAACGATGCAATTTCTGAGTCTAATTCTTTCGCTAAACGGTCAATTTGCTCTTGTTCTCTCAGCTTAAGCGCTTCTCGAGTGAACACTGCACCATCTGCGTATGCTAATTCAGTGAGCCCACCAGCACGATGAATGACTGAAGAGAGTGTCTCCCCCGCTTGTAATACGTATGTGCCAGGAAACCTAACCTCACCTGCAAGCTTTATTGATCTTCGCTCACGCCACTCAGGTATACGTTTTATAAGTAAAGTGTCTAAAGGTTTAAGTACCAATTCATTGTCGAGCGACACTGTTTGATGAGATAACGTGGCCTTTGTAGTTCCATTGGTATCAAACCTAGTTAACTCTGCATCCAACATATAGCTAGACTCGTTCAAGCCACCGGCTAGGTCCACCAACATTTCCTTTGTCATCCCTTTCACATATGGATAAACCCCAGGGAAACGTACGTCACCACTAATGGTAACTAATTGCTGAGAAAAACCTTTAGTGGCTTGTTGACCAAGCTCTTCAATAAGGTCTTCTATCAGCGTTTTGCGTGGTTCGTTTTTGCTAAATACAAATAACCGATCCAATGGCTTCAACGGCAACTCTTCAGTAACACTAAGGTCTATATATTGAAGCTCAGTTTTAAACGTTGATTGGTCGACTCGAGCTAACAGTACAAAGTCCAATTCAGCTTGTTGCGTATATCCCATAGCAGCGCGCAACACACTCGTTACTGTCGCATTTTCACTAAGCGGAAATCTACCCGGATTGCGAACCGCTCCTTCGATAGATACTACTTTAGGAGGTTGCGCTAATGTGGTTTGTTTCTGTAATTGCTCTATTACCGAGCGCAAACTCAGTGAACGCTCTTCCTCACGATTAAACACATATATCGTGTCTTTTGCTTTTAGTGTTAAGTTCGCGGAATCGCTTTTATTACGAAGATAGTCTGAATAATTTACGTCGTAAGCTGTAATAGCCCCCGTCAAGGGGTCTTCTCGAGTAACAAGGACATAGTTTAAGTCTGGTTGTGGTTTAAAATCGTGAATGCTTCTTAATATTTCACTTAGCTTCATTCCCTTATGCCAACCATAAACACCTGGACGTGAGACGTGACCAAGCAGCGTTACACTCCCCTCTATAGTGTCTAGCGTTGATTGAACATCAATAACGTCCCCATTTTTTACTTGCTGGCTTCGTTTATCTTTTAGGTTTACATTTACGACCTGCTTCAAACCTTGAGCAGTAATGCGCTCTAGTTTAACGATATCTCTAAAAGCGGTAGGTAATAGACCTCCAGCTAGAGTTATAACATCTTCGACTGAACTTTCTTGCTTCAACTCGTAAATCGCAGGTCTAGTAACCGAACCTTTCACGGATACCGTGTTTCCCCGCGTTGGAATAAATACGACATCACCCGCCATTAAGCTAATATCACCACTGGTGTCGCCATTCAGGAGCAAGTTATAAAGATCCATAGACGCTATAACTTCGCCTCTTCTTTTTACTTGAATGTTCCTAAGAGACCCAATATCGCTAATGCCTCCTGCTGCGAAAATAGCTTGTGTGACCGTAGACAGCGAACTCAATGTATAGCTAGCAGGCTTGTATGCCTCACCCAGCACGAATACGCGTATAGAACGAAGTTCGCCCATAGAGATGTTTGTTCGAACCCCAATGATACGATTACTAATTTCTTCACTTAATTCTTGGCGGACTTCAGAAAAACTTTTGCCTACTACTGAAAATGGACCAAGCTTAGGAATTTCTATATCACCTTCACGGTTAACAACAAGCGAGTAATCTTGTGCTTCTTTGCCGTACATTTTTACGCGAATAGTATCGCCTGGACCTAAGATGTATTCACTTGGGACCGGAACATCAGAAACAGGCGCAAAAGTACTCGGCTCTCCTGCAAATAAGTCATAGCCAAATGGCTTTAGCTCTTCTTTATCATCATTTTCTAATGAGAATTGCGTAAGTTTGCTTTCTTCCGTAAAACAATAATAATCTTCACTAAACACTGGTTCATTACTATTCTTTTTCTGTTTCTCCAAACTTCCTGAGTTAGGAGACATTTTAAAAGTAGGCTGTGTGACGCGTGGACCTAAATCTTCTTTTTGTTCTTCTGTAACTTGGTTACGAGGAACACAGCGAACCATCTGATTCTCTTCTAAAGTTAATTCAGAAGACTTTGATTCATTATTTAGAAAAGTTTGCTGCGATGTGTAGTTCTGACCGTTGCTGTTAGTCTGACTTTGACGGCCAGTCACTTTATCTCGTTCGCCTACAAGTTCATTTAGCGAAGGGGAAGTTTGCGTTTGTTGGGATGATTGTTTCAATGAATCTAGATCAACACCATATTGTGCAGCCAATGCTTCTTGTTGTGCTTTTGGCAACTGCATAAACATTTCTAGTTGTTCTGGTGTTGGGGTAACGGCGGAGAGTTGCGAGGCCATCGTCATTGATACGAACGATACAATGAAAATACAGATTTTCTTCACATTGATTCCCTTAATTATGCGTGATTGTGCCACTGCGCCAGTCCAGATATTTAAACGCAGGCGCCGGATTCTACCCGTTTAGCTTAAAAATTTCCAATATGAAAGTATTAAATTTAACGAATTGGATCACAAACTAATATGAATTTTTTCTTTTGATGTTTCAATAAGAATAGGGAGCGCTAATAACTTTTAGAATAGGTGTCTAGGATGCGATGTGATCTTAAATTTGACGGCGTGCACTATATGAACAAAAAACCCGGCCTAAGCCGGGTTTTTTAAACTCTGATTACTCAGAATTGAGAGTATTAATTACTCTTCAGTTGCTTCTACTGCTTCTTCTTCAGCTTCTACAACTGGACGGTCAACTAGCTCAACATATGCCATTGGGGCATTGTCGCCAGCACGGAAACCGCATTTAAGAATGCGA
>Ga0208302_100082_pt1 | contig 32307 bp, 33 predicted proteins | sample 29_taG_FD_184103 | JGI IMG/M metagenome (GOLD analysis project Ga0208302, IMG submission 184103) | Marine viral communities from Cariaco Basin, Caribbean Sea - 29_WHOI_OMZ (SPAdes) (version 2) | ecosystem: Environmental > Aquatic > Marine > Oceanic | place: Caribbean Sea: Cariaco Basin... | reverse complement strand
TGTTCCAGTTACCAAATTCAGGGGGTAAGTCTCGCCACGGACTACCTGTTCGGACAATCCATAGAACAGCTTCGATAAATAGTCGATTATTTACCGCTGTTCTACCAACATCGGTCTCTTTACCTGCACAATACGGTGCTATCTTTGCCCACTGGGCATCACTTAGTGTTAATCTAGTCATAACACTATGATTATCAATTATTCTATATATGTCAACACACCCTAATAAATTAAAAATAGCAAATAGGTCTTAGTGATGGTAACAACATCAGAAATTATTACTACAAAGTTTTAGGCAGATATATTGATTGATCAGCTTGGATACCCATCCAGTCTTCTGTTACTCCTGCTATATAGAACACTAAAGGTAGATTGGGAAAATTTAAGCAGGTTTTATGCCATTCTCTATAGTCAATCGAAGAGGGAGTTGCTACGTTTTGAGGGTGACTATGCCACTCGCCTAAATACTGTATTCTACCTTTACTTTGTTTATGTAACTCATCTAGATAAGCTTGATGACCTTCAGTATTCCTTATGTACGCTGTTGGTTTTCTAATATCAGTGTTATAAGGTAACGTTATATCTGTGATATTCAGATATTGTTCTTTTCCCTTAAAACCTTTTCGCTCACCAAGTAAGATACCACAAGCTTCCGCCTGACTCAGAAAACCCTTTTGTCTCCATTGATCTATTTTTTCAAGTACCGAAGGCTGCATCAAAACAGCATTTACGGGAGAAGTACTAGAAAATTCCCAAGAATTATTAAACATATGGAACCAAATCAGTTAATTTTACATATATGGCATTCAAGAGAAGGAGCGTAATCTTTACTTTCTATTTTCTCCCCCATCCATTTCTCAGTATAACGAGTTCGATATCTTGGACTAACATCTCCTTGTAGCCAGTCCAAAATCATATCAATTGTTAAAGCAGCAGCTGACATACTTGCTGATACAGCAAAAGGTGTAAAATCGGCACATGCCATGAAAGACCTTGCAGCAGTCATACCTTTTAGGGCGTCATATTCTTCACGTATCGAATTACCACTTTTATTTATACAGGACCGACAGGCATAATTTGTATCTTTATCATTATACAAAGCTTGAACACACTCTCCATTGCCTCTAATCCAACTATGAATCAATGGGGGTGTCTTGCCGTCTGAATCAAAGAAAAACTTATTGATTGTTTCAGATGCTTCTATTTTGGCAGTAGCATCGATAATAAGATCATAGTTTGAAATATTTTTTAAAATACTCCTATTACAAGCGTTGATATTATGTACCTCGATATTTAGGTCAGGTATCTGCTGAGCTATTTCTTGCTTTAACGCGCTAGCTTTCATTCTATGAAGATACGCTTTACCAAGTGCATGTCTACCAATATTCTCCTCTTGGAAGATGTCGCTGTCTATCAACGTGAGTTTTCCACCACTCGCACCAGCGCCCAGGCGTGCTAAAGATAATCCTAAATAACCACCAATCGCTCCGCATCCTAGTAGGGCAATATTCTTACCTATTAAGTTTGGTTGTTCCAAATTGTCAAGGTTCCTCGTAAATAAAAAATTGGGAGTAAGGTTTACAGCACTGCTAAAAACTACTTTAGAATTAGAGAGTAGCTTGGAATGGTTTGCTAATTTTAAGTGCTTACTAGCGCTACCAGATACTAACTCTTTTAGATTTTCTAGCTCTATGCACAATGACAGTAATTGTTTATCGACGACAAGACACACTGGAAAATATAATGTTGTCTCTCTATGTCGCTCAATATTGGATGCAATTTCACTGACTATCAGTCTAAAGGCTACATGACTCCACTGTTTGAGCCATAGTAAGAAATACTTGAGTGGTATACCTTTGCTACTTTTCACATCAATAAATACAGAAGGCATAGAAGGTATTTTAGCAAGTTGTTTACTAGGAATATGAATAATTAACGTATTTGCTTCTATATGCCCGTCTTTAACTATCCAAGGAACAAGATGCCACCCTTGCTTCAAGTCATAAATTACAGGCAACAAAAGATCGTGGATCGACTGTACAGCTGCATCGTTAGATTTAATTAAATTACTAGAATGGTAACTTGCTATACTTTGCCATATCGGGGTCAACTCTCTTAGAAACTCATCAGACCTATGACGCTTGTTCTTAATAAGCGCTTCTATAATAATTTTAGTTTTATCTAGAACCCAGCCTAAAACTCCTAAAGGGTCTGAAATTTTAAGCTCATAAGCATCATGTAAACTATAGCAAACTGAATAATACCAATCGCCTTTATACTCGCGTTTATCAATAGAAAAATGAGCAAGGGGTAAAAGGTTTTGAATATAATCAGGAAGAGGAGCTTTAACATACACGTTTGGCAAACTAACGAAGTCCCAATCTTCTACCTGAATCAGTATTTGAAAGTTTGTATTATCCTTAGTTTCAAAAGAAGTAAACCAACCATCATACATTGATTTATCACGACTATTAGCCGATGATGGTCGCCTACCTTTTGTGTATCTCCAATTACAAAAATTGTCATTTATACCAGAGATTATATCGTACAAAGACATCTGTTTTTGCAATGCTCTACCCACCGATTTGAGGCTTTATTGATGCAGACTCAGCAGCAACCTGTACAGGTGCATTGTCAACAACGGTTGCGACTGAAGCCTTGGTATCGACATTAATCGTTACTAAATCAGGTCTGTTAGATGGTATTCTCTCACCAAACAAGCTTTCTAATATGTTGAGGCAGGTATTCTCATTTTGGGATTTATGAAGAACTCTATCAAAGCCACTACAAAGCTCTGATGCCAGCTCAGCATTCTCTTCTCGTTGTTCATTATTTGCTCTATTAAAGTCTTCTGTAGAATGTCCTTCAATATACTTGCATTTTATATCGTTTTTAAGTGCATGTTCTAAATTCAAAAGTATTTCAAAAAGCGCTCTATCATCTCTTTGCTGCAAATGCTGATAGTGTTCAGTAGCAATTATCATCAATGAAACAGAGCTAGGAGCCTTTTGATATTGATTATAATCACGCCATGACTTTAAATACCTAATGACTGCACGAAGTTGTTGTCCAGTATTGGGATATTTTTCACATTCTGCTAAAAACCATTCACGTACCTTTTCACAGTCTGAAACGAGCCATTCATCTTCATCTCGTTGTATTAGACTTACGTTTTTTATTTTTGAACGCTTCTTAATATTCTTTGCATTAGCCTTACTAGAATCTTCAGTGATCATAGAATCATAAGAGGGAGAGTAAGATAAGTTGGCAGATAAAGTTGTACCACTAAATGTACTTTCATTAAAGAATAATGATAAGTTATTAGGATCTACATCCTCTGAAAAATCAAAGCTTCTGCTTTCTTGGATACTATCGTAAGAAGCCTCTTCTTTACTAACTGTTGAAGAGTCTTGCTTAACGCTAGCATCTGTTAAATCATCAAACATCTCGTTTGGTAGAGCATACAACGGAATATCAAAATGTGCTTTGGGTTGACCTTGAGGCATAAAGCCTCTAATTCGAATGCAATTTTTATGTTCTTTATCTAATTCCCAACCATTATCATTACATAGTATATCCAGACATTCTTCTACAGTTTCAAAGAGCTTATTAGCCACTTCAGCGCTTTGACCTTCTAAAAAACATGACTCTGGTAGATAACAACCGTAATCAAAATCCATTTCTTGCTCAGGGAGTGCTGGGGCATTACATACACCATACGCCCAGGAACCTTGGAGTCTAAATTTTGGTCTGACACCATATACTTTTTCAACTTGTATTTCTATAACAGCCTTAATCTGATCTTTGCAGTCTTTGAACACTTGGAACTGCTCGCCTTTAGGTAAAAGCTTCTTGAAAAAACCATCAGTATCGTTTTTGAAAACACTATGTAAGTTGTTTGTTTTAAGGTTATCACTCATTTGAATCCTCAGTATTTGGTTGTATGGCTGTGTTGTGAAGTTCGACTGGTTTCAAGAAAATTGTTTTTATAAGTTCTTTACCAAGAGCTTCTTTTGAATTTTGCATAGCTGTTGATAACAGTACTTCTTTAGCAGCAGCATCCGCTCTATCTAGTGATACATAGTTGGCAGCTTCGTTTGTTAAATTTTCGTCAATACTTAAGTACCTTTCTTTTAGCAGATGCTGGGTAATAAATGTCATCATTTGCTGTTGTGTGGACAAGGTGAGTTCGATAATATTTTTCGGTGCATTGCTCAAATTTTTACCATGTGCCCAGTCTAACATTCCACCTAATTTGTTTGTTTTGGGGTTTGCTGAAATACGTGAAGATAGGGTGCCAACATTAAGAAGTAGAATATTCTCTTGCTTAGCATTTAGGAAATACTGCGCTTCGTGAATTGCTAACATGCTTGGATTATTGGCAAACAGTCCACCGTCTACATATTGAGTATTGTCGAATACGTACTTAGGAAAGTATATGGGAGCAGCTGAAGTAGCCAATGCCACATCAACAATTAAATGATGCTTATCACGCTTGAATGTATGATGATGGGGAGTTTTAAATACTACTGGCTTACCTACAGAAAAGTTGATGGCTGGTATAATAACGTTATGTTTAAGACTGCCTAGCTTGTCTTCCTTAAACATTATCTCTAGCTGCTCTTTCAACACATCAATGCTATAAGTAGAACGTTTTATCGAAAATAGATTAGCCTTTCTTTTCTTAAAAATCTTATCACCATGTTGTTCAAAAAGCTTAACCACATCTGACATGGGTATTTCAGCAGCAACTGCAAGAGCTAGGATTCCACCTATAGAAGTACCGGCGATTAAGTTAAAAAATCTACCTATAGGATAACCATACTCGTTTTCCAGCTCTTCTAGAACTTTAGCGGTGTACAAACCTCGAAAACCTCCACCAGTTAAAGTTAGTATTCGAAATGAATCATCATGGACCATACGTAATCTCCTTATAATTTATATATATTGGTTTATCTTTTTAAATTTTCAAGGTATTACCAACAATATTTCGCTACATAATGAACCGCCCCGGTATTGTCGGAGACTCAACATTCTGAGAGAATACAACGATGAAAACACGACACTACACCCCCGAGATTAAAGACCGCGCCGTTCGCATGCTGATTGAAGCATTAAGCGACTATCCTTCCACCTGGTCAGCTATTCAAGCAATTGCACCTAAGATTGGCTGTACGCCTGAAACCCTGCGGTCATGGCATAAAAAGCACATAGATCAAACTATTCCTGCCTCAGTACAAGCTCAAAGTGACAAAGAGCGTATCAAAGAGCTTGAACGAGAGAACAAAGAACTCAAGCAAGCCAATGAGATTATACGTAAGGCTGCTGGTCTTGAAGCCCAGGCGGAGAAGGGCCGTCCACCCAGATAATGGTTCAGTTTATTGATGACTATAGAGGTAGTTATGGGGTCGAGCTGATTTGTAGAGTACTACCGATTGCCCCATCAACCTACTACCGTGCTAAAGACTTAGAGGACCGCCCTGAGAAGCGCTCATTACGCAGTCAGCATGATGACTATTATCTCAGAGAGATTAAACGTATTTGGCAAGACAGTAAATGCCGTTACGGTGTTCGTAAAGTCTGGCAGCAGATGAAGGCTGATGGCGTAAAGGTTGCTCGTTGCACCGTCGAGCGTTTAATGAAGCAGTATGGTATGCAAGGCATCTGGCGCGGTAAGGGTAAGATTACCACCAACAGCCGTGACGACCAAAAGCGTGCTGACGACTTGGTCAATCGTAACTTTAATGCCCATCGTCCTAATCAGCTGTGGGTTGCAGATTTTACCTATATCAAGACACTGAGTGGCTGGGTTTATACTGCTTTTATTATTGATGTGTTCGCTCGTGCCATTGTGGGCTGGAAAGTATCCAATCGCATGAACACCGATATGGTGATGGCCGCGCTCAATCAAGTGGTAGCAGATAGGAATAATCCCAAAGATGTGATTCATCACAGTGATCGAGGGGTTCAGTATTTATCCATTCGCTATACTGATAAAATGACGGATTCTGGCGTGATTGCCTCTGTTGGTACAACAGGCGACTCTTATGACAACGCACTGGCTGAAACGGTCAACGGGCTGTACAAGTCTGAGGTGATTCATTATTTGAAAGAGAGCTGGTCTGGTGTGAACGATGTTGAACTGGCAACCCTTGAATGGGTCGATTGGTTTAACAAAACACGACTGCATAGCACGATTGGTTATGTGTCGCCCTTTGAGTTTGAAAAGCGGTATTATGATAATTTAATCCTGTCAGGCATTGCTGCCTGACTCAAGTAAACCAGACTCCGACATAGTCGGGGCGGTTCAATGTGTCATATTTAAATCATATATTTTATTAGACTTCTTGCATAAGTCGTCGCCAGTCTTTGAAACTCTGTTATTAGAAATCAATAGGATGGGGCTTTTGTAAGAGGTCTATTATCTATAAATTTAAAGGATTGGGAGGGAGAGGCAAATGGGACACGTCTCTACTTATTGTCGTGATATAAATGGTTCCATTATACCAGTCTGTTTTAAGTGGTCTGTTAATAGGTTTGAAGGGTGAAATAACTGGTTCCGCTGGGGTATGCTCTAAAATGACACACCAAATAAGCACCCAATCAAACCTTAGTATTGAAAAACTTACTTAAGAAAAACACTGAATATAAAAAAGGTTGCTAACACTACATATAAATGGCGTTAGCAACTTCTACTACTATGACAACTGAGTTACTAGAGGTATTGTTGCAGCTGACTGCTTGAAACCTTTAAAAAAATCTTTGTGAACTAAGATTTGATATTCTTAGATAGCGAACCCATCGCAGCTTTGTATGGCTCTAAGAGATTATTAAAAGCCTTCTCAAGAAATAGGAAATAAAGACGTCGAACCCATCGCTGATGCCTGATGTTGACCAGCGTGTTGAATTTTGACTTATTTCTTGCTTTAATGACACTTTTCGATAAGATAGTAATCAATTACTATCTTATTAGGAGTACTCATGAGTTTCCACTCAAAAAATCTACCGGCTGATGAACGTCGTACCGTTACTATCAAGTCCGTCGTGGAGCTCGCCGGTACGCAAAACCCAAGTAAGATTACTACTGCAGCAATCGCTAAACACATGAACTTGACCCAAGGTGCACTGTTTCGGCATTTTCCGAATAAGGAAGCAATTTGGCAGGCGGTCATGGAGTGGGTGACAGAGCGTCTACTGGCTAAAATTGATACATCCACACAAGGAATCGAGTCACCCTTGATAGCTATGGAAGCAATGTTCATGAGTCATATTGATTTCGTGGTCGAGCATCCAGGTGTACCGAGAATGATTTTTGGAGAGCTTCAGCGTGCCGAATCGACACCAGCCAAGTGTATGGTGCAAACTTTGATTCAGCGCTACGGCGAACGCTTGCATTTACTCATTAATAAAGGTAAGGCCAGCGGCGAGTTGCCGTCATCCCTTGATAACGAGGCAGCGGCAATGCTGTTCATTGGCACCATTCAAGGTTTGGTTATGCAATCGATGCTGGTAGGTGACGTGGGACGCATGCAGCACGATGCGCCACGGGTTTTTGCGATTTATATGCGCGGCATAAGGGGTATTCAATGAAGAAGTTACCCATACAAGGACGCACTTTAGCGCTGCTTGCCATCATCATTCCATTGCTGGCCCTTTTTATCTATGTCGGCCTACGATCAGGCCCACTCGCCCCCGTCGCTGTGACGGTGGCAAGTGTGGAGTCGGGATCTATCACCCCAGCGCTGTTCGGTATCGGCACGGTAGAATCACGTTATACCTACAAAATCGGACCAATATTTGCAGGTCGCGTCAAAAGCTTGGATGTGCATGTGGGCGATCAGGTCAAAGCTGGACAGGTACTTGGTGGGATGGAGCCGGTTGATCTCGATGATCGGGTTCGTTCCCAAGAATCAGTACTCAAGCGTGCGGAAGCCGTATTACAAGAGTCGAAAGCTAGGCAAGTCTATGCGCAAATACAGGCGAAACGCTATGAGCAATTATTGTCAGTGCAAGCGGTCAGTGAGGAGAGCGTCGCCACGAAAAAACAGGAACTACAGGTCGCTAATGCTGAACTATCCGTCGCTCAGGCAGACCTTGCTCGAGCACACTCCGACCGAGAAGGATTCATTGCGCAGAGAAGTAATCTACGCTTAATCGCGCCGGTCGATGGGGTCGTTGCCGTGCGTGATGCTGATCCCGGCACCACGGTCGTCGCAGGGCAAGCGGTGGTAGAGGTAATAGACCCCAAAAGTTTATGGATCAATGTGCGTTTTGACCAAATCAATGCATCGGGGCTAGCTGCAGGCTTACCGACTCGTATCATCCTGCGTTCGCGTAGCGGCCAAATCTTGAAAGGTAGCGTGCTGCGTGTGGAGCTCAAAGCCGACGCGGTAACCGAGGAGATGCTCGCCAAGGTGACCTTCGATAATCAACCAGACTCTTTGCCATCAATAGGCGAACTGGCAGAAGTCACCGTTGACTTACCGGCGCTCCCGACCGTTCCTTTGATCTCCAACGCTGCCGTTCAGCGTGAGGGGGACAAGGTCGGTGTCTGGCAAATAGTGGATGGTGATCTGCATTTTTCCCCGATCAAGCTCGGTGCATCCGATCTCAATGGCTATGTGCAGGTGCTCGAAGGGCTTAACAAAGGTGATCAAGTCGTAACCTATAGCGAAAAGGCATTGAAAGTGGGCAGTCGTATCCATATAGTCGATCGCATTTCAGGAGTGTCACCATGATCAGCTTAGCTGGTCGCGATATTCTTCATGCTTGGGGAAAGTTCATCTTTACCGGTATTGGTCTGGGTCTGCTGATCGGCGTCACTCTCGTTATGGCCGGAGTTTACCGGGGTATGGTGGACGATGGCAAAGCCTTACTCGATAATAGTGGCGCTGATCTTTGGGTGGTGCAGAAGGATACACTGGGTCCCTACGCGGAGTCGTCTAGCATCAACGATGACGTCTATCGCACCATCCTTGCCATGCCGGGCGTCGCCGAAGCAGCGAACGTGACCTACCTAACCACACAAGTACATAAAGGCGAAAGTGATGTACGTGCCATGGTAGTTGGTATTGCGCCTGGTGAGTTGGGAGCCACACCTGGATGGCCTCCTTATCTCGTTGCTGGCCGCCAAATCACGCGCAGTCACTACGAGGCGGTGGCCGATATCGCTACCGGCTTTAAATTGGGAGATTCTCTAGCTATTCGTCGCAATCATTACACTGTTGTGGGGCTAACACGGCGCATGGTATCGTCTAGTGGTGACCCAATGGTGTTTGTTCCGCTCAAGGATGCCCAAGAAGCCCAGTTTCTCAAAAACAACGACGCCATTTGGCAAAGCCGACAGCGCACTGAAGCCAATCCCGCTTTTAATCGTCCCGGTGTGCCAGGTTTGTTAGATGCTGTGATTGCTTCACAGAATACCAACTTGTCCGTCAATGCCGTACTGGTCACACTGAAACCCGGCTATGCGCAGAATGAAGTGGCCGAATCCATCCAGCGCTGGAAGCGTTTGACAGTCTACACGCGGGCACAGATGGAAGACATCCTCGTCGGCAAGTTAATCGCTACCTCAGCCAAGCAGATCGGCATGTTTCTAGTAATTTTAGCCATTGTTAGCGCGGCTATCGTTGCTTTCATCATCTATTCGCTGACCATGGACAAAATCCGCGAAATCGCGGTATTGAAGCTCATTGGCACCCGTAACCGAACTATCGCGGCGATGATCATGCAACAGGCGCTTGCACTAGGTGTGATTGGCTTTGTGGTTGGCAAGATTACGGCCACTTTCGCCGCACCTGTGTTTCCCAAGTATGTGCTGCTTACGCCAATGGATTCGGTGATCGGTTTTCTTGCCGTGCTCGTGATTTGCATACTTGCAAGCATTATCGCCATTCGTATGGCACTCAAGGTCGATCCGGCCGAAGCGATAGGATAACTCAATGACTAAAAAAGGAATACACATCGAAGGCCTAAGCAAACGCTTTGGCAAAGGTGACACGGCTGTCTACGCGTTGAAGGACGTGAATATGCAGGTTGCACCAGGTGAGGTTGTTGGCTTGATCGGTCCTTCCGGATCAGGCAAGAGCACACTGCTAAAATGCCTAGGCGCGGTGATTGATCCGAGCGCCGGTCGCATGACGCTGGGCGATGAGGTAATCTACGACGATGGTTGGAAAGTTCGTGATTTGCGTGCCTTGCGCCGCGACAAAATTGGTTTTGTCTTCCAATCACCATATTTGATTCCGTTTCTGGATGTCACTGACAATGTAGCTCTGCTGCCAATGCTAGCAGGCATCTCGAATGCAAAGTCACGGGCGAAGGCATTGGCGTTGCTCACGGCACTTGATGTGCAACACCGAGCTCAAGCCATGCCTTCGCAACTTTCCGGTGGCGAGCAGCAACGGGTTGCTATTGCGCGTGGATTGGTCAATCAGCCACCGGTGATTCTGACGGATGAACCGACCGCCGCTCTCGATAGCGTGCGTGCCATGGCAGTGATTCGCATCCTTAACGACATGGCTCAGAAATTCGAAACTGCCATCATCGTTGTCACTCATGACGAAAAAATTATTCCTACTTTTAAGCGTATCTACCACATCCGAGACGGCGTAACCCATGAAGAAGTTGGCGAAGGCAGAGCGTTCGAATGAGGGAAATATTGAATGATAGAAAGGTCTTATGACCTGAGACCTTCCTAAATTTTGTGTAAGTATTTAATCTAAACGTCAGTTACACAGAATCTGGGATGGTCTCTTCAAGTCCTCACTAGCGCACCGATCATAGATAGAATATCTATGGTAAGTACATCATGAAGTACACTGTGGCTATCTCAGCAATTTGAAACCTTAATACCATTAGCTCACAGCCAAAGATTCAAGTCCTCACTAGGGAACCTCTCTTTGCTTCTATAAGAGAGGTTATAGTAACGAAGACAGAAGTTAAACCGCGACACCAAACAACCCGCCGATAAACGAAGTTGCCAGCATAGCCAATACACCCCATATTACTACCCGAGCAGTAGCAGGAATGATAGGGGCACCGCCCAAGCGTGCAGATACCACACCAAGTAAAATTAAACCTACGACAGTCAACGAGGCCAACGACCATACTAATGTCTCTGCTGGCAATAGTAGAATGCCCATAACAGGGACGATAGCGCCTACTATGAATGATAGGGCAGAGGCAATGGAGGCTTGAAGTGGCTTGGCGGTACTTATGTCAGTTAAGCCAATCTCATCACGCGCATGGGCTTCTAGGGCATCGTGCTCAGTCAAAGCCACGGCAACTTGATGGGCTAAGTCTTGCTCAAGTCCACGCTGCTCATAAATTCTTGTCAGCTCAAGAAGCTCGCGCTCAGAGTTATGCGTTAACTCATGATGCTCTTTTGCCAAGTCCGCTTTTTCAGTATCTGCCTGTGATGACACGGAAATATACTCACCCGCTGCCATTGATAAAGCACCCGCAGTCAATGACGCAAGCCCCGTCAGTAGTAAAGTCTGGCTATTGGCGTTTGCCGCAGCAATACCAACCAATAAGCTGGCGGTAGAAATCAATCCATCATTTGCACCGAGAACGGCTGCTCTGAGCCACTGGCTACGGTTGCTTAAATGCACTTCATCATGAATAGAAAGGGACATAAATAACCTCAAAAATAACTAAGCAAGAATAATGAACCAAGGATATAGTATTACAGTTTACCCTGTAAATTGCCCAGAGATTAGCTAACTTGCCTTAACGCATATAAACGATAGGCAATCAGTACAAAGACCACTGTCTGACTAGCGGCATAAAACAATAATAGCGCTAGCAGTCGGCTATCAGAGCCCACCATAAACACATGGATACTAATGCCCATATAAGCTAAAAAGGTTAAAAAATGCAACCATCGCCATGCTGATTGACCCAGGTGTTTTTTAAGGTAGAAGCTAAACGCGCTGATGAATAAAAACCAAAATCCCAATTGTCCTAATGCGACACCGATACGGTCAGTCTGAAACCCAAGCGGTAATAATACCTGCCAAATATTCAGATTCATATAGTTATCAGCCAATAGAATAACCGCATGAAAAGTAGCAAAGCCTACGGCGAGCAAGCTTAAATATTGATGTAATGCAAATACTTTTGCCGCATTAAAATACCGACATAGGCGCGTACTGAGCAACAAACCAAAAACAATTGCCAACCAAAATAAAGCATACGCAATCACACCACTTGCGCGCGACAAATACCAAAAGTGCTTGTCTGTGGTCATAAGGATTTGCGATAGGCTTTCTCCCCACAACGAAAAGACATAAACGCCACCGACTATGCCAGCACTTAAAATAAATACTGTCCATAGCGCCTGAAAGACTGTCTTAGTTAGTTTAATTATCAAGTGATTGCTAGAATCAGGGTGAGAGTCAGTATGCATGGCTATTCTCCAATCAAGGTAACAACTTAAGATAGTAAAACCTTAAATATGTTTTATGGATTAAATGGCAATTAAGTTTGGATGAATGGCAGGTGAAGCCATGACCTTATAATCAGTATCGACTAATACGGCGGCAATATGCTGTTCGGACAGCCATTGCAGCGCTTTTTTCGCGCCTAGGATGACACAATATTTGGCATATACCTCTGCGGTCAGCGTATCATCAGCAAGTATGGTGGCACTTAAAACGTCACTTTTTGCAGGGCAAGCATAATAAGGGTGTATCAAGTGATGTTGCCAATGGCCTTTATGCCACCAACGGCGATAGTCTTGACCTGAGGTTGCAACAGCGCCCGCACTGATATGAATAATGGCAATATCTTCTTCATCTTGAACCTGCTGGCTATCAGCAATATAGGGTTTGGCGATAGCAATGGCCCATGTAATAGGTTTGGCAAATTTTTGCTCATTTGGCACACCAATCGCTATGTCGCCTCCCATATCAATTAAACAAGGCAATTGCCAGTCAGAGCGTTGACTGATGTATTCGGCCAATTGCATCGCGCACCAACCTTTGACATAACCATTTAAATCGAGAGCTGTGCCAGTCGGGAGAAATACTTTGTGTTGTCCATGAGCTGACGTGCGAAGCTTGATATTTTTTATGGATTGATTGGCAGCGTCGTTTTTAGAAGCATCAGAAGTATCTTGCAAAGTCGGCTGAGCAGTTTGCACAGACGGCGTCGGTTGTTTTGCTAAGGTCTCAAATGAGTGTTTATAGCCAATATCCCACAGGGTGTTTAGTAATGTTGGGGTGACTAAGCCTTGGGTTTTTGGCACAAAAGCAATGGCGCTTTCTAAAACTGCAAACAATTCTGGGCTGATATCTGTCCATTGATTGGTATGACTATTGAGTCTCATCAGCTCGCTGGTGTTATCAAAACGACTGAATATATGCTCCCACTGCAGCAGTTTTTCTTCCACATAGGCTTTAACCAAAGCGATTTTTTGGTCTATCTCTTGGTCTGTGTTACCTTGCGTTTGCTGCAAGCTTAATTGCGTAATATTTAGACTGATTTGGACGTGACAACCCATCGCCGGCAACATAAAGGTCGATAGTTGTGGCGTGCTGCTGTTGGTGTTTGCTTGCATAAGAAGTCCTTAGTTGCACGATTGGTCATCATTTTAAGCCCATCATTTTTTATTTATCGAGAAGAGCGGGTACGAGCGACAACCACTATCGCTTCAACCGCTGGGCGTTCTACTTCATTCACTTGTCTTAATTGCGTGATATCAACGCCATTTGGGGTTTGAGCCACTATGACGTTAGGGTTTGAGATGCTAGTGCTGACAGGAATAGCGGTGCTGGCAGGTAAACTATCGGCTTCTTGATCAAGTAATATGAGCCAACCTGCCATGGTTCCAACGACCGAGGCGATGAGAATGCTATTTTTAAACGTCGCAATAGGATCGGCTTTTTTCAGGTTTTTATGAGTGGCTTTAGTAGCAGGTACTTTAGAATTAATCATCATAGTCATCCTCATCGTTATCATGCTTATAGCTCGTAGCAATCAGACGCTCGCTTTCTTTATCGTATTTATCCTTATGCTTTTTCTTATGGGGTTTCGCCTCATCATTGTCGTGGTCTTCGTATTTATCTTCGTCATCGTCATAATCAGAATAGTCGCTATCAATAAGAGCGCCACTGGTGTTAACAGGGTTCAAGATAGAGCCGAGATTGGCATCAATATAAGTGGTGTTGGTATCTAAGCGCACCTCATAGGCGACGGCACCGTTGTAGTTAACCAGCTCTGGAGTCGCTTGTAGGGTTGCATTAGGAAGGTTCTGCTTGGCTAAGGCGATTGCTTGGTCGCTTGTGAGCATCGCAGCCGATAGCGGCTCAATAGCAGTGTTCTGTTTAACAGCAGCAGTCAGCTGATTGGTAATATTTGCTGCTGATAAGACATCAGTAGAATCTGATGATGCTGTCGTTAATGCGATAACACCGCCAAAGAAGACCAGTGAAGAGGCACCGATAGTCAATAGCAAGGGTTTTAATAATGGCAGGCTCATAAGTTGTACTCCGTATGAAATCATGAGGGAATACAAGTAGCATACGCGGTGAAGATTAACTCAAACTTAAGACAAGGCGGCTTTATTTACTGATAGTGACCATAAAGCCGGTTTCTGGAGAAGGGCGGTTGGCAAATGCTAAGTTCAGGTTATGTAGCTCGACAATCCGATTGGCAATAGATAGACCTAAGCCGCTGCCCATTTGGCTCTGACCGGCTGGTCGATAAAAGCGTTCGCTGAGCCGTGCTAACTGCTCAGGTGCGACGCCATTGCCATTATCGAGCACTCGGATAGCATTTATATCTAGCTGTAATTCCACCAAAGCGCCTTCTGGGCAATAATGAATGGCATTCTCTAAGAGGTTGCGAATTAATAATTTGAATAAGGTGGGGTTTACTAGAATAGGTAAAATATCGGCAGGATGGTCACACAGCACCGTGCGTTTGAGTTGGATATGCTTTTCCCGTGCCAGCCGATTAACCTCACTAAGTACTTCGTCGGTTAAAGCCAGCCAATCAGGTTTTTCTAATTGTTCAGCAGGCAGGTGCTGCTGCGGCTCTATTTTTGCTAACGTCAAAAGTTGCTCAACCAAGTGATTGGCGCGCTCAATACCCTCACTGATTTTTTGAGTATGATAGAACAGTTGGCTATCGTCCTCTATCTCTGACAGTTGCAGTAATTGCTGTTGTAATAAATCCGCTTGTAACTTTAAGGCGGCAAGCGGACTTCGTAGCTCATGTGATGCATCAGCCGTAAAGCGTTGCTCACGCGCTAAAGTGTCAGCTACTTTTACAAATAACACGTTTAAGGCGCTGACCAAAGGCTGAATCTCTTTAGGGACATCTGCGGTGATAGGGCTGTCATCTTGTGGCTGACGTTGTTCAAGCTCGGCGCTGACCTCTGTTAAAGGTTTAAAGCCACGGCGAATGAGTAGAACGACAAGACCCATGAACGCCAGCAACCCAATCAGCATAGGCAGTAGCTGCACCGACATAGTCTCGACAATCATTTTCTGGCGAGAATCAAGGTTTTGACCAACCGCAATCACGCGGCTTTCGTGCTTATCAGAATGTTCACCGTGAATATAAAACAAGCGCCATTGATGGTTAAAAGGGTTCAAGCGCTGATAGGCATGATGATGGTCTTCTAAAAAGCCATGTTGATCGGGGAGAAATTTAAATGACTGCCCATTTTCGTCCGCCATGAGCAGCCGACCGTCTTTATTCCAGATGGCGAACCCCATGTAATCATCTTCAGCCTCGCCAAGATCACCGGATAGCTGCTTACTTTTTAAGTGATATATTTTGGCAGCGCGTGACTGTTTCTTATGGTCATCGTTACCATTGTCATCGTCGTCATCATGTTCCTCGTCAGCAGATACCCCGATTAAGTAACGGGCGACTTGCGTGATTTGGGTGTCATTCATCTCATTGATTTCATGCCACAGCCGCCAAGCGATAAAGCTGGAGGTGAGTAACCAAAGCAAAGGCAGTCCAATCAATAAGGACGTCAGTAGTCGTTGTTGGATACTTTTCATAGGCTCACAGGGCAAAAGGTGATGAAGGATTTTATGATTTTAAGTTTAAGTTTAAGCTTTTAAATCACTATAGATGATTGTAAGTGGGATTTAAATAATAACCCACCCCACGTTTGGTTAAAATAAAATCATTGCCAAGCTTTTTGCGTAAATGATGAATATGTACTTCAATGGCATTACTTTCGATATCTTGTTGCCATCCATAGAGCTTGTCCTCTAAGCTTGCCCGACTGTGAATCTGCTTAGGATGCGTCAGCATTTGCTCTAGTATTGCCACCTCTTTAATCGTAAGCTCAATAAGATTGCCTTGATGGTAGAGTTGTTGGCTATGCGGCTGATAAGTCACGTTACCGTAGCGAATTTCAGGTTGGCTACGTCCTTGGCTGCGCCGCATCAGTGCTTGCAGACGAGCGATAACTTCATCCAAGGCAAAGGGTTTAATCAAATAGTCATCAGCCCCTGCATTGAGTCCGGCCACGCGATTGGCGATGGCATCGCGAGCAGTGATGATTAATACAGGGGTGTCTATCTGTTTGCCGCGCCAGTTTTTTAATACCGTCATACCGTCGCCTTGCGGCAAGCTTAAATCTAACAAAACCGCATCAAACATATTATCTTGTAATGCCAGCTCACCTTGCTTTGCATTATCGAACCAATCGACCATCATGCCATGACTTTTTAAACCCAGAATAATACCGTCGGCGATAGTGCTATCGTCTTCTATGAGTAATATACGTGCCATATGCCATGCTCCATCATTTTTCTTATTCTGATTTAGAGGGTTCATCTACTATGGTTTTATTACCAGTAATCATGGCTTTAATCAGATTCTGTCGTTGCCAGTAACTCATGACAAGCGCCGCGATAACGTGTAGAGGAACCAATAGATACAAGCTATTTGCTAATAATTCATGCACCTCTTCAAGAAAATCTTCGTTACCCATCATTCCTGATTCCATCAGATAGCCTGTAATTCCAAGTCCTATAATCGCCGCCCATAATGATAGCATCATAATAGCGGCCAATGGATTATGACCAAGATGCTGTTTATCGGTACGACGGACGCTTAGTGCTGATAAATGGCGCTTGATACGTAAAGGAGTAGGAAAGAAACTGCTAAATCGAGCGTAGCGTGTCCCTATAAAGCCCCATAATAAACGTATGACAACTAACCCCACGACAGTATAGCCAACGTATGCGTGCAGCTCGCTACCGTCCTCTGTAAACAATAGGTTTGCAATAACACCAATAGCGACTGTCCAATGGGTGATTCTGACAAGGATATCCCAAACTCTTACTTGCTTCGTTTTTGACGGTTGTGAAAAGGCTTCACTTGCGTCGTTGGTTATACCACTATGATTGTTTTGGCCCATCATTATACCCCGCTTAATAGTCAGTTTATTTGCTGGCGATAACACGCTATTAAAATAAACGTGTCTATCGCGATGAGGCTAGATTTATTGTAAATAGCCTTTGTTAGCACTATTAAAACAAACCAACCTTAAGCTGAGCTTAGAGGGCAATAAAAGTTTGAGTAATAAAAGGGAGTATTTGATGGAGGGTATAAGGAGTAATAGTTTGCGTTGCCAGAATTTATTGATTTTAACATCTTAGCGCAGAATTCTCCCACCTCTAAGGTGGTGAGATGAATGCGTTGTTGGTGATAACAACCTCTACCTGTAGTATAATTAATAATAAATATAACACCAACTAACAATAAGTATTTCATGCCAAAGCAGATCCTAAAAGCCCATAAAATCAGGCTATATCCGACTGATGAACAGCAAGTATTCTTTGCCAAGTCATTCGGCTGCGCTCGTTTTATTTGGAATAAAATGCTTGGCGATAAAATAGATCACTACAAAACCACAAAGACCACCCTAAACAACACCCCTGCTCAGTATAAAAAAGAATTTGAATGGCTAAAAGAAGTCGATAGCTTGGCATTAGCCAATGTTCAGCAAAATCTAAGAGCTGCCTATAGTAAATTTTTCAAGCAAGGCGCCCGATTCCCTAAGTTCAAGAAAAAAGGCATTAAAGACAGTTACACCACCAACAACCAAAAGGGTACAGTGGCGATCACAGATAGCACCGTTAAACTGCCAAAAATAGGCCATATCAAACCCCAATATTAAGCAAATCACCTAAGTAAAATGCTAAATAGAAAAAGGGCGCTAACGCTATATTTTATAATACGTGAGCAACCTTTTTCACTACTACCTATATCTAATCATTATCCATATATATTCATCACACTAATAATCGCAGCCCCTCGTTAACAAAGCTATGAGCATCTAAGAAATTATCATTTAATCCATAAAGTAAACTTTACTAGATGCATTATCATCAATGCGCTCTAGCACTAGCCCGCTGTTTGAAGACTAATAAGCAGACAATGATAAACACTAACAAGGCTGCTGATGCTCCAAAGCGACTTAGCGCGAGACCGCCATGATCAATAGGCTTATCTAAAAAGTCGCCTAACACCGCTCCTAAAGGCCGAGTTAAAACAAAAGCGCTCCAAAATAATAGTGTTTTAGATATCTTAGTATAAAAATGAGCTATCGCAATAAGTACTAATAAAAATCCAAAGATGATGGCACTCGTTGTATAGCCTATACCTTTTGTATCTGCTACCCAGTCACCAAGTGCGGTACCTAAGGTTTGCGAAAACATAATTGTCGTCCAATAAAATACTTCCGCTTTGGGTTTGCTGATACTGTCGACGGCGATACTACCCATCGTCTTCTGCCATGTCATTAGACATATTCCAAGTAAAGCTACTAGAAGCGCTGAGCCGCCAGCATAGCCAATTCCTAGTGATCTTGTCACATAGTCTGCTATTGTTGTACCTAAAGTCGTTGTTGCTATAATCGTGCCCCAATACAACCATTTATTAAATGAGTTGGCTTTAATCTGGGTAGCGACTGCTATAGCAAATATAATAGCGAAAATGCCAGTACTGACAATGTATCCTAGATTTAATGACATTGTTAAAGCATCACCCGCAGTCTCACCAAGCGTAGTAGCTGCGATTTTAATTATCCAAAAGGAAGGGTAACTTCCGGAACTTTGGACAAAGCGTTTAGCACTGGATCGTTACTAGAAGCAGTGGGTGAGTATTGATTGTTTAAGGTTGTATTCATGGTTAGATTCACTCTATTAGTAAACAAATTTAATGTTACGTTGTAGATGTCACTAAATTATCAATAGAGATGTTAAGAAAGTGTGAAGATGCAACTATTTAGATCTATTAAAATTTCTATGTATGAGTTTAAAAGATCAAAGTTATACAAAGTCCTCGATTATCATGTAAGTTTAAAATCTCAGAATTAGAGTCCTTCATAAAGACATCGATACCTGCCTGCTCACAGATTGATTTAACAATAGAGAGCCCAAGTCCTGTACCTTCTATTTCCTGTGATTGCTTACTTGCGCTATCTGATCTTGAAGCGCTTATACTATTGTTAAGTTTACTGTCGCTAAATTGATCAGCTGCACTAATCACTTGATTAAGCCGTATAAAGGGTTCAAAAGCTTTCTTATAATCACTAGGGTCAATGCCTGCGCCTGAATCTATGATCTGTAATACTAATTTGTTATCTAGTGTCTTGGATAGATTACTTAATTTTCCAGATTGAATCACATGTGAGCCAAAATTATATTGAGCATTTAAAGCCGATTTATCCAAACTGCCTGAGTTTTGCTCAAGTTGATAGAGTTTAACCATGACTTGACCACCAGCTAGCGTGTAAATAATGGCATTTTGAATCAGATTTTTGATGAGCAACAACAACGATGTCTCATCCATATTTACTTTACTATTAGACTGTATATCAACCGTTAGTTCGATGTTCTTATTATCAGCAATAGGAATGAGTAACCCTATGACTTGTTCGATAATAGATTTAACATTGGTTGCTGTTGTCTCGGTACCGACCTCGGTATTGATATTACCAGCACGAGCGAGCGTTAATAATTGCTCAACCAAACTTTGATTACGCCTCAAGCGAATAGCCAGTTTATCGAGGCCTTCCGACATAACGTTATCATTACTAATACGCTGTAATCGTTGTAATTGTAATGAGATGGCAGTCAGCGGCGAGCGCAGTTCATGGGCAGCATCAGCGATAAAGCGTTGCTGACGTTCAATACTGATTTTGACTATAGCCAATAATCTATTTAACGATTCGGCTAGTGGCAGCAATTCAGAGGGCAGTTTACCAATCGATAAAGGACTTAGGTCATTCTCATTACGTGCGCTTATCTCATAATGCAATTGACGCACAGGTTTCATCATGCGCCACATGATAAAAGGCAGTAAAAGCAGTAATAATGCTATACCGATAATAAGGGGTAAAAAAGACTGTAAGGCACTAGCTTTGGCTAAATCATCCTGTAAATCTGTCTGTTGGCGCAAAATTAGAGCCACTTCTTCATCAGTATCTAAAGACTCAATCTTGACATCATTTCTATAGGTTCGCCAAGAATGACCGTCAATGTTTTGATCGCTTATTCCTTGTGGAATGCTATTTACTAAAGCTATCGGTATAGGCGCTGAGTAATCATGTTCGTCATCGCTTGGATCGTTCTGATAATCTTGTACCCTGCTATTAAGTGAGTTGGAAAGTATGACGATATCAACGGTGATAGCACCATCATCATCATCGGTATCAAAGTGAATGTTGCTGCTGGCATGTTCTTCATTGTCTAAATGAGCTGTATTACTATTTAAACCGCTAATATTGAGCGACTGCTCTAATAGTGCGGCAGTATTTTTTAAATTGTCATCTTGAAAGTTGTTTATCTCGTTATAGCTGTACCAAAATCCATAACCACCCGCCACTATTGCTAGTAGCAATAATGACACAACAGACCAAAATATAAGTTGGAACTGTAATGAGTTAAAGAGGTTACGGAATTTAGGCATTGCTGATATACCATCCAAGGCCACGGACATTCTTGATTCTATCTTGTCCGACCTTTTTGCGTAAACTATGAATCAAAAACTCAATGGCGTTACTTTCAACTTCGCCGCCCCAGCCATATAACGAATCCTCAAGCTCATTTTTGGACATGACTTTTTCAGGTGACAACATAAAGGTAGTGATGAGCATGTACTCCTTTGCGGTTAAATCGATAGGGCTACCATCCATCATGACCCGTTTGTGCGCGGTATCTAGACTGAGATTACCAACCGTCACTTGATTGTCAGCCTTGCCTTGTGCACGGCGAATAAGCACTCTCATGCGTGCAAAAACCTCTGCTAACTCGAAAGGCTTGACGACATAATCATCAGCCCCTGAGTCTAATCCTGCGATTCTGTCTTTTAATTGATCACGCGCGGTGAGTATCAACACCGGTGTTTCAATCTTGGCGTCGCGAATAGCGGTCAACACGCCCATACCATCAACCTCTGGTAGACCTAAGTCTAATAAGATGATGTCGTAAGGTTGCACCCTTAATGTCAGTATGGCTTGACGACCGTCTTTAACCCAATCAACCGTATAAGCTTCATCTTGCAAAGCCTCACTCAGACTCTCGCCAATCATCAAGTCATCTTCGACTACCAATACTCGCATAAGATATCCTTATTGTGTGGCTATTAGGATTAAAAAATATTTATCTATAGTGACACTTTTATAGTGTCTTTAAACTAAAAAGCTCTAATCGATACTAGTGTACAGAGTAGAGCCGTTGTTAAGCTATATTCAACCAAGTTTTAAAATATTAATTATCATCGTCTAACTGACTGCTGATAACCTGCCCATTCATGCCATCGATTACCAGTTTGTGTATGTCCATCCCATTAGCTATTTCAATCTCGTAAGCGGGTATACCGTTATCAAAATCAAACTCTGCTTCAGTAATTTTGCCACCAACACTTTGCGTTGCTTTTTGCATGGCTTGGGTTAGGGTTATCTGTGCTTGCCTCATAGCGTTATATTCTGCTAAGTCATCTTGATCCATTTTTTCCTGCTTAGATTTTAGAACTTTACCGCTACTGGCATCAACTTTTACTTCATGCTCCACTCCATTATTGATAAGCTCGATTTCATACTCGCCACCTGCCATATAATCATTTTGGTCAAATTCAGCGCTTACTAGATCACCTGTTATATTTTTTTTGTGCAATAGCGACGGCTTGCTCTAGACTGATTTTACTCTTCGCTATTGCGACTGCATCACTCGTCTTTGCGCCTGAAATAGCAGGTATTTGGCCTGAGGCAACAGCGAGCGTACCAATACCTAGAACGCTCGCGGCAATAAGCAGGGATTTGGTTAAGGTTGATAGTTTTTTCATCGTATTTACTCCGTACGTGAAATTCATGACTGACGATTTGTTAATGAAAATGTCAGAGGTGTCGATATGAGTCCATCATACAAAATAAGACATAGGAGAAGCTTAGCGTAGAATAAGCGTTCAGTTAGCTACTCATATTTTTGAGCTATAATGCTGTTGCTCATTCGATAACCCTTATAAAGAGTAATGTTTTATTATGTTTGAGATACTATTATTGGCGTTAGCACTCGCTGCGGATGCGTTTGCGGCTGCAATCGGTCTTGGCTCGACACATAGAAGCGATGGTAAGTCGCAGTTTATAAAGATGGCGTTACTCATTGGATTATACTTCGGTGTTGCTCAGGGGGTGATGCCGCTAATTGGTTATGCGCTTGGCTCTACTATGCTCGGTTGGTTTGCGGAATGGGCTGCTTGGATCGCTTTTATCATACTAGTGGCTCTTGGGATTAAGATGCTTTATGAGTCGTGTTCGGTTAATGACGATACTCGGATCAATATAAGTCATAAAACCTTGCTGTCATTGGCTATAGCGACTAGTCTCGATGCGATGGCAGCAGGCTTTACGTTAAACCTGTTGGTAGTTAATGCTTATGCTGCCTGTTTAATCATCGCATTGACGACCGCTATTTTAAGTGTTTTAGGGGCTTATATAGGACGCCAGTCAGGAACATGGCTCGGCAGTTGGGCAGAAGCTCTGGGCGGTTTAGTGCTGATAGCGATTGGTGTGAAGATGGTTATTTGAAGCATGATTATGCTCTGTTCTCTTAAAAAACACGCTGGCCAGCGCACAAGCTATAGTCAAAGACACCAACATCGATACTAAGGTATGACTAAAAAAATGATCACCAAACATCATTTTATATAGGCCCATTGTCCAGCCTAATACGGTTACGATTTCAAATATTCGATAGCGATACTTATAAAGAGTAGGTAAAAATGCTAAGCCATACAAAGAAAATCCTGCGCTGGCATGAGCTGCTGGAAAACATTTTGTATCGGTTTTAGCAAGCATATTTTGCCATAGATTAAGATAAGGTAGATCCCCGCCAAAAAGCGTTAGATGATTAGGACAGCTCACATGAGTAACGCTTTTTAATAGCGCGATAGTAGAAGGCACCACAATAAGAACAATAAGTAAGTAACTTATTTCACGAATTGAGAAGGGCACAATAAATTTACTTGTTTTATTGTTATCGATGATAGAGGCGATATTTGAAGATTGTCTGTATTTGATAACCAATACGGATATTAAATAGAGAGCCAACAAGATTAATAATGCTTTAGGACCATCATAAAAAATAAAAGCGTAAGGCTGTTCGCCTTTTTCTATCAGCCACTGACCATTATTATAGAAAAACTCACTAATACGAACATCAAATTGGCTATGCTCAAAGGTTAGAGCGGCAATAATTGTTAAGCAAAAAAGCTTAAGCCATATCCAGTTAGTTGGGTTATCTTCTAAAATCATGAAAATACCTTACTCAATGTATTAAATTGCTAAAAATTTAAGCACTTTTTAAAATAAAAGATTAGATAACGCCATGCACCACAAAACGAACAATAGTAATAATGCCAAAAATTGCGCGGCAGAACCCACGTCCTTGGCTATTTTAGCGAGGGGATGATGATCCGTTGAAGTATGATCGACGCTCGCTTCAATACCCGTATTAATAAGCTCCACAATGAGGGATAAGAATGAAGCAATCACAAGCACCATTTTGGCGCTGACGTTAAAAGGCATAAATATAATGACCGTGAACAATAAGAGATTGAGCCAGATAACTTGCCTAAAGGCCGCTTCAAACTTATAAGCCGCTTTAAAACCATCTATAGAATACCCCGTAGCTTTCACAATACGGGCTAACCCTTTTTTACCTTTAACCTCATTTGCAAAACTATCCGCTACAAAAGTATCATCAGATACAGGCTGATTTTTATAATCAAGATTTGTATGTTCGTGGCTTGGAGCAGTAGTCTTGGAATTATTCATATCGATAGCTTAGTATTTATTAAGATTAGAATAGCTGGCAGGTCTTAATGATATTACAGTGCATGTTAAGATCGCGTTAAGGTGAATTTCATATAATAAAAAGCAGTAGCGAATACCGAGTTTGATTAAGGTATTGGCTACTGCTGATTATTAAAGTTACAGTGAAAATAAGAAAAAGTGCAATCACCGATATATTTATTGTTGTAATGATCCCAGTGTAGGAGGGCACTGGTTAGCACTTGGGTATCAGTATGTGCTTGGAGCTGTTAAGAAAGCGTTAAGATAAAAAATATTTATAAAATTATTTGAAAAGGGCAATATTAATATCAAAATTCAATATATACAAAAAAGCAATAGCTGACACCTTGTTTATCAAGGTATTGGCTACTGCATCCCATTAATGAAGAGTTAGTATTTAGCTTTGCTTACTTTTTAACCATCATCCTCCATGTCAACTTGGCTGCTTAGAACTTTGCCAGTATTGGCGTCTATACTCACGTCATATATCTGATTGTCTTTGACAACTTCGATATCGTACAAAGCTTGACCTTTTTCAAGCTCGAACTCAACACCGATGACTTTACCATTTACGCTTTGAGTGGCTTTTTGCATAGCACTAGTTAGCGTAACTTTGGCTTGCTTCATAGCGCTATATTCAGCCATGTCTTCTTTATCTAGTTTTTCTTGCTCAGTCTCAATAACTTTGCCAGTATTGGCGTCAATCTTGACCTCGTAAGCCGTACCGTTTAATACAAACTCAACTTCATACTCGCCCGTTACAGCACCCTTGCCATTATCATCATCGTCGTCATAATCGAATTCTGCGCTGACCAGATCACCTTTAGCATTCTGTTTAGCTATATCGATTGCTTGCGTTAAGCTGATCTTACTTTGCATAGCGCTGACAGCTTCACTTGATCCAGTTACGGCTTTGGTATTGGCAGCAGGTGCGGCGATAGCGGTTGCACCTACGCCTGCAATAGTAAGGGCGATGAGTGCTGATTTGGTTAGCGTTGATAAGTTTTTCATAAGAGTCATCCTTTGTATTAATCAATTTCTGACACACCATTAGTGGTTTTGCCAGCTACCTTGTGGGTATGAATCTATAATACGAGAAACGACATAGGAGAAACTTAGCGGAAATTAAGAGTTTGATTAGCGAGTAGATATAATAAATATTGCTTAATTTTCTGAGTTAAATCACTATCTAAATAGTATTAGCTACACTCTAAAGGACATCTATCTGTTAACTTAATCATTGTTGTAGCGTATTTTGGAATAAAGAAGTCATCAAATATCAAATATTTAACCACTCTTATTTTTGGCTTGAATAGCAACCTTGCTAAGTTTTGATTAAAGGTGTATCTATAGGAGGAAGAAGGATGTCAGACGAATTCTTACGAAATACGACACTTATCGCTTATTCATCTTCAACAGTATTAAAAGTACCTTGCGAAGATATCTTAATTTTGAACTTTGAGCCTCACGGCGACGAAGTTTTTTGGCTCAATACCTATGGTCTGAATGAATTAGATGAGATGAAACAAGTTGTCATCCAAAATCAATTTGATGACTTCTTAATTAAATTACTGCAAGATGATGAGCATGCCAATAAGGTTATCGAACTCGATAATGTCCTGTTTATCGCTCTAAAGGTATTAAAAACTGATGACAAAAATCTAGATAATGAACAACTGATTTTCGTTGTATCGTCAAATATGTTATGGAGTTTGCAAGAAAACAATAACAATCATTTTCAGTGGATTCGTGATCGCTTAGGCGAAGGCAAAGGACAAGTTCGAAGCAAAAAAGTAGATTATTTGCTTTTTCTGTTGATTGAGTCATTGATAGCAAACTATGAAGAGACGTTTGAGAGCTTATTGAATGCTGACGGTGACTCGATAAAAGTGACCAATATTAAACCAACGCCTTATTTTACTAAAAAGGTTGAGGAGCAAAAACGTCGCATGTTGAACTTTAAGAAAGCGACGCTAAGCTTACGCAATACCATTGTAAAGCTTGAAACGATTAATATCTTTCCTATGGATAGTAAGTATTTCACCGAACTTAAAGAACAAGCCAACAACTTGATTGACGAAATTGATTTTGAGTTGTTTGAGCTTGATAGTAAAACCAATCTGATATTCTCAATTCAGGGACATCGTTTGAATGAAATCATGCGTACCTTGACTTTGGTGTCAGTCGTATTTATACCATTAACATTTTTGGTAGGCGTTTACGGCATGAATTTTGACTATATGCCTGAGTTAAAATGGAAGGAGGGTTACTTTGCCTTGTGGGGTGTGATGGTAACATTGACTGTGGCCATCGTTGTGTATTTTAAAAGTAAGAAATGGTTTTAAACTGTACTGCTAACTTGTAGTGTCTTAGGCTTTTAAAGATTGTTTATTAGTAGAATTTATTTATAATAAATACTGAAGGTACTACCGCCTGCAGCATTGGCTTGATGGGTAAGTTGCCAGCCCATATGGGTCATGATGCGTTGCACGATGCTAAGACCCAAGCCCGTGCCTTCAACCTTAGTGCTTGTAAAGTATTCTGACAAAGAATCATTTGCCAAGGGTGTATCATTATTCTGCTGTTGCAGGCGCTCGAACCTCTCATAGAGTAGAGGCATCATCGCTTCAGGAATACCTAAGCCAGTATCGGTAACGGTGATTTTTTCATGATCAATAGTGACTCTTACCTCACCCTCATCCGTGTATTGAAAGGCATTCTTTATTAAGTTGCCTAGTGCCATTTTTAGTAATTCAGGTCGTACGTAGGCAAAATACTCTTGTTCAGCGACTACTGCATAAGTCACAGTCTTATACCGTAGCAAATACTTTAAGCGTTCCACTTCATTGTTAGCAATGCTATTGATAGAGGTTTGCGGAGCGTCCAGTTTTTCAGGAGCACGCGAGAGTAGTAATAACGCGCTGATAATCTCAGAGGTCTCTTTAGCTGTAGTACTAATACGATTAGTAAACTCGCTCAAACGGCTATCGCCTTCTAATTGAGAAGCCAGTACTTCTGATGCACCCATAATAATCGTCAAAGGCGTGCGCAACTCGTGGCTAACATCTCCAGTAAATAGCTGCTCACGTTTGAGATACTGCTCAAACTTATGATTCTTCTCATCAATAGCGCGTGCTAATACGCCAACCTCGGAGGGCAAATGGGTCAATTCGGTTAAGTTTTGATGATCGGTTTCTACTGCTTTTTTTAAGTCTAATAAAGGTTTAGTAATTTGCCTAGAGGATAGCTGAGAAAATATTGCGGCAATTAGTAAGCTTAAAATAACGGCAACTCTTAAGGCATTGGCAAAGATATCTTCTAGGTGTTCAAAGATGGCAAGGACAGGGTAGTTCCCCATTACCATCTCAGTGTCTTCTAAATAGCTCAAAATATAGTTTTGCTTATTTTTTTGATAGTGAAAAAAATGCAGTTCCGTTCTAACATCGCCACCTTTGGTGGGCACGGTTACGGGCATCTCTTGCACTGTCTCGGTTGCCAAAGCTTTTAAATTATCAGGTGCATGATTATAGCGATAAATTTTTATGCCCGGATCTGCAGTGTAGACAGGCTGATCGCCATCCTTTTCTTGACTAAGCTCTAGCTGTTGCAGTAAGCGAGCTTTGACCAACTCTTGCTCCATCCTTGTCTCAGCGTACATAAAAATACTGACGAAAGCAGCGCAAAGTAATATGGCAAATAAAAAATATGACAGTCGAAATTTATTAGCGATAGAGTCGAGGCTGAACATGGCATTTACTTCATAGTATAAGGTAGTAGAAAGAGGATAGGAGGTATAACTAGGACGACTCTTAATCAGATTGAGTCTGTAAATCGTACTAAGATATTCTACACTTTATCGGGATCAACAATTTGATAACCCACTCCAGGCATCGTCATTATCATAGGTCTGGCAAATGGCTTGTCGACTTGTACGCGCACACTATGCATATGAGTCCGTAGCGCATCGCTACTTGGAATATCCTCACCCCATACCTTTTCCTCAAGCTCACTTTTACTGACGACTCGTGGCGACGCATTCATTAATGTTTCTAAAATTTTAAACCCTGTTGGTGTCAGTTTTAGTGATGTACCTTCTCGTCTAATCGTGTGCTCATTAGCATTTAAGGATAATGGTCCGACAGCTAAGCTGTGCTCAAAATGCTCATCTTGGTGTCGACGGATAAGCGCTTTAATCCGTGATTCTAATTCAATGAGTGAGAAGGGTTTGACCAGATAATCATCAGCGCCACTATCGAAGCCTGCGACTTTATCCAAAATCGTATCACGAGCCGTCAGCATCAATACGGGGGTTTTATTATGTAGCTCTTCTCTCAGTTTTTTACATAGCTTGGTGCCGTCCATACCCGGCAGCATGACATCTAATAAAATAACGTCATAGCGATTATTTGCAGCGAGTGTTAGGCCGCTAATGCCATTATGAGCGTTGTCCAGCTCAAAACCTTTAGGTTCAAAAAAGGCATAAATATTGGCGACGATATCGGGATTGTCTTCGATGATGAGTATCTTGTACATAGTGGTCTCGTGCATAAATGCTAGCAGGGCTTATGATAAAGGTCTTAATGGGTAGATTTAAAGAAGGTTGGCGCTGCTGCTACCTCATCGGTAGTAATACCAAAAAAGTTAAGTAAAGTTGGGGTGATAAAGTCATGTGATACGGGCTGATCAATCATACTAACGAGACTACTTTTATCAATATTATTACTATTAGGTGACCAAATGATGACAGGCACCTGCTTTTGCGCATCAGGTGCGATAGCGTAGGGCATGCCATGCAAGTAAATATTATTCTCGCCTAAACTTTCGCCATGATCGCTAATATATACCATTATGACATCATAGTCCTGCTCATACTTTTTGAGCGTATTAATCACGTTATTTAAGAAGTAATCAGTATAACGAATGGCATTGTCATAAGCGTTGATGACGGATTGATCATCGCATTTAGAGAGCTCATTAGTCATGCATACAGGTTTGTACTCTTCAAATTCCTTAGGATAACGTTTGTAGTAAGCAGGACCATGATTGCCCATTTGATGCAATAAAATAAGCGTATCTTTGGCAGGTGCATCTGACTTAATTAAAGTATCAAAACCGTCAAGCATACCGATATCACGACACTCCTCATCACAATTTGGATTGACATCAGCCGTCTTATAATCTTCAAAAGTTACTCGATCCGCGACCCCTTTAGAGCTCGAATTATTGTCGCGCCAAATAACATTGACGCCTTGCTTATTTAGTGTGTCTAATACGTTCTCATTATAGTCTGCCGTATTGTAATCATAATTTTCTCGATTAGCATAACTAAACATACAAGGTACGGAATAAGCGGTGGACGTGCCACAAGAGGTCGCATTTTTAAAGCTATAGATATTTGGCTGGCTAGCAAGTAAAGGCGTAGTGTCGCGCTTGTAGCCATTAAGAGCGATATGATCGGCACGAACCGTTTCACCAACGACAAATACCATGAGTTTAGGTTTTGCTGCACTAGTACCAGCAGTAGGGGTTATACGTTTGGCATCTGTCGCATGCAGGGTCAATGTATCAGGACGACGAAGTTTCTCAACATAATCGGTACCTAATTTGATAACCGAGTAGATAGGAGTAATAGGGTTTGCGTAACTGCGGACTATCTTATGCTGACGGAAAAAGGTGGCGTATTGATCGCCAAAAGACAGTAGGCAGACAGCTATTAAGGCGATAGATGAGGTTAAGGTTAACGCTTTTTGCCATAGCGCTCGACGTAAAGGTACTCTTTTTATGCGGATTTTAGCAATAATAACTGCGGGTATAATGCCTAGTATAAAGACTCTTGTAAAAAAACTTAGCGACATCAACCCCATCGCTTCACGTTGATCGGTTTGTATACTATTGATCAGCATATTAGTATCGAAAATAGTGCCATAAGCGTCAGTAAAATAGCTACATACGGCCGCTATCATTACCATAGCGATGAGCACTGGTTTAGCAATAGGACGATAGCAAAATAATTGGATGAGTAGCCACATTAAGCCGAACAATAAGCCTGTGATAGAAACTATGAAGCCAACGTTATTACCAAAAGGGTAAATGCTAAGCACTTGCGCGAAAAAACCAAAATTTGCAGTAGTGACTAAATAGAGCGCAACGATAATAATCAGATAGTTAAGATTAATTTCATGATTAAAAATGCTGTTTAGATAGCTTTTTTTGGTAGGAGCTTTGGTGATTTCAGTGCTAAGTGCTTGAGGGGTTGACATAACTAGGCTTCTCAACAGGATGGTAAGGAGTTTGATTCCTTACGATAACAAGAGGCCTGTTAAGAAGACGTTAAGATATTTGGGTTGAGTAATGCTTTAAGAAGATAATATATTCTTAAAAATAAATAGTTAGATAATAAGCTTAAGGATGCATATTGCCTCTACTTTAGCTGGTTAGTCGACGCCTAATAAACCAACTAATTATAATTACTATAGCAATCGATAAAAAAATCTTTGAGTAGGGTGCTAACGCAGTCTCTATAACCTCGTAGTTTTTGCCGAAGTGGTAACCTGCAAGCGTCAGTACAGTTGTCCAAACACTAGAACCCAAAGCAGTCAATACTAAAAAAGATAAAAGTGGCATTTTGTTCATACCCCCATATCAACAACATCACCTAAGAAAATTAGACTTCATAATCTAGCCTTATACACTATATGAATAATAGCATTCAGAGCCTTTCGACTTATCAAAATAAAATAGACCTATAGTAGGTCTACATATTATTAATATTTTGAACACTAGGATATTGAGGTGTATGCTACTTAGCAATCAATAATCCTACAGTAACTTCAAAACAATACTCATCTTTGTTAGTGATATTGACCGTCCCTTTATGAGCATTAGCAATAGCCTGAACGATAGATAAACCCAAACCTGATCCTGAATGGTGCTGGCTAGTTTTATCATGACGATAAAAGCGCTCAAACAAACCCCAATATTGCCCAAGCTACCTGGGTATTTCTTTGAAAACTAAAAAATTCGCTAAGCTATACAAGACAGTGCTTATTATCAATTTTTAGTATCAGGGTGTATTAAACAATCGACTCTCTGTCCTATTGAAACTGATAATGACGTACCCTAAAAAACGCTGATGTCGTCACCTGAGAAGCACGTTATAGGGGCTGTCCTAGATAAGCAAAATTATTTAGGATAGCACTATGAGAAAGAGTAAACTAAGTTGGTATAAACAAAACAGACTCATCGAGTTATTTGTTGCCGGTTCTACCGCGAGAACAGCAGCAAGCCTAGTCGGTGTTAATAAAACGACAGACAGTTATTACTTTTATAGGCTACGAGTGCTTATTTACGAGAATAGCCAAGACCCTGGTCTATTTGAAGGCGAAATCGAAGTAGACGAATCATACTTTGGTGGCACTCGTAAAGGCAAGCGAGGGCGAAGTGCTGGTAGCAAAGTGCCCTTGTTTGGTCTATTAAAGCGTAATGGCAAGGTCTACGCTTGTATTATATCCAATGCTAAAGCAGATACTTTTATCCCCATCATAAGAGAAAAAGTGAAGCCTGATAGCATTGTTTATACTGACTCATTTAAAAGCTATAACGCATTAGATGTCAGTGAGTTTACTCATTATCGTATCAACCACTCTAAAACCTTTGTTAATGACAAAAATCACATTAATGGTATAGAGAACTTTTGGAACCAAGCTAAACGGCATCTACGTAAGTTTAACGGAGTTCCAAAAGAACATTTTCACCTCTATTTAAAGGAATGTGAGTGGCGTTTTAATCACAGTGACCCAAAGTCGCAATGACTACAATTAAAACAGTGGGTTAAACAGGGTTTGAACTAGGGCGTGTCTTCAATTGGATAAGGCATAAATAATAGTTACAATACCGCATCTATTGAAACGATGCGAGCAATACAAGTTATGGCAAGAAAAGCATTAACAGATACACTTTGGGATCAATTGCAA